>WNFV01000083.1_pt1 | contig 98064 bp, 95 predicted proteins | sample 5400101 | NCBI WGS metagenome assembly WNFV01 (sample SAMN13153361, study PRJNA577476) | soil metagenome | isolation source: 115 cm soil or saprolite under grassland replicate 1 | place: USA:California | collected 2016-06-15
CGGCGTGTCCCGGGCCGCCGGGCCTCGCAGAACTCACGCTGGACCTCGAAGGTCGAGCGAGCAGGGCGATGGCCCGACGGTCACCGGTGCGCCCGAATCCTTGTCGGATCGAGCGAGACCATGGTGGACCAATGAGCGAACTGCCCGACTGGTGGCAGCCGCTGCTGACCCGGGTGTCGGGTGCCCGGCAGGACGATTTCACGCGGCTGGCGGTACCCCCCGAGGGTGGGCGACCCAGCGCGGTGCTGATCCTGCTCGCGGACGGCGACCACGGCGGACCGGATGTGCTGCTGCTGGAGCGGGCGGCCGACATGCGCAACCATGCCGGACAGCCGGCGTTTCCCGGGGGCGCGGCCGACCCGGGCGACCCGGACCCGGCCGCGACCGCGCTGCGGGAGGCGGCCGAGGAGGTCGGCCTCGACGCGAGGAGCGTCGAGGTGCTGGCCCAGTTGCCCCGACTGTGGATCCCGGTGAGCCGGTTCGTGGTGACGCCGGTGCTGGCCTGGTGGCGGCGACCGCATCCGGTGGCGCCGATGCAGCCGACCGAGGTCGCGCGGGTCGAGCGGGTACCGGTGGCGGAGCTGGTCGACCCGGCCAACCGGGTGTGGGTACGCCATCCGAGCGGGTGGATCGGACCGGCGTTTCGGGTGCGTTCGATGCTGGTCTGGGGCTTCACGGCCGGCGTGCTCAGCGTGTTGCTGGAGCTGGGCGGCTGGTCGGTGCCGTGGGAGGACGCCCCGCAGCTCGACTTCCCCATCGCTGGCGACCGGCCCGTACCCTAGAGCGCGTGCGTGGCAGCCTGGTCGACCTCGTCCTGATCGTTCTCGTGATCGTGTTCGCGATCAACGGGTACCGGCAGGGATTCGTCGTCGGCCTGCTGTCGTTCCTCGGCTTCTTCGGCGGTGCCGCACTCGGGTTGCAGCTCGGCCCGTTCCTGGCCAACTTCCTCGAGTCGTCGCTCGCGCGGGTGTTCGTGTCGTTGCTGACGGTGCTGGCGGTCGCGGTCGGCGGTCAGGCGATCGCGAGCTGGCTCGGGGCCCGGATCCGGGCCTCGATCCGTAACCGGACCGGGCGCACGGTCGACGACCTGTTCGGCGGCGTCGTCTCGATGATCGCCGTGCTGATCGTGGCCTGGCTGGTGGCGGCGCCGCTGGCGTCCTCGCCGATCCCCGGGCTGTCCCGGGCCGTGCGCAACAGCGCCCTGCTGCACGGCATCAACGCGGTGATGCCCAGTCAGGCCAAGGCGCTGTCCGACGCGTTGCGGCAGAGCGTCGACACGCGTGGGTTCCCCAACGTGTTCGGCGACCTCGATCCGACGCAGGTGCGGCAGGTGCCACCGCCCAACTCCGGGCTGGCCGCCTCGCCGGTGGTCGCGCAGGTCCGGCGCTCGGTCGTGAAAATCCTCGGCAGCGCGCCGTCCTGCTCGCGCAAGATCGAGGGGTCCGGGTTCGTCTACGCGCCCGAGCACGTCATGACCAACGCCCACGTCGTCGCGGGCACGACGTCGATCACCGTGGAGGACGGCTCAACCCGGCGCCGCGGTGTGGTCGTCGGCTACGACTCCGACAAGGATCTGGCGGTCATCTACGTACCGGGGCTCACCGCGCCGGCCGTCAAGTTCGCGACGACCGTGGCGCGCAGCGGGGACGACGCGATCGTCATCGGGTACCCGCTGGACGGACCGTTCGACGCGGAGCCGGCGCGCGTCCGCGACCAGGGACCGATCCGGGGCCCGGACATCTACGAGGCGCACACCGTCACCCGGGACATCTACACGATCCGGGGCCTGGTCCGTAGCGGCAACTCCGGTGGGCCGCTGGTGGCCGCTGACGGCACCGTGCTCGGCGTCATCTTCGCCGCGGCGGCGGACGACTCGTCGACCGGGTTCGCGCTGACCAACCAGGAGGCGGCGCCGGTGATCCAGGCATGGCGTGGCGCGACCGACGCCGTGACCACCGGCCGCTGCGCGCAGGGCTGAGGCCTTCCCCGCTCGCCGCGCTCGCGCCCCGCACCCCGCTCGCGGCGCAGCCTAGGAGAACCGGATCCGCACGGGCGGCGTCCGGCTCGTCAGCGCGACGGCAGGTGAGCGAGCTGGATCAGGCGGACGCCTTCCCGCCGGGTCACCAGCCAGCCCCGCCCCGGCGGCAGCGGCCCCGGCCGTACCGTGCCGAGCAGCGCCCCCTCGTCACGGTCGCCGGAGAGCACCAGACCGGGGGAGGACAGCTCGCGCAGGTGCTGGATCACCGGCTCGTACAGGGCCCGCCCGGCACCACCCGAACGGCGGGTCAGCACTAGGTGCAGCCCGATGTCGCGGGCCTGGGCGAGGTATTCCAGCAACGGCTGGAGCGGGTTGGTCGGGCCGGCCGCGATCAGGTCGTAGTCGTCGACGAGCAGGTAGCAGTCGGGACCGGTCCACCACGAGCGGTCCCGTAGCTGTTGCGCCGTCACGTCGGGACCGGGGAGCCGGTTCTGCATGTATCCGGCGACCGACTCGGTCAGCTCCAGCGTCTGGGCCGCACCGGTGCCATAGCCGATGAGATGGTCCGACGTGACCGCCCCGAGCAGGCTGCGCCGGTAGTCCACGACGATCAGCCGGGCCCGCTCCGGCTCGTACCGCTGGACGAGCGACGTGGCCAGCGCCCGGAGGAACGAGGACTTGCCGCTCTCCCCGTCACCGAACACCAGGAAGTGCGGGTCGGCGGCGAAGTCGAGGGCGACCGGCCGCAGGTCGGCCTCGGCGATGCCGATCGGGATCCCCGCGCCGGTCGCGACGTCCAGGCTGGCGTAGGGCACCACGGACGGCAGCAGCCGTACCGGCGGTGCGGCCGGGCCGGTCCACGCGGTTGCGACCGCCTTGACCAGATCGGTGCTGTCGAGGTGGGCGGTCGACGGGAGCGCCGCGAGGAAGTGCAGTCCCTCGGCGGTGATGCCCCGGCCGGGCGCGGCCTTCGGGACGTTGTCGGCCGCCCGGCGGGAGACCGCCGAGTCGGACGTGTCGCCGAGGCGCAGCTCCAGCCGGGAGCCGAACAGGTCGCGGATCGCCGGGCGGAGGTCCATCCAGCGGGACGCGCTGGCCACCACGTGGATGCCGTAGGACAGGCCGCGGGTGGCCAGGTCGGTGATCACCGGTTCGAGGTCGTCGTACTCGCCCCGGATCGTGTTCCACCCGTCGACGACGAGAAACACGTCGGCCCGCCCGTCCCGGGTGGTACCGCCGTCGCGCTCGCGCTCGGCGAGCAGCGCGGCCACCTCGCCGACCGTGCGGCGGACCGCGGCCGGCTCCTGCCGGCCCGCTACGCCGCCGACGTGGGGCAGTTCCTTGAGGCCCGCCAGCGTGCCACCGCCGAAGTCGAGGCAGTAGACCTGAACCTGGGCCGGGGTGTGGGTCAGCGACAGTCCACAGAGGACGGTGCGGAGCAGGGTGGACTTGCCGCTCCGCGGCCCGCCCACCACGGCCACGTGGCCGGCGTCGCCGGACAGGTTCAGCCACAGCAGGTCGCGGCGCTGCTCGTACGGCTTGTCCACGAGCGCCACCGGTACCTGCAGCCCGCCGCGCAACTGCGGGTTGCCGACCGTAAGCCCGAACTGAGGGTCGGTCACCAGCGGGCCGAGCAGCTCGTCGAGGTGGGTGGCCTGGTGCAGGGGCGGCAGCCAGACCTGATGCGCCGGTGCGCCGGCGCCGGCCAGCCGCCCGACCAGGAGGTCGAGCAGGCTCGTGGTGGTCTCGCCGACCGGCTGCGCGGCCGGGCCGGGGTCCGGCACCACGAGCTCGTGCGTGGTGAAGTCGAGCACCCGGCCGGAGTGCCCGGCGGTGGCCGCGATCCGTCCGGGGCGGCGGTACGGCCCGGAGACGTAGGCGGCCTTGAGCCGGATCAGCGGCTCGGTGCCCGACTTCAGGTACCCGTGCCCCGGCGAGCGGGGCAACTCGTAGGCGTCGGGTACGCCGAGCACGCTGCGCGACTCCATGGCGGAGAAGGTGCGCAGGCCGATCCGGTAGGACAGGTGCGTGTCCAGGCCACGCAGCCGACCCTCCTCCAGCCGTTGGCTGGCCAATAGCAGGTGCACCCCCAACGACCGGCCCACCCGCCCGATCTGCACGAACAGGTCGATGAACTCCGGCTTCTTCGCCAGCAGCTCGGAGAACTCGTCGCAGATGACCAGCAGGACCGGCAGCGGCGCCAGGGCCGCGCCACCGGCCCGCGCCTTCTCGTAGTCGCGCAGGCTGGCGAAGTTGCCGGCCCGGCGCAGCAGCTCCTGGCGCCGGTTGAGCTCGCCTTCCAGCGCGTCGTTCATCCGGTCGACCAGCGGCAGCTCGGACTCCAGATTCGTGATCATCGCAGCGGTGTGCGGCAGCTCGTCCATGGACGCGAACGTGGCGCCGCCCTTGAAGTCGATGAGCACGAAGTTGAGCGTCTCGGAGTCGTGGGTCGCGGCGAGACCGAGGACGAGGGTGCGCAGCAGCTCCGACTTTCCGGAGCCGGTGGCGCCGATCAGCAGCCCGTGCGGGCCCATGCCGTCCTGCGCCGACTCCTTGAGGTCCAGCTCGACCGGGTGCCCGTCCGCGCCGATCCCGATCGGTACCCGCAACCGGTCGCGGTTGGGCCGGGGCGCCCAGCCGGTCGCCACGTCGAAGGCCTCGGCGTCCACGATGCCGAGTAGCTCGGCGAGGCCGGTGTCGGACTGCAACGGCGCCTCGCCGACGCGGGTCGCGGCGGCCAGCCGCAGCGGCGCGAGCTGGCGCGCCAGCGCCGTCGCGGTCGCCGGGTCGATCCCGTCGGCCACGCCGACGCTGCCGTCCTGGTCGACCGACCTGCTGAAGAGGGTGCCGTCGGCGGAGACGGTCAGCGCGATGCCGGGACGGTCGAGCACGCGGGGCGGCGGGTGGTCCAGGTCGAGCAGGGCGACCCCGGTGAGCCCGCCCTCGGTCGTGAGGTGTTCGCTGCCGGTCATCTCGCCGCCGTCGATCACCACGACGACCTGGGGCGCCGCGCCGGTCGAGCCGGGGCCGAACCGGGGCCGGTTGCCGATCACGTCGTCGAGCAGGGCCTCCAGGTCACGCGCCGACTCGGCGACCAGGCGTACCGGCCCGAGCCCGTCGGTGCGGGTCGGGTGTACCGCGTGCGGCAGCCACTTCAGGTATTCCCAGTCGGGCCGGCGCCCCGGCGCCACACACGCCGCGATCAGCAGGTCGTCGGGCGCATGGAACACGGTGAGCTGGGCGAGCATGGCCCGGACGAGGGCCCGCGTCGCCTCCTCCGGACCGCGCAGATGCAACCGGGCGAAGCCGCGCACGGACACCGCCACCGGCAGATCCGGTACCACCGAATAGGTGTCGAGGAACCGCCGCAGCGCTCCCGCGGTCATCGGCTCCAGGTCGTCCAGGGGCGGGGTCGCCGGCGCTACCAGCGGGGTGGCCAGGGTCTGGGGTCCGATCCCGACGCGGACCACCCCGAAGTCCCCGTCGGTCGGCCGGCGTTCCCACAGCCGGTAGCTGTCCACGGCCGACCACAGCGTGGCCGGGTCGGGATGGCGGTAGTGCAGACCCTCCCGCTGCTGGTCGGCGGTCTCCCGCACCTTGCTCCGCAGCACCGCGAGATGGCGCAGGTACTCCCGGCGGGCCGCCATCATCTCGGCCTTCTTCGGCTGTCCGGCGCTGGTGCCGAACCCGGTGGCCAGCATGCCGAGCGAGGAGATGCCGAAGACCGCGCCCACGACGTAGGAGTAGGCGCCACCCTGCCGCCCGGCGAACATCATGGCGGTGGCGACGGTGCCGGTGAGCATCGGCAGGAGCATCAGCGCCTGACCCCACCGGGAACCTACCGACCGGGGGACTTCGGGTGGGGCGGGGACGACCAGCTCACCCGCCGGGATCTCCGGCGCCGGCTGGCGTGGCCGGCGCTTGACCACCACCGTTGCCACCGTTCACCTCCCCGCGGACATGCTATGGGCTGCCGGACGGCGGGCGGCAGTCCCTGTGGATAACCCGATCGCAGCGCGGCTGACTGTCGGCCCGATGTGGTAGGCAGGTTCCGTGACGACGGCGACGGGTCTGGCGCGGCTGACGGTGAGCGCGCCGCGGCGGCGGCTCGACGTGGCCGTGCCCGAGCACGTGCCCCTCGCCGAGCTGCTGCCGGAGCTGCTGCGGCACGCCGGCGAAGGGTTGCCCGACGCGGGCCAGGCGCACGGCGGGTGGGTGCTGCGGCGGGCCGACGGCAGCCCGCTCTCCGTGGGGGCCGGGCTGGTCCAGCAAGGGGTACGGGACGGAGACGTACTGCACCTCGTCCCCGCCCGGGTCGGGTGGCCGGAGCTGGAGTACGACGACGTCGTCGACGCGATCGCCGCCGGCGCGCGGCGATACGGGCGGGCCTGGGACGGCACGTGGACCCGGGCTACCGGGCTGGGTGCTGCCGGAATCGCCCTGCTCCTCGGCCTCGTCGTGCTGCTCGGGTCCCCCGTCGGCGCGCCGGCCGCGGCGCCGGTCGCGCTCGGCGTGGCCGGGCTGCTCCTGCTCGGTGGCGTGGTCGCGTCACGCGGGTTCGGTGAAGGGGCGGTGGGGGCGACGCTCAGCGGGTCGGCGCTGCCCTACGCGTTCGTGGGGGGATACCTGCTGCTGCGCGGTACGCCGGGCGTCCTCGTGGCTGCCACGGCACTGCTCCTCGCGGGCGTGATCGGCGCGGTCGGCGCCGGGTACGGGCTGCGGATCTTCGTCGGGGGGATCACCGCGGGGTGCCTCGGCACGCTGGGTGCCCTGCTCGCCTACTGGTTACCACCGGCCGGCGCGGCGGCGGTCGTGCTGGCCGTCCTCATGCCGGGCGTCGCGGCCTTTCCGCTGCTGGCTATCCGGCTGGGGCGGCTGCCGGTGCCGGTGCCGGGTCCGGACGCCGAGGCCCGACCCGACCGCGTCCGGGTCTTCGCGGCGGTGGCCCGGGCCGACGAGCTCGTCACCGGCATGCTGTTCGGGCATGCGGTCGTCACGCTCATGGCGACGGTCGTCCTGGTCCGCGGCGGTGGGATAGGTGGCCGGATCCTGGTGGGCGTCGCGGCCGTCGGGTTCCTCGTGCGGGCCCGGCTGTTTCCGACGGTCCGGCAGCGGCTGCCGCTGCTCGTCGCCGGTGCGGGCGGCGGTGCGCTGCTGTTGCTGGCCGCCGGCCGGATGCCCCGGCCCGCGCTCGCCGGCGCCCTCGTCGGGCTCGCGCTGGTCGCGGCCCTCGCCGGTACCGTCTACCGGCGCCGCCCGCCCGGGCCCTACCTGGGCCGGGCCGCGGACCTGCTCGACGCGGTCTGCGTCATCGCGGTGATCCCGGTCGCCTGCGGCGTGCTCGGCCTGTACGGCCGGATGCGCGGTCTGGTCGGTTGAGCACGATGGCGGCAGCGCTGCACGTCACCAACGGAGACGCCACCGACGTGCCGGGCACCGGGCTGGCCGAGCGGGTGCTCGTCTGGTTCGACGTGCTGCACGAGGGGCCGGTCCCCGCCGTCGGGTACGACGAGCTGCGCCGGATCCGGGCCAGCTTTGTCGCGCAGGGCGCAGGGGTCGATCCCGACGCCGTGCTGCGCCGGTTCACCGCCCGCGACGAGCTCCTGGCCGCCAACCGGGACGGCGACTACGTGCTGTGGTTCGAGGCCGACCTGTACGACCAGCTTCAGCTCGTCGAGGTCCTGTCCCGCCTCGCCGAGCTCGGCGTGCCGCCGCACCGGATCACGTTGATCTGCATCGGTGAGTACCCCGGCATCGCCCACTTCGGCGGGCTCGGTGAGCTGCGCGCCGGCGCCCGCGTACTCGCGGGGGACGCCGACCACGTCGCGCTCAACGGCGTGGACCGCTGGATCGGCGGCGTGCACCTCAACGGTCGCGACGCCCGCTGGCGCTGGGACGAAGGGACCGAACGGATCACCGCGACGTGACGGCCGGATTACTCCACCGGCGTCGCGTTCGGTGCCACCCCCGGATCGTGGTACGTGCCGTCGGCGATGCCCTGCGCGTGCCGTTGCCGCGAAAGGACGATCTCCGCCTCGGCGTCGGTCCGCCCCACCCAGCTCGCGCCCTCGACGCTCTTGCCCGGCTCCAGATCCTTGTACACCTCGAAGAAGTGCTGGATCTCCAGCCGGTCGAACTCCGGCATGTGGTGGATATCGCGCATGTGCTCCAGGCGGGGGTCCTCCGCGGGGACGCACAGGACCTTGTCGTCGCCGCCCTTTTCGTCGGTCATCCGGAACATCCCGATCGCCCGGCACCGGATGAGGCAGCCGGGGAACGTCGGCTCCTGCACCAGTACCAGCGCGTCGAGCGGGTCTCCGTCGGCGCCGAGGGTGCCCTCGATGAACCCGTAGTCCGCCGGGTACTGCGTGGCGGTGAACAGGGTCCGGTCGAGGCGGATCCGGCCGGTCTGGTGGTCGACTTCGTATTTGTTCCGCTGCCCCTTGGGGATCTCAACCGTCACGTCGAAGTCCATGTGCCGACTCCTTGCTCCCCGCGCCGCGACCGACCCGACTAGTGTGACGAAACGCAGCGGCGGAGACGAGAGGGGGGCGGCCCGGGTTGCCGGACTCACAGAATGCTCCCGACCCTGAGGTCAGGCGCACCGGGCAGCCGCCGGCCGCGCCGGAGGATCCGTCTGCGCACACCGGCTCGGACAAGCCTGCTGAAAACAGGCTACAACCGGTCAAGCCAACGATCCATTCCGGGCGCGCCAGCGTACCGGTGACACCGCCCCGCCATGATCCGCCGCCGCCCGCCGTACCGGCACCGGCACCCGCGCCACCGCCGGTACCCCCACCCGCCGCGCCCCCATCGGCATCGCCACCGCCCGCCGGCCGGGCCCGGGTCTCGCCGACGTCCGGTCCGCCCGCCGGTCCCGCCTCCCTCCGGGTGGAACGGCTGCCGCGCCGGATCCCGAAGCCGCCGCCCGACGTGGGCGGTGGTTCGTGGTTCTCGCCCGCCGACTCGGGTGCGGCAGCCGAACCGCCCCCCGCCTCCGCCGGCCCGCTACCCGCCGACCGCCCGCCGGCCGGCTCGCCGGGCGAGGGCGGGCCCGCCGGCCCGGCGCAGGCACGTCGCCCGCCCGCCGGCCCGGCGCCCGCCGGGTCCGGCGCCCTGCATCGACCGACCGGCGTGGCGCGCCCCGTTCCGCCGCCGAGCCCGCAGTCCGGCCCGGCCTGGGCGCCGCCCCCGAGCGCCCCCTCGATCCCGGCACCGGCACACGAGGGGACGGCACCGTCCCCGCCGCGGCAGAGCCCATCACCCACCCCGGCCCGCCCCGGGCCGGCCGCGACCCACCGCGATCAGGTCCGCTCAGGTGAGTCGCCGCCGCAACCCGGCCAGCCGCCCCAATCCGGCCAGGCATACTCAGGCCGGGACCCGGCGCGCCCCGGCGAGTCACCGGGCTACCGGGGCCAGTCGTATCCCGGCCCCACCCCGCCCCCGCCGGGCCAGGCCTACGCCGGCCCGGCGCGTCCCGGCGAGGTGCCTCCCCGCTCGAGCCAGGCCCGGCCCCACGCCGGCCCGGCCGAGTCGCCGACCCGCCCGTTGCCCGTGGGTCCGGCCGTGCCGGCGGCGTTCCAGGTCCACCACCCGCCCGGCGGACGCCCGCCCATCGAGCCTCCCCGCGGACGCCAGCCCGCCGAGCCTCCCCGCGGACGCCAGCCCGCCGAGCCCCCGGGCGGACGCCCGCGCATCGGTCCCACCGGCACCGAGCGTCCATCCGGAGCACAAGCCGGACCACCGGCGGACCGCCCGCCCCAGGAGCGATTGCCAGGTGACCGCCCTCCGGCGGCGTCCGGCCGGGTGGGCCCGCTGAGCCGCCGGCTCGGCTCGACCACGTACACCTCGTCGGCGGTCGACGTCCAGCGCCCGCCGGCCCCACCGTGGTCGCCGCCGGTGGACGTACCCCGGCGGCGCGGCCGGCGCAAGCTCTGGCTGGCCCTGGCGGCCGGCGTGGTCGTGCTACTCGCCGCCGCGACCGGCGGAGTGTTCCTGGTCCGGCCGGCGGCGCTGTTCGGGCCACCGACCGCGGCGAGCCCGTCGCGGTACGTGCCACCCGTGCCGTCGCCGTCACCGGTACTCGCCGCGGCACCCGCGGACGCACCGATCCCGACGGCCGACGCGGTGGCGGCCGCGTTGCGTGGTCCCCTCGCCGACCAGCGGCTCGGCGGGCACGTCGCGGTACAGGTGACGGATGCGATCACCGGCCAGTCGCTGTTCACGCAGAACGCCACGGACGCGGCGGTACCCGCGTCGACCATGAAGGTCGTCACGGCCGTGAGCGTGCTGGCGGTCCGGGGCCCGGCGTACCGGCTCCAGACGAAGGCGGTCGCCGGCGCGAACCCCGGGGAGGTGGTGCTCGTCGGCGGCGGGGACCCGACCCTGTCGGTCAACGGCAACGGCAGCTACCCCGACGCGGCCCGCCTCGACGACCTGGCGGCGCAGGTGAAGAAGGCCCTCGGCGGCACCGCACCGACCCGGGTGTTGGTCGACTCGTCGCTGTTCACCGGCCCCAACACCGGCCCGAACTGGGAGCCCAACGTCGTCGACGGGTTCGGCTACACCGCCCGCGTCACCGCGTTGATGCTCGACGGCGGCCGGATCAACCCCAAGCAGCTGGACAACCCGTCGCCGCGCTCCTCGGCACCCGACACCGCTGCGGGCCAGGCGTTCGCGAAGCTGCTCGGGCTGTCCACCTCGGCCGTGGCAGCAGGCCGCGCGCCGGCCGGTGGCGCCGCCTCCGGCGGCTCGCCGGGCTCCCCGAGCGGCGCCGGCGCGCCGACACCCGGTGCCCAGCTCGGCGTCGTCTCCTCGCCGCCCCTGGTCCGCATCCTCGAGGAGATGATGCGGACCAGCGACAACACCATCGCGGAGCTACTCGCTCGCCAGGTGGCACTGGCCAAGGACCAGCCGGCCAGCTTCGCCGGGGTCGCCGCCGCGGTGCCGGCTCAGCTCGGTGACCTGGGTCTGCCCATGGAGGGGGTACGCATCGCCGACGGCAGCGGGCTGTCCTACGACGACCGGCTCACCGCACAGTTGTTGACGGGGATCCTCACGCTCGCCACACGTACCGACCGGCCCGCCCTGCACGCGCTGTATACCGGGCTGCCCGTGGCCGGATACTCCGGCACGCTGGCCACGCGGTACCGCAGCCCCAACGCCAACCCCGCCGGCGGAGCCCTGCGCGCCAAGACCGGTACCCTGCCGGGCGTCAACGCGCTGGCCGGGTACGTGGTCGACGCGAAAGGCCGGTTGCTCGCCTTCGCGGTACTCGCCGACAAGGTGACCGCCGGGATCATCCCCGCGGAGACCGCCCTCGACAAGATCGGTGCCGCCCTGGCGGGCCTGGCCTGAGCGCCGGCCACAGGAGGAACTGGCAACTCGCGGGTACGGTGGGGGGATGGGGCAGCTCGTCGACTGGGATTTGGCCGCCGCGACCGCGGGAGCGCTCGGCAAGACCGGACCGAACGTCTCCTACGCCGAGGCCGCGGAGGTCGTCGCCGAGCTGCGCCGGCTGACCGACGAGGCGGCCGAGCACGTGACCCGGTTCACCGGGCTGTCCGGGCCCGCCGCGCCGGTGCGGGTGGTGGACCGCAAGGACTGGGCCACCGTCAACATCACCGGACTCCGCCAGGTGATCAACCCGCTGGTCACGAAGCTGACCGGCGACCGTGACCCCGGCCCGTTCATCAACGCGGTGGGTTCCCGGGTCACCGGCGTGCAGGCCGGCACGGTGCTGGCCTACCTGTCCGGCAAGGTGCTCGGGCAGTACGAGGTGTTCTCCTCCGACCCCGGTACCCTCCTGCTCGTCGCACCCAACATCGTCGAGGTGGAGCGCAAGCTCGGCGCGGAGCCTCGCGACTTCCGGCTCTGGGTGGCCCTGCACGAGGTGACCCACCGCACCCAGTTCACCGCCGTCCCGTGGCTGCGCAACCACTTCCTGGGCGAGGTGCGCGGGTTCGTCGACGCCGCCCAGGCCCCGGGGGAGCAGCTGGCCGAGCGGCTGCGCCGCGGGATCGCCGCGCTGGCCGACTCGATCCGCAACCCGGACAGCCGGGCCTCCGTCCTCGACCTGGTGCAGACGCCGGCCCAGAAGGCGATCCTCGACCGGCTGACCGCGATCATGACGCTGCTCGAAGGGCACGCCGAGTTCGTCATGGACGGCGTGGGGCCCGACGTCGTACCGAGCGTCGAGGAGATCCGCGCTCGCTTCAACCGCCGGCGCGAGGCGGCCAACCCCCTGGAACGCGTCCTGCGCAAGCTGCTCGGCATCGAGGTCAAGCTGCGGCAGTACGCCGAGGGGCGGCGGTTCGTCCACGGGGTCGTCGAGCGGGTCGGGATGCCCGGGTTCAACCGGGTCTGGGAGTCCCCGCTGACCCTGCCCTACCTCAACGAGCTGAGCGACCCGGACGCCTGGGTCGCGCGCGTGCACGGCTGACCGTGGGCCCGGCGCCGCCGGTCGCCGCCCTGCGCGTCGCGGTACGGCAGGCGCTCGATCTGCCTCCCGACTCCCTCGTGCTGGTCGCCTGCTCGGGCGGCGCGGACTCGCTCGCGCTCGCGGCCACGGTCGCGTTCGTCGCTCCGCGGCTCGGGCTGCGCGCCGGCCTCGTCAGCGTCGACCACGGGCTGCAGGACGGGTCGGGCGCCCGGGCCGCGCAGGTCGCGGCGTGGGGCGCCGGACTCGGCCTGGCCCCGTCGGTCGCGGTCCCCGTGGTCGTCGGCACCGCCGGCGGGCCGGAGGCGGCCGCCCGCGCGGCGCGCTACGCGGCGCTCGCGGTGGCGGCTCGGGACCACGGTGCGGCCGCGGTCCTGCTCGGCCACACCATGGAAGACCAAGCCGAGACGGTACTGCTGGCCCTCGCGCGCGGGGCCGGACCGCGCGGCCTGGCCGGGATGCCGGCCCGCCGAATCATCGACGAGGTGCCGTTCATCCGGCCGTTCCTCGCGGCGTCCCGGACCCAGACCCACGCCGCCTGTGCCGAGCTGGGCCTCACTCCGTGGGAGGACCCGCACAACGCGGACCCGTCATACGCCCGCGCCCGGGTCCGCGCGGCGCTGCCGGTGCTCGTCAACGCGCTGGGCGCGGACGTCGTCGCCAACCTGGCCCGTACCGCCCGGCTGCTCGCCGCGGACACCGCGCTGCTGGACGAGCTGGCCACCCGCGCCGCACCGGCCGGCGACCCGCTCGTCGCGGACCTCGTGGCACTGCCGGCCGCGCTGCGTACCCGCGTCCTGCGCGACTACGCCCTGCGCCTCGGCGCCCCCGCGGGAGCGCTCTCCACCACCCACATCGAGGCACTCGACGCGCTCGTGGTCGGCTGGCGTGGCCAGGGCCCGGTCGCCCTGCCCGGCGGCATCGAGGTCACGCGGCGCGACGGTCGACTGACGAGCGCTGACTGGTAGCCGCCCCGACAAGCTACGCGGCTGTGCGGTCCCGGAACGTCGACCGGTACGCGTGCGGAGTCGCCCCCACCCGCCGGGTGAAGTGGTGCCGCAGCATGGCCGCATCGGTGAACCCGGACCGCGCCGCGACCGCGTCGACCCCGAGGTCGGTCTCCTCCAGCAGCCGCCGCGCGAGCAGCACCCGCTGCGCGGTCACCCAGTCGTGTGGCGTGGCCCCTGTCTCGGCCCGGAACCGGCGGGCGAAGGTGCGCGGTGCCATGTGCGCGCGGCGGGCCATGGTCTCGATGTCCACCGGCCGGTCCAGGTGCTCGATCAGCCAGGAGAGCAGCGGCTCCAGGGTCGGCACGTCGGGCGCCTTGGGCAGCGGCGTCTCGACGTACTGCGCCTGGCCGCCGTCACGATGCGGCGGTACCACCATCCGCCGCGCCAGCCGGGTGGCCACCTCGGAGCCGTGCACGGTGCGCACCAGGTGCAGACACAGGTCGATGCCCGCCGCGGTACCGGCGCTGGTCAAGAGCGACCCGTCCTCGACGTAGAGCGCGTTGGGGACCACCGTCGCCTGGGGGTTACGCCGGGCCAGCTCGTCGGTGTACATCCAGTGCGTCGTGCAGCGCCGCCCATCGAGCAGCCCGGCCTCGCCGAGCAGGAAGGCGCCCGAGCACACACTGAGCACGTAGGCATCCCGGTCGGCGGCCGCGCGCAGCGCGTCGAGCACGGCCTCGGGGGCCCGGCAGTCGATCGGGTGCGCCGGCACGGCGACCAGGTCGGCCGCGGCGACGGGGGTCAGGTCGGCGTGCGGCTGGATCCGGTACCCCGACTGGGTGGTTACCGGACCGCCGTCCACGGTGCAGAGCTGGAAGTCGTACGTCGGGAAGTCCGGCCCGCGGTCGGTGCCGAACACCTCACACACGACACCGAGTTCGAACGGCGCGATGTTCTCCATGGCGAGCACGGCCACCTTCGTCAGCATGCCGCCATTATGGCAGATAATCGCGGTGGTATGGCAATCCTGCCACTGTCGAAGTCCTGGCGGGCGCGAAATCCTTGTCACATGGGTTTCCTGTTCATCCTCGTATTGATCGCCGTACTCGCCGTAGCGAGCGCGGCCGGCTGGGTCACCGACAGCCGAACCATCGTTAACTGGCCGTCGATGCGCGACGGCGACAAGCAGCCGGCGCCCCGACTCTGAGGGGCGCCCCGCCGCTCCCGGCCGGGCAGCCATGCGGCAATCTGGTGGCCATGGCTGAGCTTCCCCCGGCTGATGTGAGCTGGTACGACGCGGACATCGACCGCGTCATCGTCACCGAGGACCAGATCAAGGAGAAGATCGGCCACCTCGCCAAGCAGGTGGCCGCGGACTACCGGTCGATCGACTCGGTCCTTCTGGTTGGGGTGCTCAAGGGCGCCGTGATGTTCATGGCCGACTTCGCCCGCGAGATGGGCCGCCACGGCCACCCGGTGGAGCTGGAGTTCATGGCGGTGTCCTCATACGGACAGCGGGCCACGTCCTCGGGCGTGGTCCGCATTCTGAAAGACCTCGACCGCGACATCGCCGGACGGCACGTGGTCGTGGTGGAGGACATCGTCGACTCCGGCCTGACGCTGTCCTGGCTGATGAAGTACCTGCAGAGCCGGTCGGCCGCCAGCGTCGAGGTGGTCGCGTTGCTGCGCAAGCCGGATGCGGTCCAGGCCAAGGTACCGGTCAAGTACATCGGGTTCGACATCCCCAACGAGTTCGTGGTGGGGTACGGCCTGGACTACGGCGAGCGCTACCGGGAGCTGCCCTACGTGGGCGTGCTCAAGTCGGCGGTGTATGACCGGTCCTGAGAGCGGACTGAGATTCGCCTAGAGCGAAGTCCCTTTTGCCCAGATTGCCGCGTGGCAGGCACATGCGCTAACGCGCGCCGCGCCTGCTCGGTGTACCGTCGAATAATCGCGCTGGGCGTCCAGCGCATGCGGCAGACAGCGGTCTGAGGATTCGGAGGGACTGGGCGCGCAGCGCTCGACACAGCATGGAACGTACCCGTTTCTTCCGCCGGCCGGTGGTCTGGATCGTCCTTGTGATCATCGGTGCGATCGCGGTGAGCTCCCTGTTCACCGGCGGCCAGAGCTATAGCCAGGTCACCACGTCCGACCTCCTCGCCCAGCTCCAGAACGGCAACGTCCAGAAGGTGCTGATCGAGGACAAGGAACAGACCGTCGACTTCGATCTCAAGAGCCCGGCCACGTTCAACGGCGCGTCGACCAATCGGATCAAGGCGCAGGTTCCGGCCTTGGCGATGGACGAGACCTTCAAGACGATCAATGAAGCCAAGGCGGCCAACAAGATCGCGGGTACCGTCGACACCAAGGTGACCAAGGAAAGCGTCCTGCTCGGGCTGCTGGTCAACCTCCTGCCGATCGCCGTGCTCGTGATCCTGCTCCTGCTGTTCATGTCGCAGATGCAGGGCGGCGGCTCCCGGGTGCTCAACTTCGGCAAGTCCAAGGCGAAGCTGATCTCCAAGGACACCCCGAAGACGACCTTCGCCGACGTCGCGGGCGCCGACGAGGCGGTCGAGGAGCTGCACGAGATCAAGGACTTCCTGCAGGGCCCCGCCAAGTACCAGGCCCTGGGCGCGAAGATCCCGAAGGGCGTGCTGCTGTTCGGCCCGCCCGGCACCGGTAAGACGCTGCTCGCCCGCGCGGTGGCCGGCGAGGCCGGGGTGCCGTTCTACTCCATCTCCGGCTCCGACTTCGTCGAGATGTTCGTCGGTGTCGGCGCGTCCCGGGTCCGCGACCTGTTCGAGCAGGCGAAGACCAACGCGCCGGCGATCGTGTTCGTCGACGAGATCGACGCCGTCGGCCGGCACCGCGGCGCCGGCCTGGGCGGCGGTCACGACGAGCGCGAGCAGACGCTCAACCAGCTTCTCGTCGAGATGGACGGCTTCGACACCAAGGGCGGCGTGATCCTCATCGCCGCGACCAACCGGCCCGACATCCTCGACCCGGCGCTGCTGCGGCCGGGCCGCTTCGACCGGCAGATCGCGGTGGACACGCCGGACATGGAAGGGCGCAAGGCCATCCTGCGGGTCCACGCCAAGGGCAAGCCGTTCACGCCCGACGTCGACCTGGACGCGGTGGCCCGGCGTACCCCCGGGTTCACCGGTGCCGACCTGGCCAACGTGATCAACGAGTCGGCGCTGCTGACCGCGCGCAACGAGAAGCGCGCCATCACCAACGACTTCCTCGAAGAAGCGATCGACCGGGTGATCGCCGGCCCGCAGCGGCGTACCCGCGTAATGAGCGACCACGAGAAGAAGATCACCGCTTACCACGAGGGCGGCCACGCACTGGTCGCGTGGGCGTTGCCGCACTCGGCGCCGGTGCACAAGGTGACGATCCTGTCCCGGGGCCGCTCGCTGGGCCACACGCTGGTGCTGCCGACCGAGGACAAGTACACCCAGACGCGGGCCGAGATGATCGACACGCTGGCCTACGCGCTGGGCGGACGGGCCGCCGAAGAGCTGGTCTTCCACGAGCCCACCACCGGTGCGGGCAACGACATCGAGAAGGCCACCACGATCGCCCGGGCCATGGTGACCGAGTACGGCATGAGTTCCAAGCTCGGCGCCGTCAAGTACGGGCAGACCGACGGCGAGCCCTTCCTCGGTCGCACCATGGGCCACCAGCGCGACTACTCCGACTCGGTGGCGGCGGACATCGACGCGGAGGTGCGCACGCTGATCGAGCTGGCCCACGACGAGGCGTGGGAGATCCTGGTCGAGTACCGCGACGTGCTCGACGCGATCGTGCTGGAGCTGTTCGAGAAGGAGACCATCTCGCAGGCCGACATGGCACGGCTGTGCGCGCGGGTGGTCAAGCGGCCACCGATGGCGCCGTACAACGGGTTCGGCAAGCGCCAGCCCTCCGACCAGCCGCCGGTGCTCACGTCCGCCGAGAAGGACAAGCTCAAGGCGCAGGCGGAAGCCGACGGCGTCGAGGCGCTGTCGGGCGGGTCGGACGGTAGTCGCTGACCGGCCGGGACACCGGCTCCTCCACCGAGCCGGACGACGACATCGAGCCGGGTGGCGACCTGGACTACCTGGCCGCGCGGCTGGTCAACGGCCGGCTCGGCGGCCTGCCCGTCGAGAAGGCGGTCGATCTCAAGCGGATCGAGGAGGCGGTACGGGAGATCCTCATCGCGATCGGTGAGGATCCCGACCGGGACGGGCTGCGCCGTACCCCGACCCGGGTCGCCCAGGCCTACGCCGAGCTCTTCGCCGGGCTCCGGGTCGATCCGGCCGAGGTGCTGACCACCACGTTCGAGGCCAACCACGAGGAGCTGATACTCGTCCGGGACATCCAGGTCTTCAGCCTGTGTGAGCACCATCTGCTGCCGTTTCACGGCGCCGCGCATCTCGGTTACATCCCCGGGGAGGACGGCCGGATCACCGGGCTGTCCAAGCTCGCCCGGCTGGTCGACGTGTACGCCCGCCGCCCGCAGGTGCAGGAGCGGCTCACCTCGCAGATCGCCGACCTGCTGATGGAGCGGCTCCAGCCGCGCGGGGTCATCGCGGTGCTGGAGTGCGAGCACATGTGCATGTCGATGCGCGGCATTCAGAAGGCGGGCTCGCGGACCGTCACCTCGGCGGTGCGCGGTGTCTTCCAGCGCGACGGCAAGGTGCGCGCCGAGGCGATGAGCCTCATCATGCACGCCTGAGCGGCCCGGGTCGCGATGAACGGCTCCGCCGTTGGACGGCAATCCAGACCCCCAACACCAGTGCCGGGAAGCCCACGACGGTCAGCGAGACCTTAGCCGTCTGGTTGTTGGAAAGGTCGTAGCGCCAGTCGGGGTCCACGGTCACCTGCGCGCCGCCCTCGCAGCTCAGGGTGGCCCCTGCGGTGGGCCACGGCGCCAGGCGGTAGCCGGTGAACGGGATGGGCTCCGCGCGCGCGATCCGGATGTGGAAGGTCTCCCGGCCACCTTCGGTGATCGAGCACTCGGTCTCGCTGGTCCACGTGTATATGAACACCGCATGGTGCGCCGGCAAGGGGTAAGGCCCGCGCCTGCTCGCGTTCGATGCCAGGACCCTCGGCATGATGTCGCCGAGGCCCAGCCCCACAACGCCGACGACCATCAGGACGCAGATGAGAAACGTGTGGTGCCACCACGGGCGGGCCTCCGGGCCACCGACGACCTCGCTCATCGGCCGTGCGGGGGTGTCGGCAGGACGGGCATGGCATCCGAGAGGCTCGCGTCCATCGAGCCGGTCAACATCAGCGAGAGAAGATCCGCCTTGAGCTCCAGTGCGGCGCTCTTGCCCTCGAGCGTCGCGACCAGGGTCTCGATCCCGTGGCAGATCAGCTCGATGAGGTCATCCAGGTTGCGGATGGCCGCGAGGAACTCCGGTCCCTCCACGATCATCGCGCCACCGAACGATCCGACGATGTCGGCCACCACGGCGACCAGGTGCCCCAGCGCCTCACCCTTCTTCCGGGCGGCCTCGGCGACCTCGTGATACTCCGTGGCGATGTCCTCAAGGGCCGTCCGGGCGTCTTGAAGGTCGAAAGCGAAGCGTCCGAGGACCGCCGCGCAGCTGTCGGCCGCGTGGCCGGTCCACACCAGGTCCTGCGCGGCGGTGCCCTCGTGGACCCGCTCGCTGACGTGGGACACCGCGTGCGCCGCCTGACGAAGCGCGAACGAGAAGCGCTCCAGCCCGGCCCAGTCACCGCACAGCGGAAGGGTGAACGCCTCGAACGCGTCGATCGGCTCGTCCAGCACACCGAGCCGGACGCCGACCTTGCTGATGGCCCAGAGGACGTCCCGGTCGATCGAACTGGGGCCGAACACGTCCGTCCAGGACGGTTCGAAGGGATGCTCGGCGCGGAAGTCCGGCGGAATCTTGAGCACGAGTGGTGCCGGATCGGCGAAGATCTCGGGACCGAGGGACTGATCGGCGGGCTTCGCCCAGGTCGGCGGCAGGCTGTCCACTCCGCCGGGAAGGGTGGCATCGAGCCGGGCATCCGCGGCCTGGTCACTGCCGCGGTACTCCTGGATCGCTCCGTTCACCGCGACGGAGTATTGATGGAGATGACTGTTTCCGGCCCGGCGGAGAAACCCGTCGACCTCCCTGACGATCCGGTCGTGCGCCCCGGTCAGCACGTTCAGCAGGCCGGGACCCCACTGCAGGTAGCTCTGGGCGTCAACGTAGCCGGCTGTCCTGGTCAGATCGTGCGCGCGCCGGTCGAGCATGTCACCCAGGCCGGCCAGAGCCTTCGTGTTGACGCTGAACTCCATGCGGTCCATGAGACCCGGGCGACGTACCGGAGTTCAACCACGGGTCGGGAGCTGTGGATAACTCCGGTTATCCACAGGCGGAACGGCACCATGGCCGCGGCCCGGATCGCCTCGGTAGTCTCGCCGCACGACGGTCACGGGGAGGTGCGATGGGGCACGGGCGCCGCAGATCCGGCGGCTTCAGATGATGGCGCGGTACTGGTCGGCGGCGTCGATGGCACCGCGGATCAGGGTCTCCGCCTCCAGCAGCTGGGTACGCGCTGCCTCCAGGCGCACCAACGCCTGCGCGACGGTCGGATGCACGCTGCCTATTGTCGTGAGATGCAGCCGCGCCAGTGACTCGTCGAGCCGCTCCACCACGCCGCGTACCCCGAGCGCGGCCGCCTCGGTCTGCTGGATCGACGCCGCGAGGTACACCTTCACCTCTTCCACGCTGGGCATGACGCTCCTATCGCAGCAGGGCCGTGACGGCGATGCCGCCGCACAGCAACACCACCGGCGACGCGCTGATCGCGGCGCCGAGTACGGGCGTGCGGTCCACCTTGCCGTAGAGCAGGCCGATGCCCAGCCAGGACCCGCCGTACCCAAGGGCCGGCAGGGTGGCCCCGCAGACCAGCGCGCCGAAGGAGGCGGCCGGACCGGACACGGCGAAGAAGAGGACGAGCTGGGTGATGAGCACGGCGAGCGCGAGCACGGCGTAGACCAGCACATTGCGGGTGGTCTGCGGCAGGTCCGGGAAGGGACCGCGGGTGATCGTCCCGGTGTCCACTTCGGACAGTGCCGCGTCGGCCGTGTCGAGGTCGGTCACCGCGGCATGCAGCAGTGCGCTGGTGGCCGCCGCGCCGGGCGGATCGGGCATGGGCGCGTCGGGCGCCAGCGGCGGCACCGGCATGCCCGCCCGCGTGGCGAACTCGGTCAGGCGGGCGCGTTGCAGGGCGAGCCGCTGCCGTACCATCGCCAGTTCCTGCTGCGCGGCCTGCACCGCGGTCGTCTGCGCGGCCAGCGCGGCGGTGGCGTCCCGGCGGGTGGCATCCAGCCGCTGCGCGGCACCGAGGTAGTCGTCCCAGGCGCTCATCGGACCCGTCCACCGTGGACGAAGGGGACGATGACCTCGGTGCGGTTGGCGTGCCGGTCGTGCAGCAGCGCGCGGTTGGGCCGGGGCTGCCAGTCGACGTTGAGGTCGCCGAGGAGCATGCCGGCGTCGGTCGCGGGGACGTTGAGCAGCACCAGCCCGGCCACGTCTTCCCGGGCCACCGAGCCGCCGGTGTCCTCACCGAAGCGGCGCAGGCCTCGCCACCAACCGAACACGTGCACCCCGCGGGCCGGCCCGTCGCGCAACGTCGCCTTCACCACTGTGCCGTCGGCGCCGAACGCGAACAGGTACGTGTCGTCGGGCAGCTCGTCACCCGGGCTCAGGACCTTGTGGCCCTGCTCGCGGAGGGTGGCGTCGAGCGCGGCCACGATCGGCTGCGCGGCGGCGACGTTGCCGGCGAGGACGAAGTGGACGGTACCCGGTTGGCGTTGCGCGGCGAGGGACCGGGCGGCCGCGTCGAGGATGTCCGCGCCCAACTCGCTGGGGCCGAGGACGGCCAGGTGCCGACCGGGGGTGGGATCCAGCGGGAAGGCCGCAAGGGATAGCGGCACATCGATAATGCGGCCCAGGTATGCGGTCGGTGTCGTGGTGCGGGGCAGCCGGTCGGGAAGGCGCTGCGGCGCGTACCCCTGGAAGACGTAAGGTGGCTGGTTGCTGTGCCGAAGGTTCCACAGCTTGTGGCGCAGGGTGGCGAGCACCTCGGGTTCGGCGTGCGGGTCGGGAAACTCGACCAGCCGCTCGTGTGCCCGGGAGGCGCCGGTAGGACCGCCGAGTCCGCCGGCGGTGTTGACCACGGCCTGGCCGAGCCCGAGCACGTTGGCGGCCTGGTTCAGCGGATCCAGCACGTCACCGCCGCCGGGCAACGCCACCCGGACCGGGAACTGGCCGAAGATGGAGTCGCGCTTGGCGTAGAGGGACTCCACGCCCCGGATGGTCTGGCTGGCCAGGATGAGGTGGATGCCGTACGAGCGGCCCTTGCGCGCCAGCGACTCCAGCAGCGCCACGGCTTCCCGGGCCAGCCGGTCGGTACCCTGCAGCAGCACCTGAAACTCGTCGATGACGCACACGATGCGCGGCATGGGCCGGGTCCGGCGCAGGTCGGCGAACCGCGTGACCCCGGCGTCCTTGTACGCCTCCGAGCGCTTCGCCATCTCCGCGTCGAGTTCGCGCAGCACGGCCAGACCGTACTCCCGGTCCGACTCCACGCCGACGACCCGCGCCTGCGGGATCCAGCTCGGATCCCGATCGGTGGGAGTGAACTCGGTGAAGCTCACACCCTCCTTGAAATCCAACAGGTACAGGACCAGCTCGGTCGGCGCGTACCGGCTGGACAGTCCATACAGGACGTTGATGAGGAACGCCGTCTTGCCGGCGCCGGACCGGCCGCCGATCAGCCAGTGCGGGGTGATGTCGGCCAGGCGCAGGGTGAGCGTGACGTCCCCGGCTCGCCCGACGACGGCGGCCAGGCCTTCCGCGGAACTCTCCTGCCACGGCTGCTCGGGCAGCAGCTCCGCGAGCGTGGACCCGGTGCCGCTGACCCGGTTGGCGAGCTGGCCGGTCACCCGCGCGATCGTCTCCAGTGGAGGGTCGGGGTCGAGATACACCGGCGCGTTGAGCGCGCCTCCTTCGCCGAACCGGCCGCCCGGCGGGTCGCCCACGACCGCGTACGGGTTGCGCAACGCGATGTGCGTGGTCAGCGGCAGCGGCGGCTGGGTGGTCTCGGCGGTCAGCGGCGGTGGCGGCCAGCCGGCCACGATCAGGTGCAGCCGGGCGGCCGGGCCGGCCTGGGCCAACGCCGCGATCCGGGCCAGCTCCGGACCCTCGGTCAACTGTGGCAGCGCGCCGATGGCGAGCAGGAGGATGGAGCGCGGGCTCGGCTCCCGTACCCACTCCTCGGCGTCGGCGAGCACGGCCTGCAGGCCCACGCGGTCGGCGGCCGGCGCGGACATCAGGCCCACCGGGACCAGCGCCTGGAATGGACCGAAGACCGTGCCCGTGGCGTCGACCGTCCTCACCCGCAGGGCGCCCGCCGGATGCGCCGCGACCAGCCGCAACACCAGGCTGCGCAGCAGGCCCACCACCCGCGGGTCGCGCGCGTCGGCGTTGATCGCCAGATGCCCGGTGCCCAGCAGCGGCACGATCGCCGGGAAGCGGGCGTCGTCCAGCGGCTGGGCCTGGCCGATCCGCACGAAGGCCCCGGTCCCCGGCGCCGCGCTGCCCGCCGCGGCGGGCAGCGGCATGCTCGGCGGGGCCGCGTCCAGCGGCGCGCCCAGCCAACCCGGTGCCAGGGTGGCCGCGGCCGCGCGCAACGACTCGGCGAGGGCGTGCTGCTCTGCGAACTGCTGCGGCGGTACCGCGTCAGCCGCGTGACCGTCGAGTGCGCGCTGTGCCGCATCCGCCATGGCGGCCGCGCGGCGATGCAGCGCGGCGGCTCGTTCGACGCTCAGCCGGAGCTTCGCCACGCGAGCCTCACCTCCTTCGCAAGAAGGTATCCCAGCGCGGGCGAAGGAGGTAGGACCGGCGCATACCGGTTATCCACAGCCTCTGTCGGGGCGATCCTGATCACCGCTACGCTGGCGGCCGGTGGTGCTTGCCTGGGGAGGCGGGATGCGGCGCGACGAGCGATCGGGAGACGACTGGCAGGAGATCCGGGCCGACCTACGGTCGTTGCAGCAGCTGACCGACCAGTTCTCGGGTGAGGTGTCGGTCAACCTGCGACCGGCGGTGCTCCAGCTGTTCGACCAGTACCAGGTCGGCGGTGGCTTCGGGGTCCGAAGTCCGAGCGTCGACGTGCACGCGGTCCGGAGCAAGTACAGCGACTGCCTGCGGGAGACCGTGGACCGGCTCGCGAAGTACGTGATGGAGTCGGAGCGGCTGGTGGACGTCGCCACCGTGATCCTCACCCGGTACCAGACGGCCGACGCGCTGGCGTCCGCGTCCATTGACGACATCCGGCAGGCGTTCGTGGCCGCCGACGCGGACCGGCAGCGGAGGCGGTGACCGGTGGGCGAGTACCCGGGTGGCCGTACCCCGTGGGAGAACTATCAGGTGCCCGAGTTGGCCGGGTTCCTGGCCGAGGATCTGGGGCCGGCGTGGCAGCATGTACGGGCCTGGTACGGCACGGCCGGGGTGGCGGCGACGTACCAGCAGGCGTTGCAGCGCATCCACGACGGGCTGGCGGCTGCCTGGCCGCCGCAGCGCAGCCCGGCGGCGACCCTGTTCCTGTCGCGGCTGAAGTCGATGATCGATTCGTTGGCGGACGTGCATGAGGCGGCGGCGAACAACGGCGGCGCGTTGACCGGGGTGCTGGAGACGCTGGAGGGGGCACGCCGGCAGGTCGACCAGGTGCATGAGCAGTGGAAACAGTACGGGTCGCCGTACGAGTCGGAGTACTCGACCGGGGCGGATGCCTGGCGGGGGGCGCTGGACGAGCAGGCGCAGCGCATCATGCACGACACGGACGACGCGGTGTTCGCGTACCAGTCGCGAATGCAGGAACCCGCCGAGTGGAACCCTGATAGTTGGGTTGAGCCCAGTGGTGGGCCTATCGACGGTGACTCGGCTGGCTCGGCTGGTGGTGGCGGCTCGTCAATGGGCGGAGGACGTCCGCTGCAGCCTCCGGTCATCCCACCGGTGCCGCCCCCGCACAGCGATGGTGGTGATCCGCCTCCGGTGGGAGGTCCGGTGAAGGCCGATGGCGGACCGGTATTGGCGGCCGGGTCGCCGTCGGCGGTTGATGTCTCCGGCGCGTCGCCTGCCGCAGGTGGCGGAGGGCTGTCGGAGCCTGGAGCGCCGGCCGGTTCCTGGATGGTCGAGACCCCGGTGGGGAGGGTTCTGCGCGCTGGTGGGGTGATCGGGGTTCCGTCGTCGCCGATCAATTCTCCGGACGCACGCAGTGGGAATCGACCGGTAAGCGTTTCACCGTCACGGTCGCTCTCGACGGCGTCGGGAGGGCTGGGCGCACCGGTGGAGGCGGCTGAGCGGGGTACGGGCGGTCTGATGGGTGGGCCGGGCGTGGCCGGAATGCGGTCCGACCAACGTAGGCGGCGACCGGGCGCGGAGCCATACGTAGAGTGGGAGGTTCGCAAGGGGGTTCCGCCGGTGATCGAGCCTGGCCCGGAGCCCAAGCACGACCCGGGGCCGGGCGTCATCGGGATCGACCGGTGACCCGATCCGCCGGTCGGGTGCGCCTGGCTCTCCTCGCCCTCGTAGCGATCGTCGGAGTGTCGTCGCCCGCCGTAGCGGACGCGCCTCGCGACGCGCAGTGGCATCTGCGGTTTCTTGACGTCGACAGGGCGCATCAGTTGAGCCAGGGCGCCAATGTCGTCGTGGCCGTGGTGGACAGCGGTGTGGACGGAACCCATCCCGACCTAGCGGGCAATGTGACGACGGGGACGGAGACGTTCGTCGGGAACAACGGCGGCAACGGCTGGACCGACGCCACCGGGCATGGGACCCGGATGGCGGGCCTGATCGCTGCCCATGGTCATGGCGTACACAACACCGATGGTGCCCTGGGAATCGCACCCAAGGCGACCATCCTGCCGGTGAGAGCGGGAACCATCGAACCCACCGCTATCGGGACGAGTATCCGGTGGGCAACCGAGCATGGTGCCCGGGTCATCTCCGTCTCCGCGGGGGGAGAGGACCAGGCCCATAACACCCAGGCGGCGGTCGCGGACGCCATAGCCCATGACGTCGTGGTTGTCGCGGGGGCCGGTAACAAGCCCGAAGTCTCGCGGGTAATCTACCCGGCGGCGTATCCGGGAGTGGTTGCGGTGGCCGGGGTTGACCGGAACGGTAACCACGCGGAGTTGTCCGTCGCCGGCCGGGAGGTTGTGTTGTCAGCCCCAGCGACAGATATCGTGACAAGCGATCTAGGTCGGAAGTACCGTCCCGCGAGCGGAACCAGTGACGCCACGGCGATCGTGGCGGGGGCGGCGGCATTGGTGCGGGCTCGGTTCCCGAACCTGTCGGCGGTCGAGGTCATCCACCGGCTGACGGCGACGGCGATCGACAAGGGCCCGAAGGGCCGGGACGAGCAGTACGGGTACGGCATCGTCAACCTGGTCGGCGCGCTGACCGCCGACGTTCCCCCACTGCCCACCAGCTCATCACCGACAAGCGGGTCATCCCGACCGAGCGCGTCGCTGCGGAGCGGACCGGCGCCGGGCAAGCGGATGTCGCCGTGGCCGGGCCTCCTCGTCGTCCTCGGGATCCTGGTGGTCGTCGGCATCGTGGGTGCCGCCAGCGCAATGCGGCGTCGACGGACCGGGTGAGATCCCTGCCCCTTTCGATACCCTCGGGGAATGGAGCCGCCGCAATCGCCGCCGTCCGATGCCGGGCGCCGTCCACCCGGTGAAGGCGCGGGCGCCGGCGCGCCGGCCGAGATCCAGCCGAAGCCCGGGTCGACCGACACCCAGCCAACGCCGCCGCTCAGTGCGGCGGAGCGGACGCGCGAGGCACGCGCCCGCCGCCGCCGCGCCATCCGGCAGTTCCTGATCGTCGGGCTGTGCTTTGCCGCGCTCCTCTGTCTCGGCGCCGTCGCGGTGGGCTTCCTCTACTACGACCGGGCGACGAAACCCGATCTCAGTACGCCGGAACACGTCACCCGCAAGTATTTGGAGGCCTATCTCATCGACCGGGATGAGTTAAAGGCGAGCAAGTATCGATGCTCAGACGCGTCGGCCCTGGATGAGATCCGGGCACTTCGTGCGGACATCGACGACCGCCAGAGGAGGTTCGGAGCAGCCTACAGTTTCTCGGTGGACCGGGTGAACGAGATCTCCAAGGCCGGCGACGAGGCCAGAATGGCCGTCGATCTGATTCTGTCCATGGTCAGTGAGGGGCAGTCGATACGTGAGGTCGAGCACTGGGAAGTCACCGCCCGGAACGAGAACGGCTGGCGGGTCTGCGGTGCGCACGAGACGGACTGATGAAGCCTCCGGGGAACGCCCAACCTGCGGCGGGACGTGCCATCCGAGCCGAGGCCGACGGGGTGCCGCTGTGGTCATGACTTTGGTCCAAACCCGGACACGGGCGACGGGGCGTCAATAGGGTCGTCCTACTCCACCCACAGCAGGTACACGGGGACTTCGAGGGTTTTCGGGGTCTGGCCGGTCCAGGCCCAGCGGTACCAGTCCAGTTCCCGCGCGACGCGCACACAGATGTCGCCCTCGGTGTTCTGGTGGGGTTCGGTGACGGCACGCAGGTCCCGGTGCTCACCGGTGGGGCTCATCCGGACCACCCGCCGGCCGCTCAGTCCGCTTGTGAGGCGCGCGGAGATGGGGTACCGGACGGCCGGGCCGTCGAGCGACACCAAACGGTCGAACAAGCCGGTTCCGGGCTCTTCCCCGACCGGTTTCTCGCTGGGTGCCTCCAGCCAGACCCGGTCCACGGGGACCAGCGGGGCGAACGTCTCGATCTGCTCCACCTCGGCCCGGTACCACTCGAGCTCGATCAGGACCGGCACGTATGTCCGGGCGCCCTGCACGACGGCCGCGTCGGCTCGCAGGTCGCCCCGCCAGCCGTGGCCCGGATGGCCGACGAGTACCCGCTTTCCCCGCAGGTCATCACGTCCGGCAGCCGGCACCGGCGCGATCGGCCGGGGCGGCTCCGGTACCCAATCGGTCACTTTCCCTTGCCCAGAGGTGCGCCCTTGTCCCGCATGAACGGGACGGGATCGACCGCGCCCGTCGAGCTGCGGTCACCACCGCGGTGGACCTCGAAGTGCAGGTGCGGAGCGGACGAGTTGCCGGTGCTGCCGACGTAACCGATCACCTGTCCGGGGGCGACGAGCTGCCCGACGGAGACCATGGGCGGCTGCACCTGGTGACAGTACCGGGTCATGATGTGGTCGGCGTGCGTGATCTCGACGAACCACCCGCATCCGTGGATCGACGGTGAGCCGTCCTGGTCGCAGCCGAACCACTCGTCGGAAGCCGTGGTGGCCTGGCATCGAACCAGCGTGACCACTCCGCCGGCGGCGGCGCGGATCGGGGTACCGCGGCCGGCGCCGAGGTCGACGCCGTCGTGGGTGGGACGTTCGGGGGTCCGGAAGCCGGAGACGATCTCGGCGACAACCGGTGCGGTCCAGCCGGCCGCCGAGATCTGGCCCGGCGCGGCGCAGCCCTGTCCGGACACCGAGGTGGCCGCGGTCCGGGCTCCGCCCCCCGTCAGCACGTTGACGATCTGGGACGCCAGCGGCTCGTGCTTCGCGTAGGCGTCAGGGAACGCGCTGCGTTGCACCTCCTGTGCGACGTCGGTCAGCGCCCGGTTCTCCCAGTTGGGCACGCGGAGCAGGTGCTCGTAGAACTTGGTCGACGAGTAGACGGGGTCCAGCAACTGCTGCGGGGTACCCCAGCCCTGGCTGGGCCGCTGCTGGAAGAGGCCGAGCGAGTCGTGGTCGTTCTTGTCGCCGAGGTTCGGCAGGTTGATCAGGTTCGACTCCTGGAGGGCGGTCGCGATCGCGATCACCCAGCCCCGGGTCGCTACCTTCAGCTGCTGCCCTACCCCGACGATCACCGCGGCGTTGCGCATCTGCTGCTCGCCGAGCTGGCTCATCTTGGGCAGGTTGGTCGCCTTGACGTCTACGGTCTTGCCGCCGCACCCGGCGCCGAAGGCGTTGGTGACCGAGCTGGACAGTCCCTCCAGGAAGAACGTCACCGAGGTGCCGACGCAGCACAGCACGGTCAGCGCCGCGACGAGCGAGACGAGGTGCCCGATCCGGAAGCGGCGCCTCATGTGCGGCGCCAGTCCACGCCGTCGACGAGCCAGTGCCCGCCGGAGACCACCATGCGCAGGACGAGGGTACCGGCGTCGCACGGAACGGTGACCTCGACGTAGGCCTGTTCCTGGTGGACGACGGTGGCCGCACCGGTCATCTGGTCCGCCGGAACGGACCCGGGATCCACCCCGTCAAGCCGGTCGGCGAGCGACTTTGTGCTGTACTTGGCGACGCCCTTGTGCCAGTCGCCCGCGCTCACCCCGCGGTGGTTGAGCCAGGCCTTGGTGAACTGGACCGCGACGGTCTCCGGCGCCACCGCTCCTGGGCTGGTGGACGGTGGCGCCGAGGTGTCGGGTCCGAGCTCGACGATGCCGTCGTCGGGTTCGGGGGATGTGGTGCTACGCGGCTCGGTGCTGACCGACGCGAACGGCGGGTTCTGGTTCGAGCCGGCGTCTGTGCCGGTACGGCCACCGCCCAGCAGCTTGCCGAACGCGACCACCACCGCGATGACCAGCAGGATCGACACGGCGGCACCGTAGCGGGTGCCGATCAGGCGAAGGACCTGCCGCATCGCGGATCACCCACCGATATCGGCCGACTCGGGTCGCCGGCGCTGGTTGGTCGGGGCGGTGCCGCGGGTACCGGGCCGGTAGACCGTGTACGACGTCGGGCTGTCGGCGTGCTCCGGCCGCGTCCACCGTGGACGGTGGCGGGTGGCCGGGGCGGTCTTCTCCTCGGGAATGGCCCGGTCTTCGCTCCGCGACCGGGATTCGGTGCGAACCTCCACGGCATCGTCGGTACGGCTCTCCGGCCGGTAGGAGCGGGGCGCGTCGGGAATCGGGCCGATACCGCGACGCTTGTCCAGCATGGACTCCACGGCCGGCGTCGCCACGCCGAGCGTCGCCGCCGTGCGCAGGTCACGGAAGAAGCTGCGATGCCCGGAGGCCGTGGCAATCTGGCGCGCGGAGTCGCGCCCGCCGAGCTGGGTGATCCGGCGGTACGGCCGGAGCAGCAGCCAGGCCACGATCCCGGTGAGCAGGATGAGGATCACCTGGAGCCAGGCTGGTAGAGAGGGCGTGCTCATCACGAGGTCGACCGCGAAGAGGTAGATCGCGGCGCCGGTGCCGAAGATGACGATGTTGAAGATCGCCGCGATGACTGCGTTGGCGAGGCGCCGGATACCGGTGCTGGCCGGGCGCAGCATGCCCACCGTGCCGAGCACGGGCGCCGCGATGACCGCCCACCGGAAGATGAGGAAGCCGAGCAGCACGAGGATCGACGCGGTGATGTCGAACAGAGCGAAGAACAACGCCGACAGCATGGCGATGAATCCGGCGCCGATCCGGTCCATTCCCTTGGTGCCCTGGAGGTACTGGTATGCGCCGGGGTCTTCGCTCTTGATCTGCTTGGCGACCTTGTTCCACTCGGTCTGCTTGCGGCTGATGATGTCTTTGCGCTTCTTCCCCGCGTCCGGGTTGTCGAGATCGTTGCGGTACTTCTCGGTCTCCTCCTTGATGTCCTGGTACTCACCCCAGGTCAGGCTCTTGGCGTCGTACAGAACCGGGCCGTACTTCTTGGCCGTCTCGCTGTCTGCGGACCCGAGCGTGCCGCGCAACCAGTTGCGGTAGAGGACGTTCTGCACCGCGACATCGCTCGCTCGTTGTGCGGGCGTGCGGTGGTCCCTGCACTGCTCCTTGAGCCGCATCTTTTCGCAGACGGGCGGGGGAGTGTCCTGAGTCGGCGGCCCAATCGCATCGTGGACGGCGCCCAGGCCGTTGACCAGACTTTGGTCCGCGAGTTGCGCCGAGCGAACCGGCCAGTTCGCGATCGCGGTGACCGCGACCATCACGAGGATTGCCCAGCCCGCGGTGGTCATCGCGTTGCTCATGTCCGACTGGCGGGAGCGCCACAGCAGGTACAGCCCAATGACCGCGAGGGTGATGGCGCCGAACACGGTAAAGACCCGGTGATAGGTCGCCGCGGTCGCCTTCTCCACGATCGGGTTCGCCCAGCCCCACATGGTCTGGGGATTCCAGGCCTTCTCCCGCAACCCGTTCGACGCCCCGATCACCGCCGTGGCGAACATGAATTCGCCATTGGCTATCGTGTTCTCGAACTTGTAGTCGGGATGCATGACCGTCTGTGCACAGCCGATGTCATACGTGGTGAAGTCGTATCCCGCGTACCCGTGGACCATGAACTTACCGTCGGCATTACTGGGTGGCGCATCGGGCTTGGACGCGAACCAGCCGGCCAGACCCGAGTCGGGCGCCTCGGGCGTCGGCGCCATGACGCACTGGAGCTCTTCCGTCGTCAGCGCCTTGAGATCGCCAACGCACTTCTCCCAGTTCCCCGGGTTCTGCCAATCCTGAGTAGTGCATTGGTCCTGTAGCGGTGGTGCTGCGGCCGCCGGGGCGGGCCAGAACAGGGTACCCATCGCCGCGATGAACATCGCGGCGATGAGGGCACCGACCCGGTGGCGGAGCCGGGCGGTCGGTGGGGTGGGCATCACACCTCCGGCTCGGCTACGGGACCGTCCACGGGCGCCGGCGCCGCCATCGCCGGCGTGGTGTCGAGGTAGGCGAGCAGGTCCGGTACGTAGGACACGTCGACCCGTACCTTCTGGACCCGCCCGTCCACATCGCGCATCACGAACTCCCGGAACCCGAGGCGTGCCGATGACGATGCGTCCACAGTAGACAACGAGGCGAGGGTCTGCTCGTACCCCACGCCGACCGGTACCCGCAGCAGCCGCAGCGCCTCCGACGCGATGTCCGGATCCTCCGCGATCCGGCCGACGAACACCGTCGAGACCAGGTTCTGCACGTCGAGGCCGAGGATGTCGCGCGGGTTCTGCGACGCGACCAGGCCGGCGATGTTCCACTTGCGGGAGTCGCGGGCGAGGCGGACCAGGAAGGACCGGCCCGACCGCCAGCCTTCCATGAAGTGCGCCTCGTCCAGCCCGACGAGCTTGCGGCTGGACATGGAGCCGCCGTAGCAGCGCCGTACCGCGAGCCGGTGCGCGGTGTGCAGCATCGGGAGCGCGAGCGCCTCTTCGGCCGACCAGTACTCTCGTTCGATCTTGAGGTCGGGCAGCCGCAGCCCGGCCATGGTGATGATGGTCAGCGCGGCGTCCCCGCTGAGCGCCGACGGCGGTGGCGCGCCGAAGAACAGCAGCGCCAGCGGCATCTCCGCGGTGTCCATCAGCAGGTTCGCCAGCTCCCGCGCGTCGTGGTCGTCCATCCGGCGCAGGCAGGCGACCACGTCGTCCAAGGTGGACGACTCCTCGGCGGGCACCTCCCGGACCGCGTGCCGCAGCAGGGTGGCCGTCGAGGCCTCGCGGGCGACCTGCGGGGGTACCAGCATCGAGCAGATGTCCTGCACGAGCATGCGCCGCTCGGCGCGGGCGTTGGAGAGGGCGATCTCGTACTCCCGGTCGCCGGTCGGCCCGTTGCCGAAGTGGGTGCGCAGCGGCGTCGGGATCAGCGAGTACGGCGCGAGGGTGCCCTGTTCGGAGCCGGTCAGGTTGAGCACCCGCGAGTACGGTCGCAGCTCCGGCATGGCCGCCAGGCGCGCGAGCGGCCCGGACGGGTCGAGCAGGGTGACCTGGACGCCGCGCCGCGCGGCGAGGTAGCCCAGCGCACCCACGAGGGTGGACTTGCCACCACCGGGCTCGGCCACGAACACGGCCAGCCCGGAGCGCTCCCGGATCTCCATCGGGAAGTGCAGGTCGAGGAAGACCGGGCGCCGGCAGGTACCGGCGGTGCGCCCGATGAGGTCGCCGCGCCGGTCGCCGACGGTGGACGCGGCCTGCGGCAGCGCCGCCGCGAACAGCTTGACCGGCATCCGCCGCACGTACCCGGTGTTGGCGATCGGCTCGCCGGGGATGAACTCGCGCGCCAGCCACTCCTGGTTCTTCGGGTGCTGCAACGAGATGCGCAGCTCCCGCGAGTAGATCTGGATCAGGCGCCGGGCCCGTTCCAGGCACTCCTCCCGGGTGGCGCCGGAGACCGCGATGCGGTGCCAGCCGTGCGTGCGCGACGCGTCGGTGGGCAGCCCGGTGGTCATCTCATCGCCGATGTGCAGCGCGCGCTGGGCCAGCCGTTCCAGCTCCGGCGGGGCGTCCATGCCGTGCTCGGCGTAGTCGAGCTGCTGCGAGCGGATCATGCGCAGCCGGTGCTCCAGGTTGCGGAACGAGTCGCCCGGGCCGAGGATGTCGATCCGCGAGGACAGCTCCATCGCCCACGGCAGCCGCTCGTGGAAGTGCAGCCACGGCTCGTGCCGCTCGGGGATCTCCAGCGGCTCCATCCGGCCCACCGCGAGCACGGCCACGTGCCGTTCCTCGCCGGTGAGTCGGTTGACCAGCTTCACCGTCGAGCCGTACGGGGTGCGGTACCGCTCGATCTGCTCGGTCAGCGCGAGCAGGTCGCCACGCTCCCACTCGCCCGAGTTGACCGGGGAGAGCTGGGCCGGCGGGGACATGCCGAGCGCGACCGACCGGTACAGCAGCCATTCCAGCTCTTTGACGGTGACCCGGCGGCCGCGCATGCCGAAGGAGCCGAGCACCTCGTCGAACTGCTCGACCATCCGCGCCATCCGGCGGTGCTCACCGTCGCCGATGCCGCGCCCGAAGAGGTTGCGCAGCCGCGTGCTGAGCGTGTCGCCGAGGCTGCGCCGGGCGAACGTCACCCCGAGGTAGGTCTGCCCCTCGGCGTGGTTGACCGACAGCAGGTGGTGCTGCGCCGCGACCAAGTGGTCGGCCCACGACGGCGCCCCCGGCACGGTGGGCAGCGGCGTGGGTGTGAGCTGGTCGACCGTGCGCGCCCATTCGTCGGCCGGGAACGGCCGCGTGGTGCGGCGCAGGTGCACCCGGAACCCGGCCAGCCCGGCGTACTGCTCGGCGATCGCCATCAGCAGCGCCTCGCGCTCGGCGTCGGGCCGGAAGGCCCAGCGCACCTCGGGCAGCCAGTACCAGGCCGTCACCGTGTTGGGCAGGTAGGTGAGGTGGCCGGCGATCTCGGTGATGGCGAGGTCCTGCGCGGCGTCCCGGTCCTTGTGCTTGGGACGGCGCGAGTCCGGTGCCGGTGCCGGCTTGGCCTTCTTCGGCTTCTTGGCCTTGGTCTGGCGGTGCCGGTGGCTGGGCGCCGTGGGCGGCTCCCAGTCGGGGGTGTCGACCGGCTGCTCGGCCGGGGGTGTCGACACCGGGATCGGCGGCGGCGGCGCCGTGGCCGGCTGCCGGCGCAGCACCACCTCGCCATTTGTCGGGGGTACCGAATCCGCGCGCGACTCCGCGACGACCGTACCCTCCACGGTGGAGTGTCGCGGCCGGCGTGCCTCCGCCCCGAACAGGTCGAGGAACGGCGACTCGATGTCGGCCCGTCCGCTCGGCTGCGCGGGTTGCCCCGGCTGACCGGTGCCCGCCGGCCGGACCGCGCGCGGCGCCTGGAAGATCGCCACGGCGCCCTGGGGAACCGTGCTGACGTCCGGTGTCTCGTGTTCGTCGTCCGGGTGCGGTGGGGTGTCGGGGGGCTGGGGAGGGGGTGGGGTCATAGCGCGTCCTTCGGCGACAGGGACTCGCGGATGCGGATACGGGAGCCGACCAGGCGCGCTTCCCGCCGTTCGGAGGACGATTCGCGGGTTCTGCGCCAGTCGGTCAGCGCGGTGTGGATGACCTTGCGCGCCGGCCGGTCCGGGTCGACGTGCCGGAAGATATAGGACGTGGCCACCATGGCCAGCGCGATCTCCCAGGCGGGGAAGAGGTCGACCTTGAAGCTGAACAGGTAGTGCACGAACATGAACACCGGAACGAGCAGCACGAACAGGCCGTACTGGGCGTAGGGCAGCTGGATCGGCAGGGTGTATCCGGGCGGCCCGAGGTAGACCAATCGGGCCCGGTAGATGTCATCGTCCGTGCGCAGGCGCATTCTCGACCTACTTGAATATCAGCTTGACCAGCGAGTCGCCGACGAAGAACAGCGACAGCGCGCCGGCGATGAAGGCCAGACCGATGATCGCGATCGCCGAGCTGGTGAGGACCTTCGACACCTCACCCTTGCTGGCCCGCCCGATGAAGATCACGCCCAGGACGCCGAGCAGAATCGGCGCGATCTTGGTGGCGAAGAACTCCAGAACACCCGTCGTGTTGATCGCGGGTGAGTTCGGGTCAGGGGTCGGGGCCAGCCGGTAGGCCGCCACGGCGAGCGCGTCCGTGGCGTGGGTCGTGTGCGACCACACCGCCTGGCCGAGCTCTAACAAGATCATTTATGTCCTTCCCGGTACGCGCAGGCCCAGGACCCGACGCCCGCTTACCTCTCTGAAAAACCTACCCGGCGGTACTATCCCGTGACACTGTGTCTCGGCGGCCGGGCCGGGATTAGAGCCGAGAGTACGTTGCAGTCACCTAACCGACAAGGCGCGAAGGTCCTGAGCAGAGGGCTGACCGTGAGGTGAACGTGCAGCTCAGAAGTGGTGCGTCGAACCGGGGGAGGGGCCATGGACCGCAATGCCATCTTCTGGACAGGACGCACGTTGCTGGGCGCAATCGGAATCGTACTCATGTTCGGTTCCGTCCGCCTGCTCGGCCGCGCCCGGGCGGCCGCGACCTGGCCGACAGCCGCGCCGGTCGCCGCCATGGCCCGGCCGCTCGGCTGGGCCGGGACCCTGCTGGGTCTGCTCGCTCTCGCCTGCGCCGCCGGGCTCAGCCTCGGCGCGCTGGCCGGCCCCGCGCAGCCCGAGCCGGTACCGCGGAGCTGGCGCGGCTGGCTGGTCGCCGGTACCGCCGCCGCGGTGGTCTTCGCGCTCGGCACGCTGATCGCCCGCCGGCTGGTCAACCACGCCGAGGTCACCGCGCTGATCCGGACGCCGCCCCGGTTCGTCGCCAATCCGGTACGCACGCCACCACCCCCCGGCCCGGAGATTCCCGGGCAGGATCCTCGCACGCCCCCCGGTGCCGACCCCGCGGTACCCGCCGGCGGCGAGTCCGGCTGGGTGTACCGGGACTCCACCGGCGGCTGGTACCTCGCCGTCGGCACCCGCGGCGGGCAACGCCTGATCCGGCTCAGCGACTTCGCGCTGGTCCCCCTCGGCGCCACCCGCGCGCCGCTGTCGCTGGCCGGCAGCGTGGAGATATCGGTATGGCCGGTCGCTGAACGCGTGAGCGAGGCACCGTAGCTGATCCTCACGGGAGGAGCGGCGTGCCGCCGCACTATTCTCAATGGAATGCAGCGTCGACCGGTGGTGATGGGCGTCCTCAACGTCACCCCCGACTCGTTCTCCGACGGCGGCCGGTACGCCGACCGGGACGCCGCGATCGCCCACGGCGTCGCGATGCGCGCCGAGGGCGCCGACGTCGTCGACGTGGGCGGCGAGTCCACCCGCCCGGGCGCCGAACGCATCGACGCGGCGACCGAGATCGCCCGCGTCCTGCCGGTCGTCCGCGAGCTGGCCGCGGCCGGCGTACCGGTCAGCATCGACACCACCCGCTCCGCCGTCGCCGCCGAGGCGCTCGCGGCCGGCGCGACCGTGGTCAACGACGTGTCCGGCGGCCTGGCCGACCCGGCGATGGGCAAGGTCGTCGCGGACGCCGGCTGTCCATGGGTACTGATGCACTGGCGCGGCCACTCCCACGACATGTACAAGCTCGCGGTGTACCGCGACGTGGTCGCCGAGGTGCGCGCCGAGCTCGCCCAGCGGGTCGACGAGGCGCTGGCCGCCGGCGTCGCGCCGGACCAGATCATCGTCGACCCGGGGTTGGGCTTCGCCAAGACCGCCGAGCACAACTGGCGGCTCTCCGCGCACCTCGACGAGATCATCTCGCTGGGGTACCCGGTACTGTTCGCGGCCAGCCGCAAGTCATACCTCGGCAAGCTGCTCGCCGACCGCCAGGGCGCCCCCCGGCCGGTGGACGAGCGGGAGGCCGCCACCCTGGCCACCACCGTGCTGGCGATCACCGCCGGGGTCTGGGGGATACGGGTGCACGACGTCCGCGCGTCGGTCGACGCGATCAAGGTCTGGGAGGCCACGTGCGCGGCACGATAACCCTCACCGGGCTGCGTGCCCGCGGCCATCACGGCGTGTACGACTTCGAACGGCACCAAGGTCAGGACTTCCTCGTCGATGTGACGCTCGAGCTTGACCTGGATCGGGCTCTGGCAACGGACAAACTGTCCGACACGGTCCACTACGGGGAGCTCGCCGAGACGCTGGTGAAGATCGTGGCCGGCGAGCCGGTGAACCTGATCGAGACGCTCGCCGACCGGCTGGTCACCGCGTGCCTGGCCGATCCCCGGGTCAGCGCGGCCACGGTGACCGTGCACAAGCCCGGCGCGCCGATCCCGCACGAGTTCGCCGACGTGGCGGTCACCCTGCGGAGGACCCGGTGACCCGGGCGGTGCTCGGGTTGGGCAGCAACCTGGGCGACCGGTTCGGGTACCTGTCCGGTGCGGTCCGGGCGCTGTGCGACGTGGTCCAGGTGGTCTCCGGGGTGTACGAGACGCCGCCGTGGGGCGACGAGGACCAGCCGCCGTACCTCAACGCCGTCGTCCTGGTGTCCGACGACGCGGCGAGCGCGGCGGATTGGCTCACCCGGGCCCGGGTAATGGAACAGGCGGCGGGCCGTGCGCGGGACCCGGCGCGCCGGTTCGGCCCGCGTACCCTGGATGTCGACGTGATCACCGTGACCAACCCCGTCGAGGGTCCGGTCATCTCGACCGACCCCGACCTGACGCTGCCCCATCCCCGGGCCCACTTGCGCGCCTTCGTGCTGCGCCCGTGGCTGGACATCGAGCCGTACGCTCAGCTTCCCGGCCACGGCTGGGTGACCGACCTGATGCGCACCGACGCCGTCGCCGCCGACCTGCCCGGCCTCAAGCCGCGGCCCGACCTAGTGCTGGAGCCCGCATGACCGAGCGGGGAAGCAGGCCGCCGCAACGGGACTCGCGGCCGGGCGAGCCGCGGCTGCACCCGACCAACATCGCCACGCTGGTGGTGCTCGCGCTGGGCACCGCCGCCGTCGCCTGGATCCTGGTCGCCAACTACTACGGCGACATCCCGGAGATCCCCTGGCTGCCGGCGTTCACGCTGTTCGCGCTCGCCGCGTTCGAGGTGATCCTCGCCCGCAGCACCAAGGCCCGCATCGACCGCAAGCCGGGCGCGCCCCCGGTCGACCCGCTGGCCGTGGCCAGATATGTGGTGCTAGCCAAGGCGTCCTCGCCGGCCGGGGCGATCTTCGCCGGCCTCTACGGCGGCACGCTGACCTGGCTGCTGATCCGTTCCGACCTGGTACACGCCGGCACCGACACGCCCCCCACCGCGACCGGCCTGGTCGCCGCGCTCGCCCTGGTCGGGGCGGCGCTGTGGTTGGAACGATCCTGCCGGGTACCCGAGCCGCCCGAAGAGGACAAGCCGGCTGAATGATGCGGGGCTGGGCTTTCCCGGGACGGCATCGACGGGTACCTTCGGCCCCGTACGTGGTAGGAGGCCCAGCATGACGTACGGAGATCCGAGCTTCCGCTTCCGTGGCGAGGGCTTTCCCGACGAACGTGACACGGGCTCCACCACGCCCATGTACCGGCCGGCCACCTACACCCCGCCGAACAACGACACCTACCCGGCCCCGTCCGAGAGCACGTCCTCGCTCGGCCTTCCCCGCCGCACGGTGAGCCCGGCCGAGCTCGACGACGTCTTCGACGACCCCCAGGTCGGCGACCCCGGCATGGACCGCATGGGTGTCCACGTGCTGTGGGAGCTGGTCCTGCTCGGCGCGACCGCCGGCTTCGCGGCCTGGTTCTACCACAGCCACCGGGCCGGGGTGACCGGCGACGGCCTGCGCGGCCTCCTGCTCGCCGCCGCCACCCTGGGCTTCCTGACGATCGCCGCCGGCGCGTCCCTGCGGGCCGGGGTGGCCAACCTCGCGATCGGCCCGGTCGCGGTGGCATCGGCGGTGCTCTTCGCCGAGCAGTCCCACCGGGGCACCATCATGGCGGCCGGACTCACCGTGCTGCTGGCCGCCGGCGCGGGCATCGTGATCGGGGTGATCACCGTGGCCTTCCACGTGCCGGCGTGGGCGACCAGCCTGGCGGGGGCGTTCGCGCTGATCGTCTGGATGCAGCGGCAGCACCCGCCGACCCAGCTCGCGACCACGTACAACCCCGGCCGGCACGCGTTCTACTGGTACGGCGCGTTCGCCGCGCTGGTGCTGCTCGGTGGCTTCCTCGGGCTGGTCAAGCCGATCCGGCGGGGCCTGGGCCGGTACCGCCCGATCGGTGATCCGGCCCTGCGCCGCGGCACCGGCGCCGGGGTGGTCGCCGTCCTCGCGCTGGTCGGCTCGTGCGCGCTGGCCGGGCTGGCCGGCATCCTCGGGCTGCTGTCCGGTGCCCCGCTGCCCAACGACGGGTTCGCCGTCACCGGTCTCGGGCTCGGGGCGGCGCTGCTCGGGGGTACCAGCGCCTTCGGCCGCCGCGGCGGCATCTTCGGCAGCCTGTTCGCCGCCACCCTCTTCGCGCTCGTGCTGAACTACTCGAAGCTGGCCAACCTGAGGATCTCCGAGTACGCCCTGGCCGGCGGCGCGATCGCGGCCGGTCTCGTGGTGACCCGGTTGGTGGAGTCGTTCGGCCGGCCGCACTCGGCCCAACCCCTCGACGAGGAGGAGGACGAGCAGTGGGGCCACCCCGCCCGGCTGGAGGAGCCGCTCACGCCCGGTTACACCGCACCCCGGCAGAGCGGCTGGACCAGCCAGCTCCCGGCGCGCAACAACGACGACACGTGGGCCGGCGCGATCGATGACCGGTGGGGCGCCCGCTAGGCTCGGCGCCATGGGTACCGCGACCTTTGACGAGCTGGACGGCCTGTCCACCGAAGAGCTGAGCGACCGCGCCTTCGAGCGGGCCCGGCAGCGGCGCGACCTGTCGTTCTTCTGGTCGCTCTTCGAGCACCTGCCGGTGCGGGAGAACGGTGACGACGGAGCGCTCGGCGTGCAGTCCACGGTCGACGACGCGATCGCACTCTGGAAAGAGACCGTCGGGCACGAGTACGGTGAGCAGGAGCCGCTGATCCGGGCCGCGTTTGTCGATTATCTCCTCAAACACTGACCATTGTGGACAGTCGGCACTATTGGTGCCATTCGCCCGCCTCAATGGCATGTCCGAATGGACGACCTCATACTCGGCCGTATGGCTGTCGTTACGAGACCAGGGGTGCGGACCGCGCCGGGTGTCGCGGTTTTCGCGGCACTGATACTTGTTCTGGCGTTCGGTAATCCCGCCTACGTGGACTGGGCCAACCGCAACGCGTCCCCGGATAACGCGTGGGGCTACCTCCTCCGTACGCTGACCTGGCCGGCCTGGACCTTCAGCTCGACCGAGTCCGTGCAGCAGGTCGTCGCGAAGGACGTCAAAGCCTTGCTGCTCATCGTGTTCACCGGGGTCTTCGTGGCGCTGCTCGCCAGTTCGCAGCTGTCCGCCGCCCGCGGCACCGTCAGCCAGTTCCTGGCCGGGTGGGGCGGATACATCTTCGCGGCGGCGCTGGCCGGGTTCGTCGCCGCGTTTATCCAGGTAAATGCGAGCTTGGTCGGCGCGTTCGGATGGGCCGCGGCCGGTGCCGCGTACGGCCTGTTCACCGGATGGATCGTGGGGCTGGCCACCTTCGGCGCCCGACGATAGGCGGGATGGCGGCCGGGGGCCGGGCCGGCGGGTGCCGGCCCGGCCCCCACCATGTCAGGCGGCGGCCTCCGCGCTCGCCGCGAGCGCGATCTCGGTCGGGGTGAGGACGCCGAGCCGATGCCCGTTCTCGTCGACCACCGCCACCCAGCCGGTGCCGCCGTCGAGGAGCGCGGCCAGCGCGTCGCGCATGGTCGCCGACGCCGGTACCGACGGGCCGGAGGAGCCGTCGGGCACCGGGCGTAGCGCGTCCAGCGGGATCGGGGTGACGCTGAGCCGCTTGACCCCGCGGTCGGCGCCGACGAACTCCCGGACGAAGTCGTTGGCCGGGTTGCCGAGCAGCTCGGCCGGCGGGGAGTACTGCTGCAGATGCCCGCCCTCGGACAGCACGGCGATGCGGTCGCCGAGCCGTACCGCCTCGTCCAGATCGTGGGTGACCAGCACGATCGTCTTGCGTACCGTGGCCTGCAGCCGGCGGAACTCGTCCTGCAGCCGCACCCGGACGATCGGGTCGACCGCCGAGAACGGCTCGTCCATCAGCAGCACCACCGGGTCGGCGGCCAGCGCCCGGGCCACGCCCACCCGCTGCTGCTGGCCCCCGGACAGCTCGTGCGGATAGCGCTTCGCGTACCGCCCCGGATCCAGCCCGACCAGCTCCAGCAGCTCGTCGACCCGGGCGTTGATCCGGGCGCGCGGCCAGCCGAGCAGCTTCGGCACGGTGGCGATGTTCGAGCGGATCGTCTGGTGCGGGAACAGCCCGGTGTGCTGGATGACGTACCCGATCCGGCGGCGGAGGTCGACCGCCGGCACGCGGGTGACGTCGGCGCCGTCGAGCAGGATCCGGCCGCGCGTCGGCTCGATGAGCCGGTTGATCACGCGCAGGACGGTGGACTTGCCGCAGCCGGACGGCCCGATCAGCACGGTGACCTCACCGGCCGCGATGTCCAGGGAGAGCGCGTCCACGGCGACCGTGCCGTCGGGGTAGGTCTTGCCGACACCGTCGAGCGCGATCGGCGCGGCGGAGCCGTTACGGGTACCTTCCACGTGTGTCCCTTCCGGTCCGGGTCTACGCCGAGGGCGACAATCCCTGGTTCACCTGGCAGTTCCTGAGCCAGAACACCGACGCCGTGCTGGCGGCGTTGCGCGACCACGCGTTCATGACCGCCGAGGCGGTGCTGCTGGCCACGCTCGTGTCCGTTCCGCTCGGCGTGCTCGCGTACTGGTTCCGGCGGCTCACCGGACCGATTCTCGCATTCACCGGCGTGCTCTACACGATCCCGTCGCTGGCGCTGTTCGCGCTGCTCGCGCCGTTTCTCGGGCCCAGCCGGACAACGGTGCTGGTCGGGCTGGTGATCTACGCGCTGCTGGTCATCGTGCGCAACACCGTCGCCGGGCTCAATCAGGTACCGGCCGCTGTCCGTGACGCCGCGCGCGGCATGGGGTACGGGCGGCTGGGCCAGCTATGGCGTATCGACCTGCCGCTCGCGCTGCCCGGCATCATGACCGGGGTCCGCCTCGCGACCGTGTCCACCGTGGCGCTGGTCACCGTCGGCGTCCTGGTCGGCCCCGGCGGTCTGGGCAACTTCCTCACCGCCGGCTTCCGGGTGGGCTACAAGGCCGAGGTGATGACCGCGACGATCATCATCTTCCTGCTCGGGCTCACCCTCGACCTGCTGCTCGCCGGCGTCAGCCGCCTGATCATGCCGTGGACCAGGAGGGCGCGGTGAGCGCGGCGGGGCAGCGGCGTGGCTTGAGCCGCACGACGGGCCGGCGGGGCCGGTGCGCGGCGTGGGGCGATGGCCGCGCGTCTAGGCGGCGTCGCGAAGCGAACCAGGAGGCTCAGTGAGGTATTTCGTCGACGCCATTGGGTGGCTCAACGATCCGCTCAACTGGACCAACCCGGGCGGGATCCTGGAACGGCTGGGCCAGCACATGCGCATCTCCGCCGCCGCGGTGCTCCTGGGCTGCCTGGTGGCCTGGCCGCTCGGCCTCTGGCTCGGGCACCGCGGGCGCGGCGGAGACCTGGTGGTGGTCGTCTCCAACGTGACCCTGGCCATCCCCACCCTCTCGGTGCTGACGCTGGTCTCGTTGAGCTCCATCGGGTTCGGCGAACGGGCGATCGTCATCGCGCTGGTGGTCTTCGCGATCCCGCCGCTGCTGGCCAACGCGTACACGGGGCTGCGTGAGGTGGATCCGCAGGTGCGCGACGCGGCCCGGGGAATGGGGCTGTCCGGCTGGCAGATGCTGTGGCGGGTGGAGCTGCCGCTGGCGGTGCCGTACCTGGCGGCCGGCTTCCGTACCGCCGCGGTCCAGGTCGTCGCGACCGCCTCCCTCGCCGCGCTGGTCGCGGGCGGTGGGCTCGGCCAGATCATCGCGGAGGGGTTCGGGCTGACCCTGGCCGTCGGGGGGCGCCAGGTGGTCGCGGGCGGCCTGCTGGTGGCCGGGCTGGCGTTGCTGGTCGAGGGTACCTTCGCCGTGGTCGAACGGCTCGTCACCCCGCGGCCGTTGCGGCGCGCCCGAGGCATCCGGCGTGCCGGCGCCACCGCGGCGAATGTATGAAAGTCTGCTAGGCAGTTGCCGGTTGGGCGCTCGATACCGGGCTGACCCGTCGGACACGCGGCGTGGCCAACTCCGGCGGCGCCGGGACACGGAAGGCAGGCAACACACGATGCAGACTGTTTCGCGCGTCGCCCTGGGCCTGGTCGGGCTCGTGGCGACGGCGGGCCTGGTAGCGGGGTGCGGCAAAGCCGGCTCCTCGGGTACCTCGGCCCCGCCCAGCAACGCGGCGTCGGGGGGATGCGCCCCGGTCGCCGGTACCAAACTGGTCGTCCTCGACGACGACAAGCACCTCCAGAACGCCGACAACGTGATCGCGGCGGTCAACAGCAAGGCGGCCACGCCCGAGCTGCTCGCCGCGCTGGACAAGGTAGCCACCACGCTCGACCCGCAGAAGCTGATCGGGCTCAACAAGGCCACCGACATCGACCACAAGACCTCGCCCGTCGCGGCGCAGGAATTCGCCCAGGCCAACAACCTGACCAGCGGCATCGCCAAGGGTGCCGGCGGCCAGATCGTCATCGGGGCGGCCAACTTCCCGGAGAGCCAGACGATCGCCGAGCTGTACAAGATCGTGCTGACCGCCGCCGGCTACACCGCGTCGGCCCAGGCGATCGGCGATCGTGAGCTCTACGAGCCGGCGCTGGAGAAGGGTCAGGTCCAGGTGGTACCGGAGTACGCGGCCACCATGACCGAGTTCATCAACGGAAAGCTCAACGGAAAGGGCGCCCAGCCGAAGGCGTCCAGCGACGTGGACAAGACGGTGGCCGCGCTCAAGGAGCTGGGTGCCAAGGTCGGGCTCACCTTCGGCAAGCCGTCCACCGCCAACGACCAGAACGCGTTCGCGGTCACCAAGGAATTCGCCGCCAAGTACGGCGTGAAGTCGTTGTCCGATTTCGCGGGCAAGTGCTCCGGAAAGGACTCCATCATGGGCGGGCCGGCCGAGTGCCCCAAGCGGCCGTTCTGCCAGCAGGGTCTGGAAAACACGTACAAGATTTCGTTCGGTCAGTTCAAGTCGCTGGACACCGGCGGCCCGCTGACCAAGAAGGCGCTGACCGGTGGTCAGATCAGCCTGGGTCTGGTGTTCTCCTCGGACGCGGACCTCGCCGGCGGCTGACCGAATGGGGATTCGCCGGGTCGGTCCGCACCTGGACCGGCCCGGCGTCCCTGATCGGCCGCCAAACATCGACCCATTCCACAATCCGGCAAGTCTCGGTAGCCTCTACAGCCATGCCAGCCACGGATAACCAGCAGGTACGGCCGGGCGGGCAGCTACCCACGGTGCTGTTCTGGTCCGGGGTCACGCTCGCTCCCGTGGCGGCGGCGGTGGTCCTGCTCAGTGACGGTTCCGGTGCTCTACGCGTGGCTGCCGTCCTGGCCATCCTCACGGTTGTCCTGATCGCCTTGTCGATCATGCTGCGCCCCGACGCCCGCGCCATCCGGGTTGAGCTGGAGGAGAAACTGCTCGACGAGATCGACGCGCTGCGCGCCGACGTCCGGCAGGACATCGCGACCGCGGCCCGGGCGACCCACCGGGCGTACTCGGAGAAGCTGCAGAGCCTGTACGAGTCGGTCGAGGCGTTGCGCGCCCAGGTCGAGGCGTTGCGCACCGGGTCGGCCCGGGCGGAGTCGTACGAGCCCGCGGCGCCCGCGGCGCAGCCCGCCCCGCCGTCGAGGGGCCCGTCCGTCGGCACCGCCATGGTGGGCGGCGGCGTCGTCCGGCATACCGAGACCGTGCAGGTGACCACCCGGCAGACGATCGTCGACCCGCACGCGGACCACGACCGGGGCGCCGGGTACGGCGCCGGCAGCGGCGGCACCGTCTACGGCGGCCACGCGGCGAGCGGCCACGCGGCGAGCGGCCACGCGGCGAGCGGCCACGCCGCGAGCGGCCACGCCGCGAGCGCCCACGCGGCGACCGGCCATGCGGCGACCGGCCATGCGGCGACCGGGCGCGCGGTCGCCACCGGGCGCGCGGTCGCCACCGGGCGCGCGACCGCCACCGGACGCGCGGTCGCCGGATCCCGCGCGGACGAGCCCGCTGCGCCCCGCGAGGAGTCCTGGACCGAGCAGCGGCTGCGCGAACGGCTCGCCGAGGTGCGCGCGGGCGAGCCGCGCCGCGACGACTACCGCCACGACGACGTCCGGCGCGACGACTACGGTCGTGACGACTTCGCCGGCGGCGAGCCGCGCCGGGATTATCCCGGCGGCGAGCCGCGCCGGGATTACGCGGGCGGCGAGCCCCGCTGGGACTTCGGCGGCGAGCCGCGCCGGTCCCGCCCGTTCGAGCGGGACGAGGAGCGCCTCGACGAGACCACGGGCGACGTCCGGTGGAGCGGTGCGCGCGCCGGGGACCGGTGGGCCTCGGTGCGCTCCGACGAGCGCGGGCACGAGCTGCGGATGGGTGAGCGGCGGGCGGCGGTACGCACCGACGACTCCGGTACCGAGCTGCGCATCGAGGACCGCTGGGCCGAGGTACGCCAGGACGACGGGCGCCGGGATGACGCGCGCTGGGACGAGGGGCGCTGGGATGACGGGCGCCGCGACGACAGGCGGCGGGCGGCCGGGACGCACCGCCACGCCGGGTACTCCGAGGAGCCGGCGTGGAGCCGGTCCGGCGCTTTGCCGGCGCTGCCTGCGACCGGCCCGGAACCGGCCGCCACCTGGACCGAGAGCTGGCGCGAGGAGCCCGAGCGGCAGCGCGAGCCGCGCCGGCGCCGTGCGGAGGAGCGCGACGACCGGTGGGGTGAGCCGGGCCCGGTCAACCCGCGCCCGCGCCGCACGTACGAAATGTCCGAAGACCGCTGGCGCTGACCCGGGTGCGAAGGTGGCGGCGGAGCCCTACTTGTCGACGTCCCCCACCACGAAGAGCATCGAGCCGAGGATCGCGATCAGGTCCGGTACCAGGCAGCCCGGCAGCAGCGTGGACAGCGCCTGCACGTTGGCGTACGACGCGGTGCGCAGCTTGAGCCGCCACGGCGTCTTCTCGCCCCGCGACACGAGGTAGTACCCGTTGACGCCGAGCGGGTTCTCGGTCCACGCGTACGTGTGCCCCTCCGGTGCCTTCACCACCTTGGGCAGCCGCACGTTGACCGGCCCCCGGATCTGGTCCACCCGGTTGAGGCACTGCTCGGCGAGGTCCAGCGACACGTACACCTGATCGAGCATGCAGGCGAACCGCGCGTGGCAGTCCCCCGTGGTCCGCGTGATCACCGGGAACGACAGTTCGCCGTAGGCCAGGTAGGGGTCGTCGCGGCGCACGTCGAAGTCCAGTCCGCTGGCCCGGCCGACCGGACCGGACGCGCCGAACGCGGCGGCCGAGTCCGCGGACAGCACCCCGATCCCCTTGGTCCGGGCGAGGAAGATGTCGTTGTTGCGGATCAGGTTGTCCAGGTCGGGCATGCGCCGGCGGACCAGGCCGATCGCCTCCCGGGCCCGGCGCGTCCACCCGGCCGGTACCTCCTCCTTCAACCCGCCGACCCGGTTGAACATGTAGTGCATCCGCCCGCCGGACGCCTCCTCCATCACCGCCTGGAGCGTCTCGCGCTCCCGGAATGCGTAGAAGACCGGCGTGATCGCCCCGATCTCCAGCGGGTACGAGCCGAGGAAAACCAGGTGGCTCAGCACCCGGTTCATCTCGGCCAGCGCCGTGCGCAGCCACACCGCCCGCTCGGGTACCTCCATCCCCATCAGCCGCTCGACGGCCAGCACCACGCCCAGCTCGTTGGCGAACGAGGACAGCCAGTCGTGCCGGTTGGCCAGCACGATGATCTGCCGGTAGTCGCGCACCTCGAACAGCTTCTCGGCGCCCCGGTGCATGTATCCGATGATCGGTTCGGCGGAGATCACCAACTCGCCGTCGAGCACCAGCTTGAGCCGCAGGACCCCGTGCGTGGACGGGTGCTGCGGCCCGATGTTGAGCACCATGTCGGAGGTGGCCAGGCCCGCGCCGGTACCGACCACAAGCTCATGCCGCCGGCTCGCTGCTGCGGACGTTCCGGCTCCCGGAGCTACGCCAGGCGAGCCGGAACGTCCGCTCGCCGCCGTCATGAGGCACCACCGCACTGAGCCGGGTGGCTCGCCCGCTTCGCTCGCTCGCGCGTCATAGCAGGGATGGTATGCCGATCGGCTCGACGATCCAGTAGTGGCCGCCGAGCCCGGCGGGGTCGGTCAGCTCGGTCGCGTCGCTGGCGGCGGCGAGCGCCCGGACGTAGGCCGCCGGATCCTCCGAGGCCAACGACAGCGGCGGCCGTGCGCCGGACACGCCGAGCTTGCGCAGCGCGTCGCGCTGGCGCAGCACCGTCGTGCGCGGGCCGGTCAGCGCGTCCACCGCCACGTGGGCGGTCAGGTCCGAATCCCCATCCGGTACCGGCGGCAACTGGCGCCCCGCGCGGTACCCGCTCAGCGTCCCGAGCGCCGGTCGTTCAGCGGCCACGTGCCCGTAGTCGACGCACAGCGCCAGCCCACGCTCCACGGTGGACACCGCCGCCCGCCAGGCTTCGTCCCGGGGGACGCCGACCTCCGCGATGTGCCCGGGCTTCGACGGCCACCACGTCGCCAGCCAGGCCGCGTCCTCATCGGACACCGGCTCGCCGAGCGACCAGTCGGTCAGCACGTACCGCGCCACCCCGGCGTCGTCGAGCGTGACCAGGTCCAGCGGGACGTTGTCCAGCCATTCGGTCGCGAGCAGCAGCCCGGTGACCCGGTCCGGTACGGAGGCGACCCAGCCGATGTCCGGGGGCAGCGGCGCGGGCCGGTCGGCCAGCTCGACGGCGGTGAGCCGGAGCCGTTCGCGCACCTCGGCGGGGACCGCGTAGGCCAGCCCGACGAGCAGCTCCCCCCGCCCCGCCCCGACGTCCACCACGTCGAGGGTGGCCGGCCGGCCCAGTTCCTCGTCGAGCCGCTCCACCAGCCGGGCGAGCGCGGCGGCGAAGAGCGGGGAGGCGTGCACGCTGGTACGGAAGTGCTCGACGGGCCGGCCGGGGCCGACGAAGAAGCCGGTACCGGGGGCGTACAGCGCCCGCTGCATCGCCTCCCGCCAGCGCTCCGCGTCCACCAGTGAAGGTTGCCACAGGTGCTGTCCGGCCGCCGGGCGCTCGATCCATACTTGGACCCGACCGGTACCCCCTATCGAGGACTGGATCACCCTGATGAGCGCACCGTTGCGCGGCTATACCGTCTGCGTGGTCGGACGGGGCCGCGTCGGGTCGACCCTCGCCGCCGCCCTGACCGACGCGGGCGTGCCGGTCGTCCCGGACCGATCCGCCGATCTCGTCATCCTCGCCGTCCCCGACGACGCGCTCGCGTCCGTCGCGACCCGGCTGGACGTGCACCCCGGGCAGGTCGTCGCGCACACCTCGGGCGCGCACGGGGTCGGCATCCTCGCGCCCGCCGTCGCGCGCGGCGCCCGGCCGCTCGCGCTGCACCCGGCGATGACGTTCACCGGCGGTCCCGAGGACCTGGCCCGGCTGCGCAAGGGCATCCCGTTCGGCGTCACCGCCCCGCCCGACGTGCGGCCGCTGGCGGAGGACCTGGTGCACCTGCTCGGCGGTACCCCCGAGTGGATCGCCGACGAGCATCGCACGCTCTACCACGCCGCCCTGGCCCACGGCGCCAACCACCTGGTCACCCTCGTCAATGAGGCGGTGGACCGGTTGCGCGACGCCGGGGTGGCCCAGCCGGAGCGCGTCCTCGACCCGCTGCTGCACGCCGCGCTCGACAACGCCCTGCGCCTCGGCGACGCCGCCCTGACCGGGCCGGTGTCGCGAGGGGACGCCGACACCGTGGCCGCGCACCTGGCCGCGCTGGCCGGTGCGGCGCCCGATTCCGTACCCGCCTACCGCGCCCTCGCCCGCCGGACCGCCGACCGGGCCGTCGCGGCCGGCCGGCTCACCGCGGCCGCGGCCGCACCGATCCGGGAGCTTCTATGATCGTCGCCACCACGCGGACCGAGCTGGCCGCCGGCCGGGACAAGATGGACGGTACCGTCGGCGTGGTCCTCACCATGGGCGCGCTGCACGACGGGCACGAGGCGCTGATCCGGGCGGCCCGCCAGCGCGCCGACCACGTGCTCGTGACGATCTTCGTGAACCCGTTGCAGTTCGGCCCGAACGAGGACTTCGACCGGTACCCCCGGACGGTCGACCGCGACCTGGCGGTCTGCGCCCGCAACGGAGTGGAGCTGGTCTTCGCCCCCGACCGGGCGCAGATGTACCCCGACGGCGAGCCGATGGTCCGGGTCAACCCCGGCCCGCAGGGCGAGATCCTGGAAGGCGCGAGCCGGCCGGGCTTCTTCCACGGCGTGCTGACCGTGGTGCTCAAGCTCTTCCACCTGACCCGGCCGCACCTGTCGTTCTTCGGGGAGAAGGACTACCAGCAGCTCACCCTGATCCGCCGGATGGTGCGCGACACCGACCTGCCGGTGGAGATCGTCGGCGTGCCGACGGTACGGGAGCCGGACGGCCTGGCGCTGTCCAGCCGCAACCGGTACCTGTCGCCGCCGGACCGCCGGGCCGCGCTCGCGCTGTCCCGGGCGCTGCGCGCGGGTGCCGCGGCAGCCGGCACCGGCGCCGAAGCCGTCCTCGCGGCGGCCCGCGCCGAGCTGACCGGCGTCGACCTGGACTACCTCGCGCTCACCGACCCCGACCTCGGCCCACCGCCGACCCACGGCCCGGCCCGCCTGCTCGTCGCCGCGAGAGTCGGTGGACGTTCCGGCTCGCCCGGTGAAGCTCCGGGAGCCGGAATGTCCATTGCCACCCGGTTGATCGACAACGTGGCCGTGGAGGTGTGAGGCGATGATGCTGCGCACGATGCTCAAGTCGAAGATTCACCGGGCCACGGTGACCCAGGCCGACCTGCACTACGTCGGTTCGGTCACTGTCGACGAGGACCTGCTCGACGCGGCCGACCTGCTGCCCGGCGAGCAGGTGGCGATCGTGGACATCACCAACGGCGCCCGGCTGGAGACGTACGTGATCCCCGGGCCGCGCGGGTCCGGCGTGATCGGGATCAACGGGGCGGCCGCCCGCCTGGTCCACACCGGCGATCTGGTGATCCTGATCGGGTACGGGCAGATGGACGACGAAACCGCCCGCGGGTACCGGCCGAAGGTGGTCCACGTCGACGCCGCCAACAAGATCGTCGAGCGGGGATCGGACCCGGCGGCCGCGCCCCCCGGATTGCCGCGCGGCGATAGTCTCATAACCGCCTGATCGGGCGTTGCGCCCGGCCGCGAGGCCTCCGTAGGCTGCCCGCCTGGGCGGTGGAGCACGGGGTGGCCGCGGTCCACGCAGGTACGGGGAGGAGTGACATGCGGCGCTGGTGGGCATGGGGGGTGGCCGGCGCGGTGGCGCTGGCCCTCAGCGGCTGTGGCAAGCCGGCCGGCGTCGACGGCGACCTCACCAACGCATGGCCGGCCTTCGAGAAGGCCAAGACTCCGGTACCCGTCGTCGGCGCGTGCTACCCCGACGAGTACGACTCGACGTGGCACGGCGACTTCGACTCGGCGGTGGACTGCAAGGTCGCGAGCCACCAGACCGAGACCGTCTACGTCGGCACGTTCACCGCCGCCGACGCCGACCGCAGCGCCCCGCCGCTCGCCGGCAGCAGCTCCCGCAAGGCGGCCTACAGCCAGTGCCAGAAGGCGGCCACCGAGTACCTCGGCGGCGAGTGGCAGTCCGGCAAGGTGTTCCTCGGCCTCGTGCTGCCCGACGACAAGGCGTGGGCCGGCGGCGCCCGGTGGTACCGCTGCGACGTCACCGCCTTCAAGGACAGCAACCTCGACATCGTGGCCACCACCGGCAGCGTCAAGGACGGCCTGCGCGGCTCCGGCCCCCTCGGGCTCACCTGCCTGATCGTCACCGACGACGGCAAGAACAGTTTGACCAAGACCGAGGACGCCGACTGCGCCCAGCCGCACAACGGCGAGTTCGCCGGCATCTACGCCGCGCCCGACGGGCCGTACCAAGCCAACCAGGAGACCCGCCGCAAGCTCGCCAACACCGGCTGCGAGTCGATCGTGGCGCACTTCCTGGGCTTCCCCGGGGACCAGGCGCTCAGCCGCTACATCGGCTGGATGGCGCTCGGGTTCGACGAGGACCAGTGGAACCTCGGCGACCGCACCGAGCGCTGCTATGCCCTGGCGTTCAACGGCAACACGGTCAACGGCGCGCGGGTCGTCGGCAGCGTCAAGGGCATCAAGGACGGCGCTCCGAAGAAGCCCTGAGGACCGGCCCAGCCACCGGCTAAGCTGACCGGGCTGTACTTACCGGTCGGTACGACGAAGGGTCGGCATGACGCGTCTGTGGCGCACGAGGCTCCTCGCCGTCGGCGTGCTCGCGCTGCTGGCCGTCGCGGTGGTGTGGTGGACCAGCCGCGGCGAGCCGATCCCGAGCAAACCTCCGGCCAACGCGCCGGCGGTCGGCGGGTGCTGGGCCGTCGAGCCGGCCGCGGCCAAGCACACGCTGCCGTGGCCCGGTACCGCCCGGGACTGCTCGTCGGCGCACACCGCCGAGATCTACCACGTCGGCCAGGTCGACCACGGCCTGATCAGCAAGGCCCGTGAGGCCAAGGGCGAGGCGGCCAAGGTCGCCACCAACCTCATGTTCGCGCAGGTCCGCCGGGCGTGCGGCAGCTTTGCGTCGGTCTACCTCGGCGGCGACTGGCACCACGACCAGGTGACCCTGCTCGCCAACTGGATCGAGCCGGCCCGCGACGGGTTCTTCGGCTGCGCCCTGGTGCAGACCACCGGACCGGGCGGCGCCGGGTACGTCACGCGCACCGGCAGCCTCAAGGGCGCCGGCGACACCGGGCCGCTCGCCATCTCCTGCGTGGCCCGCAGCGGCGACGCGATCCGGTACGCCTCCTGCACCGAACCGCACAGCGGGGAGTTCGTCGGGGCATACCGGATCACCCCGGACAACGCGCCCTTCGACGCCAAGGCGGTCGAGGCGGCGGTGACCAAGGGCTGCGGCCAGGTCGCGCTCACCTACCTCGGCCTGCCGGCCGACGCCACCCGCCCCGATCTCAAGGTCGGCTATGTCGGCCCCACCAGCGCCGAGACCTGGCTGGGCAGCGACCAGACCTTCGGCTGCTACGCCTCGACGGACGCGGCGCTGCGTGGCACGATTCGCAATCTCGGTACCCGCCCGCTGCCCAGGTGATGCCGTGTCCAACACTGGCCGGATGGACTTGCCCCCGTTACCGCGCCGGCTGCGCGCCCCGGAGCCCGGCTGGGCGGAGCCGACCGACGTGGTGGTCGTCGGGTCCGGCGTTGCCGGCCTCACCGCCGCGCTGCACCTGCGTGCGGCCGGGTTGCACGTCACCGTGGTCACCAAGGTCAACATCGATGACGGCTCGACCCGCTGGGCCCAGGGCGGCATCGCCGCGGTCCTCGACCCGCTCGACACGCCGGCGGCGCACGCGCGGGACACCCTGGTCGCGGGGGTCGGGCTGGGCGATCCGGCCGCGGTCGACGTGCTGGTCACCGAGGGGCCGGCCCGGGTACGGGAGCTGATGCGCTGGGGGGCGGACTTCGACCGGTATCCCGACGGCACGCTCATGCTGACCCGCGAGGGCGGGCACCACGCCAACCGGATCGTCCACGCCGGCGGGGACGCCACCGGAGCGGAGGTGCAACGGGCGTTGCACGCGGCGGTACGGCGGGACCCGTGGATCCGCCTCGTCGAGCACGCGCTCGTCCTCGACCTGCTCCGTGACCGGGCCGGCCGGGCCTGCGGGGTGACGCTGCACGTGCTCGGGGAGGGTACCGAGGACGGCGTGGGCGCGGTCCTGGCCCGCGCGGTGGTGCTGGCGACCGGCGGGATGGGCCAGGTCTTCGCGGCCACCACCAACCCGGTCGTGTCCACCGGCGACGGGGTGGCCCTGGCCCTGCGGGCCGGTGCGGAGGTGACCGACATCGAGTTCGTGCAGTTCCACCCGACCGCGTTGTATGTCGGGGGGTCCGCCGACGACCAGCAGCCGCTGGTGTCCGAGGCGTTGCGCGGCGAGGGTGCGTACCTGGTCGACGGCGACGGCAAGCGCTTCATGGTGGGGCAGCACGAGCTGGCCGAGCTGGCCCCGCGCGACGTGGTCGCGAAGGGCATCTTCCGGCAGCTGCGCGCCGCCGGTACCGACCATGTCTTCCTCGACGCCCGGCACCTCCCGGACCTGGCGCGGCGCTTCCCGACGATCACCGCGTCCTGCCTCGCCATCGGGGTGGACCCGCGCACCGACCTCATCCCGGTCGCGCCCGCCGCGCACTACGCCTCCGGCGGCGTGCGTACCGACCTGGCCGGCCGCACCTCCATCCCCAGCCTCTACGCCTGCGGCGAGGTCGCCTGTACCGGTGTCCACGGCGCCAACCGCCTGGCCTCCAACTCGTTGCTGGAGGGCCTCGTGTTCGCCCGCCGGATCGCCGCCGACGTCCTGCGCGATCTGCCGCCGCAGGGCGACCCGGTCGCGCCGGCCACCCCGGGTGGCGTGGCGCGAGCCGACCTGCGGGTCGTGTTACAGCAGGCGATGACCCGCGGCGCCGGGGTGCTGCGCAGCGCCGCGTCGCTGGCCGGGGTGGCCGCCACCCTCGGCGAGCTGGCCGTGCCCGGCGCCCGGCCCAACACCGCGAGCTGGGAGGCGACCAACCTGCTCACCGTCGCCACCGCCCTGGTCGGCGCGGCCACCCTGCGGGAGGAGACCCGCGGCTGCCACTGGCGGGAGGACTTCCCGGAAGCCTCGCCGCGCTGGCTCGGCCACCTGCTCGCCGCGCTGACGGACACGTATCACGACGAACCCGCCGCCACGGGCTTCCCCGGGGCCGGCCGGCTCACCGAGACCTGGGAGGCGTTGCCATGACCGGTCTCGATCCGGTCGCGGTCGCCGAGATCGTCCGGCGGGCGCTCGACGAGGACCTCGGACCCCAGCGGCTCGACGTGACCAGCGTGGCCACCATTCCGGCCGACCAGACCGACGTCGGTGACCTCGTCGCCCGCGCCGACGGGGTGGTGGCCGGGCTGCCGGTGGCCGCCGTGGTGTTCGACCTGGCGTCGGGCGGGACGGTGGAGTTCACGGCGAAGGTCCGCGACGGCGAACGGGTACGCCGGGACGACGTCCTCGCGACCGTGGAAGGGCCGACGCGGGCGCTGCTGACCGCCGAACGTACCGCCCTGAACCTGCTCTGCCGGATGTCCGGCGTGGCCACGCACACCCGGGCCTGGGCCGACGCGCTCACCGGCACCGGCGCCACCGTCCTGGACACCCGCAAGACCACTCCTGGCCTGCGGATCCTGGAGAAGTACGCGGTGCGGGCCGGCGGCGGCACCAACAAGCGCATGGGCCTGTACGACGTCGCGATGATCAAGGACAACCACAAGCTCGCGGCCGGTTCGATCACCGCCGCCTTCGACCGGGTCCGCGCGGCCTTCCCGGAGGTACCCGTCCAGGTCGAGGTGACCACGGTCGCCGAGGCGGTGGAGGCGGTCGGGGCCGGGGCGACCTTCCTGCTGAGCGACAACATGCGGCCGGCGCTGCTGCGCGAGGTGGTCGCCGCGGTCGGCGGCCGCGCGGAGCTGGAGGCGACCGGCGGTCTCACGCTGGACGTGGCCCGCGAGTACGGGTCGACGGGCGTGGACTACGTCTCGGTGGGCGCGCTCACCCACTCCTCGCCGATCCTGGACGTCGCACTCGACCTGCGGCCCCGACGCTAAACCGATCCCCCCGGGAGGAGCGGCGTGCCGCCGCACTACATTCGTGCCGTGCTGCTCTGTATCGACATCGGAAACACCAACACCGTGCTGGCCACGTTCGAGGGCGAGAAGCTGGTGCACTCGTGGCGGGTGAGGACCGAGGCCCGGTCCACCGCCGACGAGCTCGGGCTGATGTTCCGGGGACTGCTCGCCGCCGACAACGTGCAGCTGACCGGGGTGGCGGCCTGCTCGACGGTACCGATGGCGCTGCGCAGCCTGCGTACCATGCTCACCCGGTACTACGGCGCCCTGCCGACGGTGATCCTGGAACCGGGCATCCGCACCGGGGTCCAGCTCGCGATCGACAACCCCAAGGAGGTCGGCTCCGACCGGGTGGCCAACACCCTCGCCGCGTACACCCTGTACGGCGGGCCGTCGATCGTCGTGGACTTCGGCACCTCGACCAACTTCGACGTGGTCTCGGCCAAGGGCGAGTACCTGGGCGGCCCGCTGGCGCCGGGCATCGAGATCTCGGTCGACGCGCTGGCCGCCCGGGCCGCGCAGCTGCGCAAGGTGGAGCTGGTCCGGCCGGCCCGGGTGATCGGCAAGAACACCGTGGAGTGCCTGCAGTCCGGGGTGGTCTACGGCTTCGCCGGCCAGGTCGACGGCCTCGTCCGGCGGATCACCGCCGAGCTGGGCGGCAAGGTCGCCGCCGTGGTCGCGACCGGCGGGCTCGCCTCGGTGGTCCTCGACGACTGCGCCACGGTGACCCACCACGAACCGATGCTCACCCTCATCGGCCTGCGCCTGATCTTCGAACGCAACGCCTGAGATCAGCGCCGGGTGGACCGGTAGGTGACCGTCACGTAGGGCAGCGGAAAGGTCTCGGGCAGGCCGGCGGCGAGGTCCCGGACCGCGGCCTCGATCTCCGCCTGCTTCTCCGGGGTGGCCGTGAGGTAGTAGGACCGGCTCGCGATGAGCTGGACGAGCTGGTCGGCGGTCAGCTCGACGGAGTGCGGGAAGAGTGCCCGCTCGACGGGACCGAACTCGGGCCCGAAGTCATGGTCGATCCATCCCTCGTGCACTCCGCTGCCGGCCGCCTCGGCGCCCTCGGCGATCCGCGACAGCTCGGCCACCCAGGGCTCCGAGTCGTCCCGGATGTTCCAGATCGGCGCGAAGACGCCACCGGGCCTGACCACTCGGGCGATCTCGCGGTGCGCGCGGTCCGGGTCGAACCAGTGGTACGACTGCCCCGCGACCACCGCGTCGACCGAGGCATCGGGCACCGGGATCGCCTCGCCGCTCCCGGCCAGCGCGGTCACTCCGGGGGTGGAGTGGGACAGCCGGCGCCGCATCGCCTCGTCGGGCTCGACGGGCACTACGTCATGGCCGAGGCTCAGCGCGACCCGGGTGAGGATGCCGGTACCCGCGCCGAGGTCGATCACCCGGAGGGGTGCGGAACCGAGCGCCCATTCCAGGGCTGCGGGCGGGTATGTCGGCCGGATCTGGTCGTACAGCTCGGCGGCGCGGCCGAAGGACAGGCCTTGGGACATGCCTCAGCCTAGCCGGCCGTCCAGGCTCGGCGGGGACCGGCGATTCGCGGGATCGCTGCACACCAAAGAAAAGCCGGCCGGCGCGCCGGGCCGGGCTGGTCGCGTCGAATTGGCGCCGGTGCATTCCTCGGATCGCGGGCGGCCTCCGGCTTCCGGCGGAGAATTGTCGGTACCGTCGATTCCCGGTGCGGGCGGACGGCGGCCGGCACGACGGACCGGGCGCCTCGGCCCGGGCGGGACACCGCGAAGAGGCACCGGTAGGGCACGCGCACCCGGCGGGCGTCCGGGGTCGCGAGTCATTCGTCACGCACCGCAATGCTATGGACCCGGATCCGTATCCGTGATTGCCGTCCTGGACTATCCGCTTCGCGGGAGAATCGTACCGGCCATCAAGATCATCAGAATTCCCCGCATTGCCGGCCCTGACATCTGTACTTCGCTCGACCCCGTCACCACACCGCGGTCGCCCGGCCCGGTGCCTCCGTGACCCGGGCACCGACCCTGGTCGGCCGGGCGGGCCCGGGTACGGAAAGTCCGGACCGGGAAATGCGCCGGGCCGGCCGGTGCAGTACTATTTGCCGCCCTGCCCCAGTCGAGCCGGGCCATGCTGGCCGAACGCATGGTTGCGCAATCGTCACCGGCTGCCGCGACATCGCCCGGCGACGGGATTTCATCCGGTGCCGGGCATGGGTATCGAGGCCGCATCCTGTTCCCGTCGTACCTCCCGAGTAGCCCAAAGTAGCCGTCCGTGGAAAACTGATCGGGCCAAACTTCCGGATCTATTGACGGTACGCCGGTCGGTGGGGTTATCGTCTCTCTTATCGGCATCTTGCCGATTGTGTGAAGGGAATCAGTAAGGTGGCGAGACGGGAAATTGTCGTCCTGGAGGACGACCTTGATGGCGGCAAGGCCGACGAGACGGTGAAGTACGCGCTCGACGGCGTCCAGTACGAGATTGACCTCTCTGAGAAGAACGCGACGCGGTTGCGCAACGCTTTCGCGGAATTCATCTCGCACAGCCGGCGGGTTGGCCGGGGCGGCGTGGTCGTCGGCGGTCGGGCCGCGGCCCGGGCGCGCGGCAGCGCGGCCGCCGACCGCGAGCAGAACAAGGCGATCCGGGCCTGGGCGAAGCGCAAGGGCAAGCCGATCTCCGACCGGGGCCGGATCCCGCAGGAGATCGTCGACGAGTACAACGCCGACGCCGGGCGCTGAGGGCGTGTCCCGCGGAGGACGCCCCGACCACGGTCGGGACGTCCTCCGCGGCGTTTACCCCCACGGCGGCGCGCCGACCGCCGCGATTTCGCTCTCCGCGTAGTCCTGGTGGCGCCGGAACACCGGCCGGCACCGGCAGGTTGCGGCAAAAGTCGAGCAAGCGCCCGGTGTCGCCAGGAGTGCCAACACGCCAGGCGGGCGCCAGATCGAAGGTCGGCCGGCCGGAGTGGACCGGCATGTCGGTGCTCGGCGATACAGTAATGGCACGGACAAACACTCGGTGCCGCGGGAGCTTCCGGCACACCGCGGCGCACGTGAGGAGCTACAGGGATGTTCGAGCGGTTCACCGACCGAGCACGGCGGGTTGTCGTCCTGGCCCAGGAGGAGGCCCGGATGCTCAACCACAACTACATCGGCACCGAGCACATCCTGCTCGGCCTCATTCACGAGGGTGAGGGCGTGGCCGCCAAGGCTCTGGAGAGCCTGGGGATCTCCCTGGAGGGCGTCCGCCAGCAGGTGGAGGAGATCATCGGCCAGGGCCAGCAGGCGCCCAGCGGCCACATCCCCTTCACGCCCCGGGCCAAGAAGGTGCTGGAGCTCAGCCTGCGGGAGGCGCTCCAGCTCGGCCACAACTACATCGGCACCGAGCACATCCTGCTCGGGCTCATCCGGGAAGGCGAGGGCGTGGCCGCCCAGGTGCTGGTCAAGCTCGGCGCCGACCTCAACCGGGTCCGCCAGCAGGTGATCCAGCTCCTCTCCGGCTACCAGGGCAAGGAGCCGGCGGCCTCGGGCACCGGCGTGCAGGGCGAGGCCGCCCCGTCGACGAGCCTGGTGCTCGACCAGTTCGGCCGCAACCTGACCCAGCTCGCCCGGGAGGGCAAGACCGACCCGGTGATCGGGCGGGAGAAGGAGATCGAGCGGGTGATGCAGGTGCTCTCCCGCCGCACCAAGAACAACCCCGTGCTGATCGGCGAGCCCGGCGTCGGCAAGACCGCCGTCGTGGAGGGGCTGGCCCAGTGCATCGTCAAGGGCGAGGTGCCCGAGACGCTCAAGGACAAGCAGCTCTACACGCTCGACCTGGGCGCGCTGGTCGCCGGCTCGCGCTACCGGGGCGACTTCGAGGAGCGCCTGAAGAAGGTCCTCAAGGAGATCCGCACCCGCGGCGACATCATCCTGTTCATCGACGAGATCCACACCCTCGTCGGCGCCGGCGCGGCCGAGGGCGCGATCGACGCCGCGAGCATCCTCAAGCCGATGCTGGCCCGTGGCGAGCTGCAGACCATCGGCGCGACCACCCTCGACGAATACCGCAAGCACCTGGAGAAGGACGCGGCGCTGGAGCGGCGGTTCCAGCCGATCCAGGTCGGTGAGCCCTCGCTCGCGCACACCATCGAGATCCTCAAGGGGCTGCGCGACCGCTACGAGGCGCACCACCGGGTCTCGATCACCGACGCCGCCCTGGTCGCTGCGGCCACGCTGGCCGACCGGTACATCTCCGACCGGTTCCTGCCCGACAAGGCGATCGACCTGATCGACGAGGCCGGCGCCCGGATGCGCATCCGCCGGATGACCGCGCCGCCGGACCTGCGCGACTTCGACGAGCGCATCGCGCAGGTGCGCCGCGACAAGGAATCGGCGATCGACGCGCAGGACTTCGAGCGGGCCGCACAGCTGCGCGATCGGGAGAAGCAGCTCCTGGCGCAGAAGTCGCAGCGGGAGAAGGAGTGGAAGGCCGGCGACCTGGACGTGGTGTCCGAGGTCGACGACGAGCAGATCGCCGAGGTGCTGGCCAACTGGACCGGCATCCCGGTCTACAAGCTGACCGAGGAGGAGACCTCCCGGCTGCTGCGCATGGAGGACGAGCTGCACAAGCGGGTCGTCGGCCAGGAAGACGCGGTCAAGGCGGTATCCAAGGCGATCCGCCGGACCCGGGCGGGGCTCAAGGACCCCAAGCGCCCGTCGGGCTCGTTCATCTTCGCCGGCCCGTCCGGCGTGGGGAAGACCGAGCTGTCCCGGGCGCTGGCCGAGTTCCTGTTCGGCAGCGAGGACGCGCTGATCCAGCTGGACATGTCCGAGTTCCACGACCGCTACACGGTGTCCCGGCTGGTCGGCGCCCCGCCCGGATACGTCGGCTACGACGAGGGCGGGCAGCTCACCGAGAAGGTGCGGCGGCGGCCGTTCTCGGTGGTGCTGTTCGACGAGATCGAGAAGGCCCACCCCGACGTGTTCAACACGCTGCTGCAGATTCTGGAGGACGGTCGGCTCACCGACGGGCAGGGCCGCATCGTCGACTTCAAGAACACGGTGATCATCCTGACCACCAACCTGGGTACCCGTGACGTGGCCAAGGCGGTGTCGCTGGGCTTCCAGGCCTCGGAGGACCAGGAGAGCAACTACGAGCGGATGAAGCAGAAGGTCAACGACGAGCTCAAGCAGCACTTCCGCCCGGAGTTCCTCAACCGGATCGACGACACCATCGTCTTCCACCAGCTCAACGAGGACGAGATCCTGCAGATCGTCGACATCATGATCGGCCGGATCGAGACCCAGCTGCGCAACAAGGACATGGCGCTGGAGCTGACCGACGCCGCGAAGCTGTGGCTGGCGAAGAAGGGTTGGGACCCGGTGATGGGCGCCCGGCCGCTGCGCCGCACGATCCAGCGCGAGATCGAGGACTCGCTGTCCGAGCGGATCCTGTTCAACGAGGCCAAGCCGGGTCAGATCATCCTCGTCGACTGCGAGGGCGACCCCAACAACGTCGAGCAGTCGAAGCTGGTGTTCAGCGGCGCGGACAAGCCGGCGAGCGTACCGGAGACGGTACCGGCCAACCTGACCGTGACCGAGGAGTAGCGCCACCGACCGAAGCCCCGACCCGCCGGGTCGGGGCTTCGGCGTGCTCAGGCCAGGTAGTCCTCCACCAGGGCCGGGATGAGCCCGGCCTGCAGGATGATGTCACCGGCGTGGATGCGGTGGCCGCGACGGCGAATGTGCCAGGCGCGGTGGTGGTGCCACCGACGCGGACAGCGCCGTCAACAGCACGAGCAGCGCGGTCGCCGCGACCCGACGGCGAAGAGCGGAGATCACCGGCCAAGATCAATCAGCGGGCAGGGTGTAGCGGTGCCCCGTCAGTGCCCGGACCAGTCCGTCATCGACGAGGCTCGCCAGGGCCCGGGTCCGCTGCGCGGCGTCCGGCCAGATCAGGTCGAGCCGTGCCGCCGGTACCGGGCCGGTGGCGTCCCGCAGCACGGCGAGCAGCAGGCCGCGGACCTGGCGGTCGGTACCGGCGTACTGCTGCGGCCGCCGGCTCGGCCCGTCCTGCGGCGGATGTCCGGCCCGCCGCCACGCGCACGTGCCGGACAGCGGGCAGGCCACGCAGCGGGGGGTGCGGGCGGTGCACACCAGTGCGCCGAGCTCCATCAACGCCGCGCTCGCGCGGGCCGCGCGGGCCGGGGTCTCGGGCAGCAGCGCGAGTACCGCGGTGAGGTCCGCGGCCGTCGTCGCCGGCCCGGCGTCCGCCTCGCCCGCCACCGCGCGCGCGACCACCCGCCGCACGTTGGTGTCCACCACCGGCTGGCGCTGCCCGAACGCGAACGCGGCCACCGCCCGCGCGGTGTACCCGCCGATGCCCGGCAGCGCCAACAACGCATCGAGGTCGTCGGGTACCTCGCCGGCGTGGCGCGTGACGATCGCCCCCGCGCACTCGTGCAGCCGCAGCGCCCGACGCGGGTATCCGAGCCGGCCCCACTCGCGGATCGCCTCCGCCGGCGGGTCCGCGGCCAGTGCCGCCGGCCGGGGCCAGCGGGCGAGCCACCGGTACCAGATGGGTTCGACCCGGGACACCGGCGTCTGCTGCAACATGACCTCGCTGACCAGCACCCCCCACGGCCCTGCCTCGGGGCGCCGCCACGGCAGGTCCCTGGCATGGGCGTCGAACCAGGCGGTGAGGCGCTCGGCGGTCTCGGTCACGACGCCAGCGTGCCAGGCCCGCTTTGCGGCGCGTACCCGGCTACGGCACACTGCGCTGCGTGAACGAACTCGCGATTACCGTAGTCGGCCGGGACCGGCCGGGCATCGTCGCCGACGTCTCCGGGGTGCTCGCCAGCCTCGGGCTCAACCTCACCGACTCCTCGATGACCCTGCTGCGCGGCCATTTCGCGATGACGCTGATCTGCGTGGGGGAGCCCGGCACCGAACAGGTCGAGGAGGCGCTGGCCCCGCTGACCGCCGACGGGAACCTGATCGCGACGGTACGGGTGGTGCCGCCGGACATCGCCGTCGCGGGTCCGGGTACTCCGTTCACACTCATCGTGCACGGCGCCGACCGGCTCGGCATCGTCGCGTCGGTCACCGCGGTACTGGCCCGGTGGGGCGGGAACATCACCGACCTGACCACCCGGCTGTCTGGCTCGCTGTACCTGCTCTCCGCCGAGGTCGACCTCCCGCCGAACGTGGACACCGAGGAGCTGATGGCGGAGCTGGACGAGGTGGCCGAGCGCCTCGGGGTCGACGTCACCCTGCGCACCGCCGAGGCGGATGTGCTGTGAGCGAGCGCAGCGGCGCGGCGGCGGCCGGGCCGGAGTTGCCGTGAGGTGGGCCGGACCGGAGGGCACGGTCCGGCCGGTCGTCGTCGCGCCCGAACCGGTGCTGTCCCGCCCGGCCGGGAAGGTCGACCCGGCCGACCCGGGGACCGTCGCGCTCGGCGCTGACCTGGTCGCCACGATGCGGGTGTCGCCCGGCTGCGTCGGGCTCGCGGCGCCGCAGATCGGGGTGGGGGTACAGGTCTTCGTCGTGGACGTCACCGGGCACCCGAAGACACGTACCTGCCACGGCCCGATGGTCCTGTGCAACGCCGAGGTGGTCGAGGTGAGCCGCTGGCAGAAGGGGCGCGAGGGCTGCATGTCGGTGCCCGACCTCACCGGTGACGTGAAACGCGCCGGGCAGCTCGTGGTCACCGGGCAGCTACCCGGGGGCGGCGAGACGGTCACCGTGGCCACCGACGCGTTCGAGGCCCGCGCGCTGCAGCACGAGATCGACCATTGCGCCGGTCTGCTGTTCCTCGACCGGGTACCGGGTCCGCACGCGATCTTCGCGCGGAAGGTGTATCTGTGACGCGCGGCGCGTCGCCGTGATCCGTTCCCGCTCTGCCTCTACCGTGAGGGAATCATGAACCTGACGGTTGGTCCGCTTCCCCCGGCCGTCTATTGGCGGCGCCGGGCCCTGGTGGCCGGCGGACTCCTCGTGGTCATCCTGCTGCTCGTGTACTCGTGCGGCGGGTCGAGCGGATCCGGCGCCGGCAACAAGCGGGCGGGCGCGTCGGCGACCGGTACGCCGACGCCGACCTTCTCCCCGCTGCGGCCGCAGACCGGTGCGCCACCGCAGTCGACCAACCCCGACCCCACGGCGTCGACCGCGCCCGGCAACGCCGTTCCGGGGCCCGGATCCGGCGCCGACCCGGGCGTCACCGCGTGCACCGACGAGGAGATCCTGCTGACCCCGATCGTCCAGCGGATCACCGGCGGCACCTACGCCTACGAGCTCACCCTGAAGGTCAAGAACGCCTCGGCCCGGAGCTGCAAGCGTGATGTCGGCTCCAACCCGCAGGAGCTGCACATCACCCAGAACGGCCAGACCCTGTGGTCCTCCGACTCCTGCCAGGCCGGGCAGGGACAGTCCAGCGTGGCGGTGCTCGCCGCGGGCATCGAGTACGCCTACAAGATCGGATGGGACGGCACCTCCGGTACCACCTGTTCCGGTGGCCGGCCGCTGCCCGCGGGTACCTACCAGATCGTCGCGAAGCTCGACACCAAGGTGAGCGCGCCGGTCACCTTCACCATCGCCGGGAAGTGACCGTCAGGGCGTCTCCTGGTTCGCTCCGCGGCGCCGCCTCAAGGCGCGGCCATCGCCACCCGCCGCGCCCCGGCTACGCCGGCGCGTCGGGCGGCTCAAGCCACGCCGCGGCACCGCGTCGCTCATACGTAGCGCTCCAGGATCGACGCCTCGGCGAGCCGGGACAGGCCTTCCCGCACGCCGCGGGCGCGCGCGTCGCCCACGCCGTCGACCGCCTGCAGGTCCTCCACGGTCGCGCCGAGCAGCCGTTGCAGCGAGCCGAAGTGGTCGACCAGCCGGTCGACGACGGTGGTGGGCAGCCGCGGCACCTTCGCCAGCAGCCGGAACCCGCGCGGCGACACGGCGACGTCGAGCGCGTCGGAGGCGCCCGGGTAGCCCAGCGCCTTGCCGACGGCAACGAGATCGATGAGCTCGGTGGCGGTGAGCGCGTCCAGCTCGTGCAGCGCGTCGTCGAGCTGCCGCAGGCCGCTGCCGGCGGGCAGGTAGTCGCGGATGACGAGGGTACGGTCGGCGTCCACGCCGGCCATGAGCTCCTCGAGCTGCAGGGCGAGCAGCCGCCCATCGGTCCCGAGCTCGACGACGTACCCGGCGATCTCGTCGGCGATCCGGCGGACCATCTCCAGCCGCTGCACCACGGCGACCGCGTCCCGTACCGTGACCAGGTCCTCGATCTCCAGCGCGGACAGCGCCCCCGACACCTCGTCCAGCCGCAGCTTGTACCGCTCCAGCGTGGCCAGCGCCTGGTTGGCCCGCGACAGGATGGCCCCGGAGTCGTCGAGCACGTGCCGCTGGCCGCTGACGTAGAGCCCGATGATGTGCATCGACTGGCTCACCGAGATGACCGGGTACCCGGTCTGCTTGGCCACCCGCTCGGCGGTGCGGTGCCGGGTGCCGGACTCCTCGGTCTGGATCGCGGGATCGGGCATGAGATGCACGTTGGCCCGCACGATGCGGGTGCCGTCGGAGGAGAGCACCACGGCACCGTCCATCTTGCACAGCTCGCGCAGCCGGGTGGCGGAGAACTCCACGTCGAGCGGGAAACCGCCGGTGCACAGCGACTCCACCGCGCGGTCGTGACCGAGCACGATGAGCGCGCCGGTGCGGCCGCGCAGGATGCGTTCCAGCCCGTCGCGCAGCGCGGTGCCGGGCGCCATCAGCGCCAGGGTCGCGCGCAACGGGTCGCTGCCGGCACTGCCGCTGGCCCAGGTGACCAGCCCGCCGCCGCCACCGGCACGCACGGCCAGACCGGGCTTCGGAGGCCCAGCGCTACCCGGCCGGTAGGCGTCGCGGTCGATCGGCACCCGAACAGTCTACGGATCGCCGCCGGAGTCGTGACGGTGCGGTGTGGTGGGTCACGAGGGCGCCACCTGCGGGGCCTCCGCCGATGCCCGAGCGGCCCACTGGACGGCCAGCCGAACGTCGCTCACTTCCCGGACGGTCATCCCCGCGGGCGCGCCGGCCGTCGCCGAGCCGGGCGGCACGAGCGCGAACCGGAAACCGAGCCGGGCGGCCTCGGCGAGCCGGCGTGGTACCGCACCGACCCGGCGCACCTCCCCGGTCAGCCCGACCTCGCCGATCGCCACGAGGTCGGCGGCCAGCGGCAGGTGATGGGTGGCGGACGCGACGGCCAGCGCCATGCCCAGGTCGGCGGCGGGCTCGACGACCCGTATCCCGCCCACCGTCGCCGCGAACACCTCGCGGTCGTGCAGCTTGGCCCCGGCCCGGCTCTGCAGGACGGCGAGCACCATCGCCAGGCGCGCCGAGTCCAGGCCGGACACCGTGCGCCGGGGTGAGCCGGCGACCTGCGCCCCGATCAGCGCCTGGACCTCGGTGACGAGGGCCCGCCGGCCCTCCATTGCGACGGTCACGCAGGTGCCCGGCGTCGGTTCGGCGTAGCGGGTGAGGAAGAGTCCGCTCGGGTCGGGCAGCCCGGCGATGCCGCCCTCGTGCATCTCGAAGCAGCCGACCTCGTCGGCCGCGCCGAACCGGTTCTTCAGGCCCCGCACCAGTCGCAGGGCCGAGTGCCGGTCGCCCTCGAACTGGAGCACGACGTCGACCAGGTGCTCCAGCACCCGCGGGCCGGCCACCTGGCCGTCCTTGGTCACGTGGCCCACGAGGACGGTGGCGATGTTGCGCTCCTTGGCCACCGCCACCAGCGCCGCCGTCACCGCCCGGACCTGGGTGACCCCGCCCGGTACCCCCTCGGTCCCGGGCGCGGTGATGGTCTGCACGGAGTCGACGACGAGCAGCCCCGGCCTGACCGCGTCGAGGTGCCCGAGCAGCGCCTCGAGGTCGGTCTCGGCGGCGAGGTAGAGCCGCTCGTGCAGGGCGCCGAGCCGCTCGGCCCGCAGCCGCACCTGGCTGGTCGACTCCTCGCCCGAGACCACCAGCGCGGGCGTGCCCGACCCGGCCGCCCACTGCTGGGCCACGTCGAGCAGGAGCGTGGACTTGCCCACGCCCGGCTCGCCGGCCAGCAGCACGACCGCACCGGGCACCAGACCGCCGCCGAGCACGCGGTCCAGCTCGCCGACGCCGGTGGGCCGGTAACGCGCGGGCTCGGCGCTGATCGTGGCGATCGGGCGGGCCGGCTCCAGCGGCGCCCGGGCGGCGACGGCGCGCAGCGTGCCGGACAGCGCCACGCCGCCCGTGGAGTCGATGACCGAGCCCCACTCGCCGCACTCCGGACAACGCCCGACCCACTTCGGCGGCCGGTGCCCGCAGGCGTCGCACTCGTAACCGGCCCGGACCTTCGCTGTCGCCACGGCGCGAACCTACCCGGCGGGTACGACGGTAACGGCTGGCCCCGCCGGCTTCGCGGCGCCGCATCGAGGCGCGGCCATCGCCCCACGCCGCGCCGGCTTCGCCGGCGCGTCTGCGGCTCACGCCGCGCCGCGGCTCCGCTGCGCTCACTCGGCCTTGCTGACCGCCGGTCGGGGCAGCGGGCTCAACGGTACCGACACCGGCAGGCTGAGCGGCTGCTTCCCGATGGTGAAGCGCTGCCCGTCGGCCGTGGTGAAGCTGAACGTGACCATGAGCGCGTCCTGGTTGGCCAGCGGCTGCGGCAGGTCGACCGCCTGGACGTACTGAGCGGCGCGCGGGCTGAGCTCGAGGCACCCGCCGGGCGGGACGGTCTGCTTGATGACCGTGGAGCCGGCCGCGCTGGGACTCGGCGACGCGGAGGGCGACGGGGACAGCGACGCGGACGGGGACGCCGACCCGCTCGCCGGGGACCGTGCCGACGGCGATGCCGAGGACCGCGCGGACGCCGGGGCCGAGCCCGACCCCGCGGGGCTGGGCGAGCCGCCGAACGTTGACGACGGGCCGCCCTCCACGAGCGTGGGGCTCGGCGGCACCCCGGTGCCCGGGGAGGTCGGCACGGCACAGGGCGCCGCGACGGCTTTGCCCGCCGACTGGACGACCTGGACCAGTGCGGAATGTCCGTCCTTGATCTGCGCGGCGGTCACCCCGGCGAGGGTGATCGGGTCGCGGGTGTTGTTGAAGATCCAGAAGGACACCGGCGCGGCGCCGCCCTGGGGGTACCCCTTGGGCCCGGCGTACTCCACGGTCGCGTTGCGGACGAACACCAGCCGGCCCTCCGCCTGGGCGTTGACCCCGGGCACCCCGGGCTGGATCTGCGCGGTCTGGGCGATCTGACCGGCGCCGCACCCGCTGAGCAGGCTCGCGGCCAGCGCCGCGCTGGCGGCCAGGCCGCCGGCGACCAGAGGTCGGCGGATCGAGCGGGTCACGGCGCTCCTCCTCGAAATTCCGAACGCGCGCAGGGCGGACCGCGCTACAGCGTAGTAGCCGGCCAGGTGGGCGGCTCGCTCAGGCCCCGGTACCCGAGATCAGCAGCAGTACCACATCCGCGAGCGCCACGACGAGCACCGCCCGGAACGCCGCGCGGGAGCCCGGCCGCCGCGACAGGTACCACCCGGTCGGCAGCGCCACGACGGCGACCGCGAGGATCGCGACGGCCACCCAGGACGGCGCGCCGGCAGGCGCGAACACCAGCACCGTGGTCGCGGCCAGCAGCAGCGTCCCGCCGGCGAGCCACGAGCCGGTCGCGCCGAGCCGTTGGGGCAGGCCACGCACGCCGGTACGCGCGTCATCCGACAGATCGGGCAGCACGTTGACGAAGTGCGCCCCGCCGCCGAGCAGCGCCCCAGCCGCCACCATCCACCACGGCGGCACGGCCGGCCTGCCCAGTACCACGAAAGCGGGCAGCGCCGCGAACGAGACCGCGTACGGCAGCGGCGACAGCGGGGTGAACTTCAGCGGCCAGTTGTAGGCCAGCCCGCTCACCAGGCCGAGAGCGGCTACCGCGGCTGCGCGCCCACCCGAGAGCAACGCCAGCGGCACCACCGCGAGCCCGGCCACGACCGCGGCCAGCGCGACGGCGCGGCGGCCCACCCGCCCGGCGGCGACCGGCTTGTCCCGCCGGCCCACGGCCGCGTCCCGTTCCGCGTCCAGCCAGTCGTTGGTCCACCCGACGCAGAGCTGGCTGGCCCCGAGCGTCGCGGCCACCGCCGCGGTCCCGCCCGGTCCGCGCCCGACCACGACCGCGAGCAGCGCGGCCACCGCCGTGACGGCGGCCGCCGGTTCCGGGTGGGCGGAGCGCAGCAGGTCGAGGATGCGGGGCACGACGGCAAGTGTGGTGGGTCACCACGATCCGTGCCAAGCTCGAACGGTGCGGCGTAATGATCTCGCCCAGTACGACGTGCTCGCCGGGGAGTGGTGGCGGCCGGGCGGGGCGTTCACCATGCTGCACGGCCTCGCCGCGGCGCGGGCACGGCTGATCCCCCCGGCGGAGCGCCCCGGCGCCGTCCTGGTCGACCTGGGCTGCGGCGCCGGCCTGCTCGCGCCCCATCTGACCGGCAAGGGGTACCGGCATCTGGGCGCCGACCTGGTCGCCTCCGCGCTCGATCAGGCCGCCGCGCACGGCGTGGAGGTGCTGTGCGCGGACGTCACGCGGCTCCCGCTCGCCGACGGGTGCGCCGACGTGGTGTGCGCTGGCGAGCTGTTCGAGCACGTGCCGGACCGGGCGGCGGCGGTGGCCGAGGCGTGCCGGGTCCTGCGGCCGGGCGGGCTGCTCGTGGCCGACACCCTCAACGCGACCGGGCTGTCCCGCTTCCTCGCGGTCACCGTGGCCGAGCGGGTCGACCCGACGATCGCCGGCATCCATGATCCGGAGTTGTTCGTCGCTCCACGCATATTGATGAATGAATGCGCACGGCACGGGGTACGGCTGGCGGTGCGGGGCCTGCGTCCGTCGGCGGTGGAGTTGGCGCGGTGGCTGGCGACCCGGCGAGGAGCGGTGACGATGGTACCGACATGGAGCACGGCCGTGCTGTACCAGGCGCGCGGAGTCAAAGCGTGAGCGCGGTCGACGAGGCGCGCCGGTTGGCGCCGCGCTTCGCCGGGCGGGCCGCGGCGCACGACCGCGACGGTACCTTCCCCGTCGACGACTTCGCCGACCTGCGTGCGGCCGGCTTCTTCGGGCTCATGGTGCCCGCGCCGCTGGGCGGGCTGGGTGCCGGGTTCGCCGACTACGCCGACGTCGCGTACGAGCTGGCCCGGGGCAACGGCGCCACGGCCCTGGTGTTCAACATGCACGCCTCGATCACCGGAGCGCTCGCCGGCATCCCGCCGGCGATGGCCTCCGCGCTCGGCGTACCCGATGAGTTCTGGACCGCCCGTGACGAGTTCCTGCTGGCCGCGGCCGCCGGCGGGTTCTACGCGGTCGCGATGAGCGAACGGGGCGTCGGTTCCCGGCTCTCCCAACTGTCCACTGTCTACAGTTCGGAGGACGGCGGGTACCGCATCAAGGGCGCCAAGACGTTCGTCTCCGGCGCGGGCCACGCCGACGCCTACCTCGTCGCCGCGCGCAGCGCCGCGGACCCGCAGACCGTCTCGCAGTTCCTGGTACCCGCCGGCACGCCGGGGATCAGCGTCGAGCACACGTGGGACTCGCTGGGCATGCGGGCCACCTGCTCGCACGACCTGCACCTCGATGTGCGGGTCGGTGTCGGCACGCTGCTCGGCGGGGTGGAAGGGCTGGCGCTGTGGTTCGCCCAGCTCATGCCGCACTGGCTGGTGGCCAGCTACGCGGCGGTCTATGTCGGCGTGGCGCAGGCCTCCGTCGACGCCGCCGTCACCCACCTCACCGGCCGGGGCCTGGCGGCCCTGCCGTGGGTGCGGGCCCGGATCGGGCGGGCCGACGCCGCCGTGGCCGCCGCCCGGCTCGCCGTCGCCGAAGCGGCCCGGCGGGTTGACGCCGCGCCGGGCGACGCCGGGACCAACCGCTGGGTATGGCGCGCCAAGCTGCTCGCCGGTACCACCGCCGCCGACGTCGCGGCGAGCATGCTCGAGGCCGCCGGTACCTCCGCCACCCGGCGCGGCAACCCGCTGGAGCGGCTGTTCCGCGACGCCCGCTGCGGCTCGCTGCAGCCGGCCACGTCCGACGTTTGTGCCGACTGGCTGGGCATCGCCGCGCTCGGCGGCGATCCGGACGCGGACGGATCGGCGCCCCGGTGGTAGCGCTCGCCGGCATCGGTGTCGCGCATCCCCCCGCGCAGCGCCAGGACGACCTGTGGCGTGGCTTCTTCGCCACCCACTACTCCGGGGTGCAGCGGGCGCTGGCCTCCCGGCTGTTCTCGAACTCGGGCGTGGTCACCCGGCACGGCGCGGTCAACCCGCTGATCGAGGACGTGTCCGGCTGGTCCACCGAGCGGCGCATGCGGCGGTACCTCACCGAGGCGCTGCCGCTCGGCAAGGCCGCAGTCGGCGACGCGCTGGCGGCCGCCGGGCTGCCCGCCGCCGAGGTGGGGCTGTTCGCGGTGTGCTCGTGCACCGGGTACGTCACGCCCGGCCTGGACATCCTGCTCGCCCGGGACCTCGGCATGGCGGCCGACGCGCAGCGGCTGTTCATCGGGCACATGGGCTGCTATGCCGCGCTGCCCGGGCTCGGCGTGGCCGGTGACTTCGTGCGCTCGCGGGGCCGGCCGGCGGTGCTGCTCTGCCTCGAACTCACCAGCCTGCACGTCCAGCCGCCGACGGCCGACGCGGGGCAGATCGTCGCGCACGCGCTCTTCTCCGACGCCGCGGCCGCCGCCGTGGTCCAGCCGGGTGCCCGGGGATACCGGCTGATCGACGTGGCCTCCGTGACCGACGTGACGAGCGCTGACCACATGACCTGGGACGTCACCGACCTCGGCTTCCGGATCGGCCTGTCCCAGCGGGTACCCGACGTGCTCGACGCCCACGTCGGCCCGCTCGTCGACGACCTGCTGCGCCGGCACGGGCTGACCCGCTCGGCGGTGGACGGCTGGGCCGTGCACCCCGGCGGCCCGCGCATCCTCCAGGTGATCCAGGCCCGGCTGGGCCTGAGCGACGGCGACCTGGCGACCTCCCGAGGGGTGCTCGCCGAGCACGGCAACTGCTCGTCCCCGACCATCCTGATGATCCTGCAGGCGCTGCGCCCGGCCGATCCGGAACACGTCGTGGCGCTGGCGTTCGGCCCCGGCCTGACCCTCTACGCCGCCCTGTTCGGGCGCTCGTGACCTCGGAAGGTCAGGCGAGTCTGGCCAGGTCGGCGGAGAAGTCCTCCACCTTGCTCACGTGCCTTGCGGTCCGGATCACCTCGCCGGTGTTCTTGACCAGGATCGCGGTCACCCCGCTGTCCGGCGGCGGCCCGGCGTACGTGGTGCGTAGCCGGGAGTCCGGATCGGCGAGCGAGCGGATCCGCAGGCCCATCGGCCGGGCGCTCGGCAGCGACGGGGCGGTCCGGCCGACGGCGAGGACGGTGACGCCCGGCGGGGACGCCTCGGCGGTGGCCAGTTCCAGCTCGACGCAGGCGCAGCCGTCGGCGAGCAGGAACACGGCGGGCAGGACGTTGCGCAGGTGCACCTGGCTCCCGTCGGACGCGGTCAGCGCGAGGTCGGGGATGAGCTGGGCGCTGCCGGTGCCGGTGCCGGCGGGTTGCGGTGGGCTGGCCGAGACGTGGCCCTTGGGGCCGGGCCAGGCCAGGGCGAAGAGGCTGGTGAGGGTCGCGACGATGGCGATGGCCATGATGAGCAGCGGGAGCCCGAGGGACGAGCCGCTGTCGTGGATCGGCCGGCGGGTGCGGGAGGGCACGTGCAGGCGCCTGCGCCAGCGGTCGGCCCGGGCCTGGCGGCGCAGCTCGCGCCGGACCCGGCTGGCGTCGCGGGCGAGCTCCGCGGGGTCGTCGGGGATGATGATCGTGCCCCACTCGGGAGGAAGGCCGGGCAGGCCTCCGCCGTTGGGCGGTGGTCCGCCGCCGTTGTCTCCCCGCAGCGTGCCCATGGCGTTTCTCCTCGGCCTTGCGTCCACTCTCTCGCACCCGTCGGGGTACGCGCCAGTGGCAGTTGGATGCGCTGTACCCCGCCTGGGCGGCCGTTACTCCTGGCCATGTAGGTGACATGTCCCGAATTGCCATCCGCCCTGGTCATGACGTGATTACCGGTCGTGAGCAAGCATGGATCAGCTTCCGTGTCAAGCCGGAGAAACGGTCCTCACACCCATGCTGACCAGCGCGAACGCCCTCCCCGGGACTGGGCCGTGGCGGTACCGCCGTGTTACGCTGGACACAGCGAAAGGGGCTTCGAACCTATGGTTTTCAGTGTCGGCGAAACCGTTGTCTACCCCCACCACGGGGCCGCACTCATCGAGGCAATCGAGACTCGGGTCATCAAAGGCGAGGAGAAGCTCTACCTCGTGCTCCGGGTCGCGCAGGGTGACCTGACCGTGCGCGTACCCGCCGAAAACGCCGAGATCGTCGGTGTCCGCGAGGTCGTCGGAGAGGAAGGTCTGACGAAGGTCTTCGATGTTCTTCGGGCTCCCCACACCGAAGAACCGACCAACTGGTCACGGCGTTACAAGGCAAACCTGGAGAAGCTGGCGTCCGGCAACCCGCTCAAGGTCGCTGAGGTCGTGCGTGACCTGTGGCGCCGCGAGCGCGAGCGCGGGCTGTCGGCCGGCGAGAAGCGTATGCTCGCCAAGGCCCGGGACATCCTGGTCGGCGAGGTGGCGCTCGCCGAGAAGAGCACGAAGGACGAGGCGGAGACGCTCCTCGACAAGGTTCTCACCGAGGCCTGACCGGCCCGATCCACCCACCCGTTCACAGGACCGCGACGTGACCGCGCAACCCGATGCGCGCGGTGACGTCGCGGTCCTCGTTGTGGCGGCCGGGATGGGGGTACGGCTCGGCGCCGGGCGGCCCAAGGCGCTGTGCGCGATCGGCGGGGAACCGCTCCTGGTCCACGCCGTCCGGCGGGTCAGCGCCGCCCCGTCGGTCGGGGCGGTCATCGTCGCCGCGCCGCCCGACGAGGTCGGCGCCGTCGCCGAGCTGCTGGGCCCCGGCGCACATGTGGTCGCCGGCGGGGAGCACCGGCAGGCGTCGGTCGCCGCCGCGCTCGCCGCGGTACCCGAGGGCTTCGAGATCGTGCTCGTGCACGACGCGGCCCGGGCCCTGGCCCCGACGGCGCTCGTCGAAGCGGTGGCCGGGGCGGTGCGCGCCGGGGCCGACGCGGTGATCCCGGTACTGCCGGTGGTCGACACCGTCAAGGAGGTGGCCGCGTCGGGGACCGTCGTGGGTACGGTGGACCGCTCGGTGCTGCGGGTGGTGCAGACGCCGCAAGGCTTCCGCCGGACGGTGCTGGCCGCCGCCCACGCGGTCGTCGCCGACGCGCACACCGACGACGCGGGCCTGGTGGAGAAGCTCGGCGTACCGGTCCGGACGGTGCCCGGCGACGACGCCGCGTTCAAGATCACCCGGCCGGTCGACCTGGTGTTCGCCGAGGCGCTGCTCGCCGGCGGTACCCTCGCGTCGTGATCATCCCCCGGGTCGGCGTCGGCACGGACGTGCACGCCTTCGCCTCCGACCGCCCGTGCCGGGTCGCCGGCCTGTCGTGGCCCGGCCTGGCCGGCCTGGCGGGCCACTCGGACGGTGACGTGGCGGCGCACGCCGCCTGTGACGCGCTGCTGTCCGCCGCAGGCCTGGGCGACCTCGGCGCCAACTACGGCACCGACCGGCCGGAGTGGGCCGGGGCCTCCGGGGTGGCGATGCTCGCCGAGACCGCGCGCCGGGTCCGGGCCGCCGGGTTCGCCGTCGGCAACGTCTCGATCCAGGTGATCGGGGTGGCCCCGAAGATCGGGCCGCGCCGGGCCGAGGCGCAGGACGTGCTCAGCGCGGCGGTGGGCGCACCGGTGACCGTGTCGGGTACGACGACCGACGGGCTCGGGCTCACCGGCCGGGGCGAAGGACTGGCCGCGGTCGCGGTTGCCCTCGTCGTGCCCGTGCGAGGATGACCGCCATGGCAGTAGCGCTCACCGACCTCGCCCGGCGGCTCCTCGACGGGACCACGTTCGCGGTGGTCGCGACGGTCAACCCGGACGGGGCGCCGCAGTCCAGCGTGGTGTGGGTCAAGCGGGACGGCGACGACGTGCTCTTCTCGACGATCCGGGGCCGGCGCAAGACGCGCAACATGGAGCGCGATCCCCGGGTGAGCATCATGCTCTACGATCCGGCGGACCCGTACCGCTACGTCGAGGTGCGCGGCACCGTGACGCTGACCGAGGAGGGCGGCCCGGAGCTGATCCAGGAGCTGTCCCGCAAGTACGACGGCGTGCCGTTCACGGAGGGGCGCCCGGACAACGTGCGGGTGGTCGTGCGGGTCACCCCGACGCGGATGGTCGACCGGTAGTCCCGCCGGCCCAGGTCCACGCGTACCCGGTGTCCTCAATGGACAGTGCCGGCTCGCAGAGGTCCAGCGGGCGGAACGTGTCCACCATGACGGCCAGCTCGTCGAAGTAGTCCACCCCGATGGCGCGTTCGACCGCGCCGGGCTGGGGGCCGTGGGTGAACCCGCTGGGGTGCAACGAGATCGAGCCCTGCCCGATGCCGGAGCCGCGCCGCGCCTCGTAGTTGCCGCCGGTGTAGAACAGCATCTCGTCGGAGTCGGTGTTGTGGTGGTGGTACGGCACCGGGATGGCCAGCGGGTGGTAGTCCACCTTGCGCGGCACGAACGAGCACACCACGAAGTTGGGCCCCTGGAACGTCTGGTGTACCGGCGGCGGCTGGTGCACCCGGCCGGTGATCGGCTCGAAGTCGTGGATGGAGAACGCCCACGGGTACAGGCAGCCGTCCCAGCCGACCACGTCGAACGGGTGCCGGGCGTAGACGTACCGGGTCCAGCCGCGCCGGTGCTGCACAAGGACCTCGACGTCCGCGCCGTCCTCGGTGGACAGCTCGGGACCGCGCAGGTCGCGTTCGCAGTACGGCGAGTGCTCCAGGAACTGGCCACGCACCGACAGGTACCGCTGGGGCGGGCCGATGTGTCCGGTGGCCTCGATGGCGAGCAGGCGGGCCGGGCCGTCCGGCACGATCCGGTGGATCACCGAGGTCGGGATGAGGGCGTAGTCGCCCTCGCCGAGGTCCAGCGCGCCGAACACCGACTCCACGCGGGCCCGGCCCGCCTCGACGTACAGGCACTCGTCGCCGATCGCGTTGCGGTACAAGGGGGAGGGGCGGTCGGCGACCACATAGGACAGTCGTACGTCGTCGTTGGCGAGCAGGTGCTGGCGGCCGAGCACCGGGTCGGCGCCGGAGGTGTCGAGCTTGTGCGTCTGGAAGTGGCGCGGCTTGAGCGGGTGGTTGGGCAGGCGGGACCACTGGGGAGGGGTGAACGGCGCGGCGTCGACGATCGCGGTCGGCGGGTACCGGTGGTAGAGCAGCGAGGAGTCCGACGAGAACCCCTCCTGGCCCATGAGCTCCTCGGCGTAGAGCCCGCCGTCGGGGCGCCGGAACTGGGTGTGGCGCTTCGGTGGTACGTCGCCGACGCGGCGGTAGTAAGGCATCCGGGGTGCCGCCTTTCGGTCGCCCGCGTCCGGTAATCGGACGCTGTTGTCCGTTTCTCGTAGCGTCCGTTATGTTCGGTAGCCGTGTCAACACCGGTCCCCGACCTCTTCGCGCGCCTCGTCGACGACGCCGCTGTGTACCCGCCCGGCAGTGCGCCGCTGCACGAGGCGGTGAAGGACCACCGGCGCCATCGGAGCGCCTGGTACGCCCGGCTGGTCGGGCCGCTGCTGGTGCCGGCGTCCTCCGCGGCGTCCCTCACCGAGCTGCTGCGCGGGGGCGACGACCTGGTCGTCGGGCTGGTAGCGGACACCGGGATCGACGGGCTGCGAGCCGCGCTCGATCAGGCGCCGCCGGCCGTGCGGCACGTGGAGATCGCGGTGGCCAAGCGGGGGGAGGACCCGCTGCCCGGGCTGGCCGCCCTGCTGGCCCTGGTGCGGGAGCGCCCCGGCCTGCCCGGGTACGCCGAGGTACCGCTCACCTTCGGGCTGCTCGCCGCGCTCGACGCGCTCGCCGAGGCGCGTGCCGGCGGGCTCGCGGTCTCGGCGAAGTTCCGCACCGGCGGGCTGGCCGCCGAGCTGTTCCCCACCCCGATCGAGCTGGCCGCGGTGGTCTGCGCCTGCCGGGACCGCGGGCTGCCGTTCAAGCTCACCGCGGGGCTGCACCACGCGATCCGGCACACCGACCCGGAGACCGGCTTCGTGCACCACGGCTTCCTCAACGTGCTGGTGGCCACCGCGCAGGCGGTCCAGGGCGGGGAGGTGGCCGACGTCGGCGCGACGCTCGCCGGTACCGACCCGGTACCGCTGATCGAGGCGACCCGCCGGTTGCTGGTCGAGCAGCGTCCACTGTGGATCGGGTTCGGCAGCTGCAGCGTCCGGGAACCGGTCGAGGACCTCGCCCGCCTGGGCCTCCTCCCGGACCCGGCTCAGTGACCGGGTACGGGGTGTTCGTCCACAAGGGACGGACGCGGATCGGGTACCGCCGCGGGGAGCTGGTCTTCGACCTCACCGCGGCGGAGCGTGAGGAGCGGGTCGACGGGTTGGGCACGTTCCAGGCCGGTGCGCTCAACGACTTCCTCGCCCTCGGTCCGCCACACTGGACGGTTGTGGCCCAGCAGGTGACCCAGCTTCCCGAGCGGCTGTCGGTGCCGCTGGAGGAGACCGAGCCGGTGCTGCCCTTCCAGGTGGCCGACTACGTCGACTTCTACTCCTCGGAGCACCACGCGGCCAACATGGGCCGGATGCTGCGGCCCGGGCAGCCGCCGGTGCTGCCGAACTGGCGCCACCTTCCGGTGGCCTACCACGGCCGGTCCGGCACGGTCGTGGTATCGGGCACCCCGATCACCCGGCCGTGCGGGCAGCGCGGCCCGGGGGAGGTGGGCCCGTCGGCGCGCCTGGACATCGAGGCGGAGCTGGGCTTCGTCGTGGGCGTACCGAGCCAGCTCGGCCGTCCGGTGCCCACCGCCGACCTCGCCGCCCACGTGTTCGGGGTGGTGCTCGTCAACGACTGGTCCGCCCGGGACCTGCAGGCGTGGGAGGGCCAGCCGCTCGGGCCGTTCCTGGCCAAGTCGTTCGCGACGAGCATCTCGCCGTGGGTGGTGCCGCTGACGGAGCTGGCGCCCGTCGACGCACCCGACCAGGACCCGCCGGTCGCCGGGTACCTGAAAGAGGAGCGCCGGTACACCTTCGACGTCGAGATGTGCGTGGAGTGGAACGGCACCGAGGTGTCCCGCCCCCCGTTCCGTACCCTCTACTGGACCCCGGCCCAGCAGCTCGCCCACCTGACCGCCAACGGCGCCAGCGTGCGCACCGGGGATCTCTTCGCCTCGGGCACCATCTCCGGGCCGGAACGCGACCAGGTGGGCTCGTTCATGGAGCTGTCCCGGGCTGGCGCCGAGCCGGTGACGCTGGCCGACGGCAGTACCCGCACATTTCTGTTCGATGGCGACACGGTCACGATCCGGGGCCGGGCCCGGGGTGCCGACGGAGGGGTCGTCGACCTGGGTGCGGTGGCGGGTACGGTGGTTTCCGCCTGCTGAGCCGGCGTCGGATCGTGACGGAAGCACAGCGGGCGAGCGGCGTCACGGTAGGGGGGTGAGGGATGCGCCGGTCCTGGTTGGTCGCCGGTGCCGTGGTGGCGCTGGCGGTGACCGCGTTCGCGGTGGCCCGGGTCTTCGCGCCGGGGGACACGCTGGACCGTGCGCACGGACCCTACCCCGCGCCGGTCGCCGCCTACGGCCGCGTCTACGGCGAGCTGATGCACGCGCCACTGCTGGTCGGTACCCGGATGCGGGTCTACGGCGCGCAGAACCGGATCTGGGCGGACGGGCCGGTCGACGACAAGATGCCCACCTCGGCGTTGTGGGCGCTGCGGCGCTGGCCGGCGCAGCTGGTCGGGGTGGTGGCCGATGAGCGGGTCGTGGTGTCCCGCTGGTCCGACGGCAAGGTGGTCGCGATCGACCCGGACACCGGCCGCATCGCCTGGCGCGCCGACGTGGGCACCGGCACCGTTACCGCCTACCAGGGCCGGCGGACCGGGGCGATCACCCTCTACGAGCCATCCGACTTCTACCTGACCTCCGGCACGGACGGCGGTCCGGTGGTGGTGTCGGTGGGTGCGGAGGGGCGGCTGACCGCGCTGGACGGGATGACCGGCCGGGTGCTCTGGCGCCAGCAGGCCGGGGGTACCGCGAAGTGCCGTCGCGTGTTCACCGCGCCGACGCTGGTCGTCGTCCTCACCCCGTGTACGTCATTATCCACTGTGGACATGTACGACGCGACGACCGGGCAGCCGCCCACCCGGCGTCCGCACGGGCCGGACGGCGCAGACATGTGGCCGATCGGCTGCGCGGTCGGCCGCTCCGGCTGTACCGGCCTGATCGGCCTGAACGGCGGGTGGCTGATCGGCCCGGACGGCGCGTTCACCGCCGCGCCGGCCCTCACCGGTACCGACTCGTGGCTCGTCGGGCACCTGGTGGTCCACGCGTCCGGCGGGCACATCGTGGCGCACGACGCGGTGACCGGGGCGGCGGCGTGGTCGTGGCCGGCCGACGACGCGACCGGCACCGGCGCGCGGATCGTGGCGGTCGAGCCGGACCTGGTGCACGTGGTCACGCCGGACCGCGAGCTGGTCAACCTGGCGGCCGCCACCGGCCTGGAGCGGAGCCGGTACCCGGCGCACGTCAAGGGCGAGGACAAGCCCTGGGCGCCGGGTCACGTGTACGCGTCGCACGGTTACGTGGTCATCGAACGGCTGCGGCCCGGCGGGCGGCCGGAGCAGAAGGACAGCCAGTACTACTACCCGTTCCCGACGGTGCTGCTCACGGGGAGCTGAGCGCGACCTCCGCGGCGGCGAGGAACCGGTCGTTCTCCTCGGGGGTACCGATCGTCACGCGCACCCCCTCGGGGAACGGGCGCACGATGACCCCGTGCCGCTCGCAGACCGCCGCGAACTCGACGGAGTGTTCGCGCAGCGGCAGCCAGACGAAGTTGGCCTGCGTGTCGGGTACCTCCGGAAGCACCTTCTGCAGCGCGGCCTGCACCCGCTCGCGCTCGGTGACCACCAGCTCGGCCCGGCGGCGCATCTCCACCTCCTGGTCGAGCGCGGCCAGGGCGGCGGCCTGGGCCACGCCCGAGGCGGAGAACGGCGTCACCACCTTGCGCACCGCGTCGGCCACGGCGGGCGCCGCGATCGCGTACCCGATCCGCAGCCCGGCCAGCCCCCACGCCTTGGACAGCGTGCGCAGCACCACGACGTTGGGCTCGTCGCCATACGTGACAAGGCCGTCGGGCACGTCGGGGTCGGTGATGAACTCGCGGTAGGCCTCGTCGAGCACCACGAGCGTGGTCTGCGGTACCGCGTCGAGAAACGCGTCGAGCTCGGCCCGGCGGGCGGCGGTACCCGTGGGGTTGTTGGGGTTGCAGACGAAGACCAGGCGGGTGCGCGGGGTCAGCGCCGCGGCCATCGCCGCGAGGTCGTGGCCGTGGTCCGGCCGGTTGGGCACGCGTACGCTGGTCGCCCCGGCGGCCGCGGCGATGATGGGGTACGCCTCGAAGGAGCGCCACGAGTACAGCACCTCGTCCTGCGGCCCGAGCGTGCTCGCGCGGACCAGGTGCTCGGCCAGCGCGACCGACCCGCAGCCGGTGGCGACCCGTTGCGGATCCACCCCGCACCGCGCGGCCAGCTTCTCGCGCAGCGCCACGACCCCCATGTCCGGGTACCGGTGGCAGCCCGCCGCGGCCTCGGTGATGGCCTCCACGACCCCGGGCAGCGGCCCGTACGGCACCTCGTTGCTGGCCAGCTTGACGGCGCCGGGAACGGTGCGGCCGGGGACGTACGAGGGCAGCGCGTCGAGGTCCGGACGGGTGAGGCTCATGACGGTTCTCCGGTCTGTTCGGGGGTCTTCACGGGGGTGATCTCGTGGCCCTTCCGTCCACTGTGGACGACCACGGTGGCGGCGTTGCGGTCGTGCAGCGCCAGGTGCAGCGGCCCGCCCACGCACGGGGAGATGGCATCGACGAGCTGGAGCAGGAAGCCGAGCCCGCAGACCCACAACAGCACCGGCAGGGCCAGCGGGTTCCACCGGCGCAGCGCCCGGGAGAAGCCGAGCGGCTCGGTGCTCTCCAGCGCCATCACCTTGATGCCGACCACGCGCTTGCCGTAGGTCTGGCCGCGCTGGGCGATCGCCGGTACCTCGTACGCCAGCCACAGCACCACGATCACCACCGGGATGAGCGCGATGAGGAGGTTGGCCCGGTCGGGGATCACCGGTACCGCGTCCGGGGTGGCCCCGGCCCGCGCGGCGCGCCAGACCGCCCGGGCCCACGGCCGCAGGTCGGACAGGAACAGGTAGATCAGCCAGCCGTTGGCAAGCGCGTTGAGCGCGAGGAGCACGCCGAAGTCGATCAGCCGGGCCAGGAAGCGCAGCCCGAGCGGGGCGACCGGCAGGCCGTGCGGGCGGGGGTGGGCGAGCACGTAGGGGATCCCGCCCACCCACTGCACGCCCGGCGGGAGGGGCATGCCCGGCATTGGGGTGCCGGGCGGCCACACCATGCCGGGCGGCGCGGGCCGGTGCGGCGGCGGTGCGGTACCGGGCGGCGGTGCGGTGCCCGGTGGTGGTGCGGTACCGGGCGGGGGTGCGGTACCGGGCGCTGCCGGCGATGAGGGCACCCCGGCCGGAGGGGCGGTCGGCCGGGCCGGCGGGCGGTGCGGCGCGGCCGGGGCGGCCGCCGGGCCAGCCGTCGCCGGCGGACCCGGCGGCGGCGTGGCCTCGATCGGCAGCGGGTCACCGAGCCAGCCCTCGCCGTCCCAGTACCGCTGGGTGGTCGGCTCGACCGGATCCTTGTACCAACCCGGGGCGATCTGGTTCACGCCACCTCCTCGTTCGCTCCGCGGAGCCGCCTCGAGGCGCGGCCATCGCCACCCGCCGCGCCCCGGCTCCGCCGGCGCGTCGCGCGGCTCAAGCCGCGCCGCGGCCCCGCTGCGCTCACGCCGGCACTCTTACCACAACGGTCTTCGGCCACTTGTCGTGCAGGCACTGGCGGTAGGGCTGGTCCCAGAGCTGCCAGAGCCCGTCGAGGTAGGCCAGCGGCCCCGCGAACGCACAGCCGACCGTCACCAGGAAGCGCTTCTGCGCCATGCGGGTGTCCATCGGACTGCCGTCGGCCAGGCTGACGACCTTGATCTTCATGACCCGCTTGCCCACCGTCTGGCCCTTACGGACCTGGTAGACGACCTGGTACAGGTACTGCAGGCCGAGCTGCAGCGGGATCATGATCGCGAAGAAGAGGAAGTAGAGCAGGAAGAACTTGCCCAGGTCCGGCGCGCTGCCCGCCGGTGTCGACCGGACCGTGTCCAGGAACACCGGGATCAGCAGGGCGAACCCGATCAGCACCGGCACCAGCGCGACCGCGGCTATGACCAGCCCGTCGAGGAGGTAGGCGAGGAACCGCTGCCCGAAGTCGGCCAGCGGCGCGCCGCTCGGCCCCATGGGTAGCGGCCGGTACCCCGGCGGCGGGGCGGGCACCGAGTATCCGCCCATGGGCGGGTAACCGGGGGGTGGCGGGTAGGTAGGAGGCGGTTGCGTCACGGACTAAGTTTTACAGGTTCCCGCGACGTTCCTGCTCCCGCTCTATCGCCTCGAACAGCGCCTTGAAGTTCCCCTTGCCGAAGCCGAGCGAGCCGTGCCGCTCGATCAGCTCGAAGAACACCGTCGGCCGGTCCTGCACCGGCTTGGTGAACAGCTGCAGCAGGTACCCGTCCTCGTCCCGGTCGACCAGGATGCCCCGCTTCTGCAGCTCGCTGATCGGCACCCGCACCGTGCCGATGCGGGCCCGCAGGGCCGGGTCCTCGTAGTACGAGTCGGGGGTCTGCAGGAACTCCACGCCGGCGGCGCGCATGGCGTCGACCGTGCTCAGGATGTCGTTGGTGGCCAGCGCGACGTGCTGGGCGCCCGGCCCGCCGTAGAACTCCAGGTACTCGTCGATCTGCGACTTGCGCCGGGACACCGCCGGCTCGTTGAGCGGGAACTTCACCTTGCGGGTGCCGTTCGCGACGACCTTGCTCATCAGCGCCGAGTAGTCGGTGGCGATGTCGTCGCCGACGAACTCGGCCATGTTCGTGAACCCCATGACCTTCTGGTAGAAGCCCACCCACTCGTTCATCCGGCCCAGTTCCACGTTGCCCACCACGTGGTCGACCGCCTGGAAGAGCCGCTTCGGTGCGCGCGGGCCGACCGGCTCCCGGGCCACGAAGCCGGGGCGGAACGGGCCGGTGTAGCGGGAGCGGTCGATGAGCGTGTGCCGGGTGTCGCCGTAGGTGGCGATGCTGGCGACCCGGACGGTGCCGGACCCGTCGGTCTCGTCGTGCGGCGGTTCGAGGCCGGTCGCGCCCTGCCGGATCGCGTAGGCGTACCCGGCGTCCACGTCCGGTACCTCCAGCGCGATGTCCGAGATACCGTCGCCGTGCTTGGCGTGGTGCACGGCGTACGGGGTCCCGGCCCGGACGGCGCCCGCGAGCACGAACCGGACCGACCCCGCGGTCAGCAGGTACTCGGCGGCGTCGGGGTAGCCCTGCTCGGGGCCGCGGTACGCGACGCAGGTCATGCCGAACGCGGTGGAGTAGTAGTGCGCGGCCTGGCGCGCGTTGCCCACGACGAAGTGAAGGTGGTCGATGCCCCGTACCGGGAACGGGTCCCGCGCGATGTCGTGCGCCACGGCGCCGACAAGCTCATCGATGTTGACATAGTCGGCCTGGGTCATCTCCAGAGCATCGGGCGGCAGGCCAGGGTGGGCAACCGTCGCCCGAATCTCTGGTCAAGATGCACAACGTGTACCGATGATCGCCGGATCTGCTGGACAATCTGTCCCATGGTGCGTCCCGTCGACGGGCTCGATGCCCGGCTCATCGCGCTGCTGACCGCGCACCCCCGGATCGGCGTCCTCGAATGCGCCCGGCGGTTGGGCGTCGCGCGCGGCACCGTCCAGGCCCGGCTGGACCGGTTGACCGAGCGCGGGATCATCCGCGGGTTCGGGCCGGACCTCTCGCCCGCCGCGCTCGGGTACGGGGTGACCGCGTTCGTCACCCTGGAGATCCGGCAGAGCCGGGGGCACGACCCGGCCGCCGCGCACCTCGCCACCATTCCCGAGGTGCTGGAGGTGCACACCATCACCGGCGCCGGCGACCTGCTCTGCCGCATCGTCGCCCGCTCCAACGCCGACCTCCAACGGGTCATCGACCAGGTGGTGGCGTACGACGGCATCGTGCGCGCGTCGACCATCATCGCGCTGGCCGAGCAGATCCCCTACCGCACACTGCCGCTGGTCGGGTCGGCCGCCGCCGGGGCAGCGCCGCCGGCGGTCGGCGCCGGAGTCAGCGGCGCTGCGCGAAGCGGTCCGTCGCCATGAGCAGCGCCTCCCGCATCCCCCCGTAGCCGGCGCCGTGCGCCGCCTCGTCGACGAGGATCAGCTCGGCGTCGGACCACCGTTGCGCCAGGTGCCACGCGATGTCGGGCGGGCTGCTCACGTCGAGCCGGCCGTGGACGAGTACCCCCGGGATGCCGGACAGCCTGTCCGCCTCCCGGAGCAGGATCCCGTCCTCCAGCCAGGCGGCGTGCCGCCAGTAATGGGTGACCAGGCGGGCGAAGGCCATCCGGAACACCGGATCCTCGTAGCGCGGGTCCGGCCGGTGGTCGGCGTGGATGGCCACGTGCGTGTCCTCCCACGCGCACCAGTCCCGCGCGGCCTTCTCCCGCACGGCGGGGTCGGGGTCGTGCAGCAGGCGGCTGTACGCGTCGACGAGGCTGCCGTCACGGTCCCCGGGCGGCACCCCATCCCGAAACCGCGCCCACGCGGCGGGGAAGATCCGGCCCATGTCCCGGGTGACCCACTCGACCTCACGGCGGGAGGAGCCGACGACGCTGAAGAGCACCAGCTCGGTCACCCGGTCGGGGTGCCGCTCGGCGTAGGCCAGGCCGAGCGTCGAGCCCCACGACCCGCCGAACACCAGCCAGCGCTCGATGCCCAGGTGGCGGCGGAGCAGCTCGATGTCGGCGAGCAGGTGGTGGGTCGTGTTGGTGGACAGGTCCACCGACGGCGCGCTGGCGTGCGGGGTGCTGCGGCCACAGCCGCGCTGGTCGAACAGGACGGTCCGGTAGGCCGCGGGGTCGAAGAAGCGCCGCCAGCTCGGGCCGCACCCCGAGCCGGGTCCGCCGTGCAGGACGACGGCGGGCTTTCCGGCGGGGTTGCCACCGGTCTCCCAGGAGACGAGGTGGCCGTCCCCGACGTCGAGCATTCCCTGGTCATCAGGATCGATCGCGGGATAGCGCGCCACCGGGCGATGGTACGTTCGCGGGAGCCGGGGTGCGGACCTGACGTGCCACAATCGGCGCCGGCAAACCCCGAGCAGTCAGGACTGACGATGAACCCGGAACCCAACCCCGGTCGCCCGTGGAGCGACCCGACCTCGGCCCCGCCGCAGAGCTCCGCGCCGTACCAGCCGCCGCCGTCGTATGCTCCGCCGGGGCAGTACCCCCCGCCGGGGCAGTACCCGCCGCCGCAGCAGCCCGGTCCGCCGCCCGGGCAGTACCCGCCGCCCGGTTACCCGCCGCAGGGCCAGTACCCGCCCCAGGGCCAGTACCCGCAGCCGGGGCAGTACCCGCAGCCGGGGCAGTACCCGCAGCAGGCCAACTACGGCCAGCAGGCCAACTACCCGGCGCAGCAGTGGCAGCCGCCGGAGCCGCCGGCCAAGTCCGGCAACACGGTGCTGATCCGGATCCTCACGGTCGCCGTGGTCATCATCGCCGTGGTGACCGTCCGGGTGCTGATCCGGGCGATCTTCTGACGGCCACCGGCCGGACACGCTGATCGAGGTGACCCTCCTGGATCGCCACGCATCGCTACCGTGATCGGGTGGGCGCCATCGGCCGGTTCGAGGCAGCGCTGGGCGTGGTCGGGCTGGCGGCGCTCGGCATCGCGTACAGCATGGTCACCGGCTGGAACCCGCTGCCCGGCGTGCAGGACTGGCTCAACCGCGGCCAGACCCTGGCCGAACCGGCACCGGCGTGGACGGTGCGCACCGGGGACCAGCCCTCGGGCGCCGTGGTCGCCGGCAACGTCGTCCTGGTCACGGCCGGTACCAGCGTCAGCGGGTACGCCCTGGGCGGCGGTGCCGCGTTGTGGACCCGCGAGGTCGCGTGGAGCGCCGTCGCCGGCGCGAGCTCGGCCGCGGTCGTGGTCGCGGGCAGGAAGGGCAAGGGGTACGAGGCCCTGGATCCGGCCAGCGGAGCGGTCCGGTGGTCGGACCCGGCCGCGATCGGGGCGTGGACCTTCACCGACCTGGTGATCGGCGTCGCCTGCCCGCAGTCGCTGGTCTGCGTCCTCACCGCGCGCACGCCGGGCAACGGGGCGGTGCGCTGGGAGCTGGCCCTGACCGGCAACGCCCGGCCGCTGGCGGGGGCGAACCGGCCGCTGATCGGGGTCCGGCCGCTGGTCACCCCGGACCATGCCCCGCGACCGGCACCGGCGCTGCTCGGGTTCCCGGTCGGCGACGAGGTACAGGTGGTCGACACCCAGGCCGGTGCCCGGCCCCGGGTGTACCGCTCGTCGCCGACCGCGTGGGTGGCGGTGGCCGGTACCCGCGTCGTGGTGTCCCGGGGTGACAGCAAGCGGGGCAGGTGCCACCTCAGCGCCGAGGGGCGCGACCCCGACGGCGACCGGCTGGCGTGGCGGCTCGACGGGTACGACCTGCACACCGCCAACGTCCAGGGCTGCGACCAGCGCACCGGCCCGATCGGCGGGGGCGGGTTGCTCGCCGCGCGCGCCCCGGACGGGGCCGAGGTGCTCCTCGACGCGACCACCGGCGACGAGGCCTTCCGGGCCCGGGCCGGGGAGAAGGTCCTCGCCACCGACGGCCGGCTGGTCCTGGTGCGCAGCGCCGACAGGGCCGCACTCCGCGCGGTGGACGTGGACAGCGGTGCCGTGCGGTGGAGCCGGCCGGCCGCCCACGACGCCGGTGTCTCGCTCGGGCCCGGGGTGGTCGTGATCAGCGACCTGGCCGCCAACCGGTTGGTCGTGCTCTCCACGGCCGGGCTGGCCCGGCTCGACGTGTCCAGCGCGGCGACGGTGCTCGGGTACGCCGACGACGGGCTGCTCGTCAACGTCGGCCGGCAGGTGGGGTTGATCCGCTACCCCCGGTAGCATCCCGGCTCATGGACACCCCGCCGTTCGGGTACGCCCCGCTGCTCCCGCTAGGTCCAGATCCCACCGAGTACCGCCTGCTGACCACCGACGGGATCGACGTCGTGGACGGCCCCGGGGGGCGGCGCTTCCTGACCGTGGAGACGGAGGTGCTCACCCGGCTGACCGCCGAGGCGATGCACGACATCGCGCACTACCTGCGGCCCGCCCACCTGGCCCAGCTCCGGGCGATCGTTGACGATCCGGGGGCCTCGCCCAACGACCGGTTCGTGGCGCTGGACCTGCTGCGCAACGCGAACATCTCGGCCGGTGGGGTGCTGCCGATGTGCCAGGACACCGGTACCGCGATCGTGATGGGCAAGCGGGGCGGTCACGTGCTGACCGACGGGATGGACGAGGCGGCGATCGCGCGGGGGGTGTTCGACGCGTACACCACGCTCAACCTGCGGTACTCCCAGCTCGCGCCGATCACGATGTGGGAGGAGCGCAACACGGGTACCAACCTGCCGGCGCAGATCGAGATCTACGCGGGGGACGCGCACCCGGACAGCTACGAGTTGCTGTTCATGGCCAAGGGCGGCGGGTCGGCCAACAAGTCGTACCTGTACCAGGAGACCAAGGCCCTGCTCAACCCGACGAGCATGATGCGCTTCCTGGAGGAGAAGCTGCGGGCGATCGGCACCGCCGCGTGCCCCCCCGTACCACCTGGCGATCGTCGTCGGCGGGACCAGCGCGGAGTTCGCCTTGAAGACGGCGAAGTACGCCAGCGCGAAGTATCTGGACACGTTGCCGACGGAGGGAAGCCTTTTCGCGCACGGGTTCCGCGATCTGGAGTTGGAGGCGCAGGTCCTGGAGCTGACCCGGGAGTTCGGGATCGGGGCGCAGTTCGGCGGGCGGTACTTCTGCCACGACGTGCGCGTGGTGCGGCTGCCCCGGCACGGCGCCTCGTGCCCGGTGGCGATCGCGGTGTCCTGCTCGGCCGACCGGCAGGCGCTCGGGAAGATCACCGCGGACGGGGTGTTCCTGGAGCGGTTGGAGACCGACCCGGCGCACTCCCTCCCGGAGGTGGAGCTGGAGGAGGGCGAGGTCGTCGCGATCGATCTGCACCGGCCGATGTCCGAGATCCGGGCCGAGCTGTCCCGGTACCCGGTGAAGACCCGGCTGTCGTTGACCGGCCCGCTGGTCGTTGCCCGGGACATCGCGCACGCGAAGATCGCCGAGCGGCTCGACGCGGGCGAGCCGACGCCGCCATACCTGCGTGACCACGCGGTGTACTACGCCGGCCCGGCGAAGACGCCGGAGGGGTACGCGTCGGGCTCGTTCGGGCCGACGACGGCCGGGCGGATGGACGCCTACGTGGAGAAGTTCCAGGCCGCCGGCGGCTCGCTGGTCATGCTGGCCAAGGGCAACCGGTCGGCCCAGGTGACCAAGGCCTGCGCGGCGCACGGCGGGTTCTACCTCGGGTCGATCGGCGGCCCGGCGGCGCGGCTGGCCCAGGACTGCATCCGCCGGGTCGAGGTGCTCGAATACCCCGAACTGGGCATGGAGGCGGTCTGGAAGATTGACGTTGTCGACTTTCCGGCATTTATTGTGGTCGACGACAAGGGCAATGACTTCTTCGCAGAGACCAGCAAACCGGTCCTAACCGTCGGGCGTCGGGCGTGATCTAACCGTTTGTGGGTTGTCGTCTACGTCGTACCGGTTCGACAATTGCGCGCGTGTCGCAACCCCCATACGGACCTCAGTACGGGATGCCGAACCAGCAGCCCGACCCGGGCCTGCGGGCACCGGTAGACCCTTACCAGCAACCGCCGGGTCACGGCGGATATGACCAGGGCGCGTGGGGCTCACCGAGCTACCCGTCCTACGGCGACCCGGGCGGCTACCCCGATCCGGTCTCCGGCTACCCGGGCTCGTCCTACCAGGCCTCGTCGCCCGGATACGCGGACCAGGGCTACGGCCAGCCCCAGCCGCAGCAGTACTACCAGCCGCAGCCACAGCCGCAACCGGGCTACGGCGGCCCCGGCTACCCGGGCAGCCCCGGTTACCCGACGCCGCCGTCCGGCGGAGGCGGTAGCCGCGCGGTGGTCGTGGTGCTCGTGGTCTTCCTCGTGCTGATCCTGGTCGGCGGTGGGATCGGGGTCGCCATCTGGCTGACCGGCAAGGACAAGACGCCGGAGGCCGGCGGCAGCACCGGGCCGGTGCCGACGGCGAGTGCGACCGGGGGTTCGACGCCCACGCCCACCGCGGCCGCCACGCACAGCGGTGACCTGCGGACCTACCTGATCGACCCACCGGGCGGGTCGCACAACTGGTCCAAGCCGCTGGGCACCGATCGCAACCTCTCCCTCGACCAGGCGTCCGAGCTAAGCAGCGACCCGAAGGCCCGCAAGGAGATGCTGCAGTCGTACAACTTCACCAAGGGCGCGGTCCAGTGCTGGGTCGCCTCGGGCAGCACCAGCATCGTCGACGTGCGGCTGTACCAGTTCGACACCCCGGACCACTCGGAGAGCTTCTTCCGCGACAACCTCGAAGCCACCGGCAGCGGCTACACGGCCGCCAACACGAACACCGTGGTCGGGGTACCGGAGGCCAAGTCCTTCGCCGACCCGAAGGTCGACGCGCAGGGCTACGTCAGCATCATCAGCATCGGGCTCAAGGGCGACGTGGTGTTCGTCGTGTCGATCAGCGAGAAGGGCTCGAAGGTCGACCTGTCCATCTCCGACAAGCTGATGCAGCAGCAGCACGCCAAGCTCTGAGCACGCGCCCCCGGGCCGGCCGGCCGTTCCCGGGGGCCGCTCAGGGGCCGCGTCCGGGCGGTTGGCCGGCTATCGGGGCGGTACTGGCACGATGGGGGCATGACCGAGCCAGCGTTTCGGGTTGAGCGCGACACGATGGGGGAGGTCCGGGTACCGGCCGCCGCGCTGTACCGGGCCCAGACCCAGCGGGCGGTGGAGAACTTCCCGATCTCCGGGCGGGGCCTGGAGCCGGCGCACATCGCGGCGCTGGCCCGGATCAAGGCGGCCGCCGCGCATGTCAACGCCGAGTTGGGCGTGATAGCGCCCGAGGTGGCCGCCGCGATCGAGGCCGCCGCCGCCGAGGTCGAGCGGGGCGAGCACGCCGGGCAGTTCCCGGTCGACGTGTTCCAGACCGGCTCCGGTACCTCTTCGAACATGAACCTCAACGAGGTGCTCGCGACGCTGGCGGCGGCCCGGCTCGGTGCCCCGGTGCACCCGAACGACACCGTCAACGCGTCCCAGTCCTCCAACGACGTGTTCCCGTCCTCGATCCATCTCGCCGCCACCGAGGCGGTGGCCGGCGACCTGGTCCCGGCGCTGGAGCACCTTGCGTCCACATTGGACGGTCGGGCGCAGGAGTGGCGGGAGCTGGTCAAGTCCGGGCGTACCCACCTGATGGACGCCACGCCGGTGACACTCGGGCAGGAGTTCGCCGGCTACGCCGCCCAGGTGCGGTACGGCGTCGAGCGGCTGCGCGACAGCCTGCCCCGCCTGGGTGAGCTGCCGCTGGGCGGCACCGCCGTGGGTACCGGCATCAACACCCCGCCCGGCTTCGCCGCCGCGGTCATCGCCCGGCTGGTCGAGGTGACCGGCCTGCCGCTGACCGAGGCGCGCGACCATTTCGAGGCGCAGGGCGCCCGTGACGCCCTCGTCGAGACGTCCGGACAGCTACGGGTCGTGGCGGTGAGCCTGTACAAGATCGCCAACGATGTCCGCTGGATGGGCTCCGGGCCCCGCGCCGGGCTGGCCGAGCTGCACCTGCCCGACCTCCAGCCGGGCTCCTCGATCATGCCGGGCAAGGTGAACCCGGTGGTCTGCGAGGCGGTACGGCAGGTCGGCGCGCAGGTGATCGGCAACGACGCGGCCGTGGCGTTCGCCGGGTCGCAGGGCGACTTCGAGCTCAACGTGATGCTCCCGGTGATGGCCCGCAACCTGCTGGAGTCGATCCGACTGCTGGCCGCGGTCGCCCGCCTGTTCGCCGACCGCTGCGTCGCCGGCATCGAGCCCGACGCCGGGCGGATGCGGGAGTACGCCGAGGGTTCGCCCTCGATCGTCACGCCGCTCAACCGGTACCTCGGGTACGACGAGGCGGCCGCGGTAGCCAAACAGGCGCTCGCCCAGCGGCGGACGATCCGGGACGTGGTCGTCGAGCGGGGTCACCTGGCGTCGGGCAAGCTCACCGAGGCGCAGCTCGACGAAGCGCTCGACGTGCTGAGAATGACCCGGCCGGATTGAAAACGGCCGTTTGCGGGTACCGGACACCGTGCTGGTCGTTACCATGAACGATCTCCCGGGGTACCACATCCGGGCGATCCTGGGCGAGGTCGTGGGGGTAACGGCCCGCCCACAGAACAAGTTCACCGAAGGCGTCCGGTCCCTGGACGGCAACCTCAGCGACGCCGGCGAGCAGTTCCTCGTCGCCGGGCGCCGGGAGGCGGTGGAGCGGATGGTGTTCCACGCCCGCAGCCAGGGCGCGAACGCCGTTGTCGCGATGCGCTTCGACCACCGCGTGGTCTCGGACCGCTGGGTGGAGATCTGCGCCTACGGAACGGCCGTGGTGGCCGTCCCGATCCGGCGGGCGCCACGGCAGCGCCGGGAATTACCGGCCCCGCCGACCCCGGCGCTGTACGAAGCGACGATGACCGCCGAGGGGCCGGTGTAGGACCGCCATCGTCCGGGGCGCCGCTTGCGGGGGCGTGACCGCGCTCAGCCCAGCGCGGTGGCGATGGCCGCTGCCGCCTCCTCGACGGCGGGCCCGACCGTCCGCTCGTCCAACGGGGCCAGCGCCACCACGCCGACGCTCGCCTCCAGCCCCTCGACCCCCCGCACCGGGGCAGCTATCCCGTACGCGCCGACCTCCAGTTCGCCGCTGCTGCTGACCCAGCGCTCGGTACCGGCGCGGCCGGCGAGGATCGCCCGGCCGGCCGCGCCGCGCTCGATCGGATGGCGCGAGCCGGTGCGGTACGCGACATGGAAGCGGGTCCAGCTCGGCTCGACCACGGCCAGCGCGACCGCCTCCCCGCCCTCGGTGACCGTCAGGTGCGCCGTCGCGCCCACCTGCTCGGCCAGGCGCCGGAGCGCGGGCAGCGCGGCGTCGGCCACGAGGGGCTGGGCCCGGCGGGCCAGGTGCAGGACGCCGGCACCAAGGCGCAGCCGGCCGGCGGCGTCCCGGCGGATCATCCCGTGCGCGGCCAGCGTGGCGGCGAGGCGGTACACCACCGCGCGGCCCACCCCGAGCCGCGCGGCGGCCTCCGTGATGGTCAGGCCACCCGGAGTGTCCGCGACGTCCTGGAGCAGCCGCAGCCCCCGGTCCAGCGTCTGCGCGGTCTCCTCCACGCCTGGAGGGTACGCGGCCCCGCGGTGATCGCGGCCGCCCGACGGATACCCTTTCAGGGTGACGCTGCGCCTGCATGACACGGTGACCCGGACGGTCCGCGACTTCGTTCCGAAGACGCCCGGCCACGCGGGTATCTACCTGTGTGGGCTCACCGTCCAGGGCGAGCCACACATCGGCCACCTTCGCGGCGGGGTCAACGTCGACGTGCTGCGCCGCTGGCTGATGAGCTCCGGCCACGCGGTCACCTTGATCCGCAACATCACGGACATCGACGACAAGATCCTGGTCAAGGCGTGCGAGGAGGGTCGGCCGTTCTGGACGATCGCCTACGCCAACGAGCTGATCCTCGACGCGGCGTACCGCAGCCTCGGGGTGCTGCCGCCGACCTACGAGCCGCGCGCGACCGGGCACATCCCGGAGATGCAGGAGCTGATCGGCAGGCTGGTCGCCGACGGACACGCGTACCCGGCGGCCGACGGTTCCGGCGACGTGTACTTCGACGTGCGGTCGTTCCCCGACTATGGGCGGTTGTCGGGGCAGAAGGTCGACGCGATGGAGCCGGCCGCCGACGCACCGGAACGGGCCAAGCGCGACCCGCGTGACTTCGCGCTGTGGAAGGGCCCCAAGCCCGGGGAGCCCGACGACGCGTACTGGTCCTCGCCGTGGGGGCTCGGCCGGCCCGGCTGGCACATCGAGTGCTCGGCCATGTGCTGGCGCTACCTCGGCGCCGAGTTCGACATCCACGGCGGCGGCCTGGACCTGGTGTTCCCCCACCACGAGAACGAGATCGCCCAGTCCAACGCGGCCGGGCTGCCGTTCGCGCGGCACTGGCTGCACCACGGGATGCTCAACCTCGACGGGGCGAAGATGGCCAAGTCGGTCGGCAACGTGCTCAACGTCGACGCGATCGTGGCACTCGGGATCCGCCCCGTGGAGCTGCGGTACTACCTGTCCGCGCCGCACTACCGGTCGGCCATCGACTACACGGAGGCGGCCCTGCACGAGGCCGCCGCCGGGTACCAGCGCCTGGAGGGCTTCGTCCGGCGCGCCGCCGAACGGGTCGGTGAACGTGCTGGCTCGCCCGGCGAAGCTCCGGGAGCCAGCATGTTCACCGCGGTGGACCCGGGTGAGCTGCCGGAGGAGTTCGTCGCCGCGATGGACGACGACCTCAACACGTCCAAGGCGCTCGCGGTGGTGCACGAGACGGTCCGGGCGGGCAACGTCGCGCTCGACGCCGACGGGGACGTCAAGGCGGCGCTCGGCCAGGTGCGGGCGATGCTCGGGGTACTCGGGCTGGATCCGCTCGACCCGCACTGGGCCGGCGCCGCCAGCGATCTGCGGGCGACCGTGGACGCGCTGGTCGCCCTGGCCCTGGAGCAGCGCGAGCTGGCCCGCAAACGCAAGGACTGGGCCTCCGCCGACGCGGTACGGGACCGGCTCAACCAGGCCGGTGTCACGGTCGAGGACACCCCGCACGGGCCGCGGTGGAGCGTGCGCGATGCCCGGTAACTCGCAGCGCCGGGGCCGGCGTACCAGCTCGAAGAAGGGCGCCACGGTCGGCTCCGGCGGGCAGCGCCGGGCCGGGCTCAAGGGCAAGGGCCGCACCCTGCCGGCGGAGGAGCGGCCGTGGCACAAGGGGTACTCCGGGGACGAGCCGCTGCCCAAGCGCACCGCCTGGAAGCAGGAGAAGGAGCGCCGGGCGGCCGAGGCGCAGGGGCGCACGCCGAAGGTGGGCAAGCCCGGGCGGGCCGCGGCGCCGAAGGTCAGCCCGGGGCGTAAGGCCAACCCACCCAAGGACGCGCCGGAGCTGCTCGTCGGGCGCAACCCGGTGGTGGAGGCGCTGCGGGCGCACGTCCCGGCGACCGCGCTCTACCTCGCCCACGGCATCGACCTGGACGAGCGGATCCGGGAAGCCGTGCGGGTGGCCGGCGACCGGGGCATCGCGCTGCTGGAGGTCAGCCGCGCCGAGCTGGACCGGATGACCGGGGGCGTGCTGCACCAGGGCGTCGGGCTCCAGGTACCGCCGTTCGCCTACGAACCGTTCGAGGACGTGCTCGCGGCGGCGCTGGAGCAGCCGGTACCCCTGCTGGTCGCGCTGGACGGCGTGACCGATCCCCGCAACCTCGGCGCGGTCCTGCGGAGCGCGGCCGCCTTCGGGGCGCACGGGGTGGTCGTGCCGGAGCGCCGCGCGGCCGGGATCACCGCGACCGCCTGGCGCACCAGCGCGGGCGCCGCGGCCCGGGTCCCCGTCGCCCGGGTGACCAACCTGACCCGGGCGTTACGGAAATGCCAGGAAGAGGGGGTACTGGCGGTCGGGCTGGACGCCGACGGGGAGACCCCGCTCTACGGCTTCGAGGCGGCGGTCGGGCCCCTGGTGCTCGTCGTCGGTTCGGAGGGCCGGGGCCTGTCCCGGCTCGTCGGCAGTACCTGTGACCTGCGGGTCAGCATCCCGATGAGTTCCGCGGTGGAGTCGCTCAACGCCTCCGTCGCGGCCGCCGTGGCGCTGGCCGAGATCGCTAGACGCCGGGCGGTAGCCTGACCGCGTGATGGCGGAAGGCTTCGCGTTGGGGGTGGACCTCGGTACCTCCAACACCGTGGCCGTGCTGCGCTGGCCCGACGGGCGGACCCGGCCGCTGCTCTTCGACGGGGTGCCGCTGCTGCCCTCGGCGGTCTACCTCAACTCGCAGGGCGGCCTGCACGTCGGGCGGGACGCGCTGCGCCTCGCGGCGCTGGACCCGGCACGGCTGGAGCCCAACCCGAAGCGGCGCATCGACGAGGCGACCGTCCTGCTCGGCAGCCAGGAAGTGTCCACTGTGGACCTACTGGCGGCGGTACTGGCGGCGGTCGCGCGCGCCGCGGTCGAGGCGGCCGGGTTCCTGCCGCCGGCGGTGCTGACCTATCCGGCGTCGTGGGGCTCGGCGCGGCGGGCGGTGCTCGCCGGGGCGGCCGGGAAGGCGGGCTGGCCGCCGCCCCGGTTGGTACCCGAGCCGGTGGCCGCGGCGCGGTACTTCGCCGACGTACTGCGCCGGCCGGTACCGGTCGGGGCGGCGATCGCGGTCTTCGACTTCGGCGCCGGTACCCTCGACGTCGCCGTCGTGCGCAACACCGGCACCGGGTTCGTCGTGCTGGGCGCCGGCGGAGTCGAGGACCTCGGCGGGCTCGACGTGGACGCGGCGCTGGTCGAGCACCTGGGCCGGCTGCTCGCCGGTACCGCCCCGGCGACCTGGGCGGCCCTGGCCCGCCCCAACAGCACCGCGCTGCTGCGCGACCGGGGTCGGTTCTGGGACGACGTGCGGGGCGCCAAGGAGATGCTGTCCCGCACGCCCGTGGCCCCCGTACCGGTGCCCGGCCAGGACCAGGCCGTCCACCTGACCCGCGAGGAGCTGGACCGGCTCGCAGCTCCGCTGATGCACCGGGCGGTGTACGAGACCGCCGCGGTCATCCACCGCTGCGGGCTGCGCCCGGACCAGCTCGCCGGCCTGTTCCTCGTCGGCGGCTCGTCCCGCCTGCCGATCGTGGCCCGCCAGCTGCACGCCCAGCTCGGCGTCGCGCCGACCGTGCTGGAGCAGCCGGAGCTGCCGGTGGCGGAGGGAGCGCTCGCGGAGCTGGTACCCGCGGTGGTGTCGCCCGCGGGGGCGCCGGTGGCGGTCTCCGCGCCGCCGACGTCGCCGGCCGCGCCGCTGCCCGGCGGTGTCCCCGGGCCGCCGCCCGGGCTCGCGCCGCGGCCGGGCCGGCCCTGGTACCGCCGGCCGCTGCCGTGGGTCGCCGCCGCCGCGGCGGTCGTGCTGCTCGCCGCCGCCGGCATCGTGGCGTTGCTGTTACGCGACCGCTCTCGTGAGGTGTCCTTCACCCCCGGCCTGCCGGCGGTGGCCCACGTCCCGGTCGGTGGGACCAGCCTGCGGGCCGCGTACGCGGCCGTCCACGGCGACCACGCCTACCTGGCCTACCAGCAGGACCGGCCGCTGACGGTGGTCGGGTACGACCTGGCGGCCGGCAAGAAGACGAGCTGGACGGCGACGGTGGACCCGCCCGGCAACTCCTCGGTGCTGTGGGAGGGCCTGATGACCGTGCCCGACGGCCTGCTCGTCCTGGCCTACCAGGGCGGCGGCGACCAGCCCCGCTCGGTCACCGGGGTGCGCTGGTCGGACGGCCACACCTGGCAGCACCCGATGGCCAGCGACGACCGGGTCTTCCCGATGCCGGGCGCCCTCGTGGTCACCGACCGGCGGCACCATCGCGTGCTCGGGCTGGACCCCCGCACCGGCGATCAGAAATGGGTCCTTCCCGACCCCGAGGACCAGTCCGGGCGCGACGTCGCGACCTTCCCGGTCCTGGCGGCGGCCGACCTGGCGGCCCCGACCACGCTGTCCGGTGCGCCCGCCGGGGGCTCCGGCGACGAACGGCTCGTCCAGCTCACCGGAGACGGCACGGCCCGGGTGGTCAACGCGCGCAGCGGCAAGGTGCTCAGGACCGCCGGCAACATCGGCGACTACCGGTCGGTCGCGCTGGGCTACGCGGGGCGGCTCTACGTGGCGACCGGCGAGACCGGGTACAGCCTGGTCTCGTTCGATCTGGACCGGCTCGACGACTCCCGCACCGTCTACCGGCCGGGGGACACCAAGCACACGCTCAAGACGCTGGTCCCGTGCGGCTCCCGGCTGTGCCTGCTCGACGTCACCAGCTCCGACGACCGGACCGCTAAAGTCATCGCGGTCGATCCCGGCGGGGGTAAGAAGGAGGCCTGGACGGCGCCTGCCCCCCGAGCCGACCTGCTCGTCCCGGTCGGCGACGGGGTCATGGTCGAGACCACGGACTCGGGGGACCGGTACACCGCCGTGCTCGGGCCGGACGGCAAGGACCGGCTGGGCGACCAGGGAAAGGACAAGACGGGGGTACGGGTGACCGCCGGCTCGGTCCTGCTGTTCTCCGCCTTGCCGGGGACCTACCCGGCCGACCAGAGCCTGTACGGCTTCGGGCTCAGCCAGGGCGCGCCCACGCCGCTGGGCGACATCAAGCGGATCCGCTCCGCCTCCTGCGGCTGGAACACCCGGCTGCTGGTATGCCCGTCGGACAACGACTTCGGCATCTGGCGCTTCGCCAAATGAAAGGGGGGCCACCCTGGGTGGCCCCCCTTTCACTGTCGTTAGATTCGCGCTCCGGTCACCGCGTGGAACGCGTGGTGATGGCCGACCCGCGGCTTGACGAACACGGTGTCGCCCATGCGGGGGGTACGCCGCCCGTCGGTGCGCACCACGAACCGCTCGTCGGCGCCGCTCATGCTGACGTGGCCGTAGACGTACGCGTCGGAGCCCAGCTCCTCGACCAGGTCGACCATGATGGGCATGCCCTCCTCGGTGTCGGTGACCAGGTCGGTGTCCTCGGGCCGGAAGCCCACGGTCACCTGGCCGTCGCCGCCGTTGCTGTGGGCGTTGGCGATCTGGTCGCGGTCCAGCGGCAGGATCATGCCGGCGAAGTTGGCCCCGGCGTCGGTCAGCTGGACGGTCTTGATGTTCATGGCCGGTGAGCCGATGAACCCGGCGACGAACACGTTGGTCGGCTTGTCGTACAGCACCCGCGGGGTATCCACCTGCTGGAGGATGCCGTCGAGCAGCACCGCCACCCGGTGCCCCATGGTCATGGCCTCGACCTGGTCGTGCGTCACGTAGACGGTGGTCGTGCCGAGCTGCGCCTGCAGTGTGGCGATCTGCGACCGGGTCTGTACCCGCAGCTTGGCGTCGAGGTTGGACAGCGGCTCGTCCATGAGGAACACCTGGGGCTTGCGGACGATCGCCCGGCCCATCGCCACCCGCTGACGCTGACCGCCGGACAGCGCCTTGGGCTTGCGGTTGAGGTACTCCCCCAGCTGGAGCAGCTTCGCGGCGCTCTTCACCGCCGCGTCGATCTCGTGCTTCGGGGTCTTGCGGAGCTTGAGCGCGAACGCCATGTTCTCGTACACCGTCATATGCGGGTACAGAGCGTAGTTCTGGAAGACCATCGCGATGTCGCGGGACTTGGGTGGCAGGTTGGTGACATCGCGGTCGTCGATGTAGATCGCGCCGGTGTCGACGTCCTCCAGGCCGGCGAGCATCCGCAGGCTGGTGGACTTGCCACACCCGGAGGGCCCGACCAGGACGAGGAACTCCCCGTCGCCGATCTCCAGGTTGAGGGTGTCGACCGCCGGGGTCGTACTCCCTGGGTAGATCCGCGTGGCATCGCGGTACGTGACTGTTGCCATGATGCTGTGCATCCTTTCACCGGCAGGAACGTGCCGGACGATCCGAGTAAAAGGCGCGCGGCCGGGAGGCCGAGAGCAATGCTGTCAACGTAGACGTCCGAGCACTGCGTGCCAAGAGTGCCGGTCCTCCCACTGGTCGGTTTGTCCGCGTCTCGGACTGAATGGGTGGCCGCCTGCGAGAGATTCTGCCCCTGCGGGCTACGATTCGTACGGCTCGGCGCACCGGGCCCGGCCGACGTGGCGCAACTGGCAGCGCACCGCACTTGTAATGCGTAGGTTGGGGGTTCGAGTCCCCCCGTCGGCTCCGCATCCCCAGGCCAGACAGCACGCGGACCGCCTTCGCGTCCGGCCGGAACCGGACGTACAGCAGCGAAGTACAGCAGCCGACCCTCATCCGTCCAGGCTCTCCCCCAGACGCTTGAGCGCGTCCCTCGTGGCCTGCGAGGAGACCTGCGTGTAGATCTCCATGGTGATCGCGAACTGCGCGTGCCGGAGGATCTGCATCGCGATCCGGGGATGCACGTCCAAGTCGGCCAGCAGCGAGCCGCAGGTACGCCGGGCGTCGTCAAGGCGCCGCTGACGCGGCGCACCGCGGCGCCGGGCCGCCAGCGCGGACGCCTGCGCAGGCAGGCGCCCCTACCCGGGATCAGTGATCGACCCGCTTGGTCGCGGGGTCGATCATGACCCGGGGGCAAGTCCGCGCGGCCGTGGCCCGCGCCCGCACCGCGAGCGCCGAGACGAGGGAGCTCCAGCAGGGTCGGACGGGCGGCGTCTGACTTGCACGGTCACGGTCGTTTCAAGATCATGACGTGAGGCCGAGGATGGTGAATGGCCTTGTCATGTAGCGGTTGGCCCATCGGGTGGCCTCGGTGATATCGCGGCGCCCGGCAAGGCGTAGGGCGCCGATGGCCAGGTTTCTTAGTGA
>WNFV01000558.1_pt1 | contig 97956 bp, 65 predicted proteins | sample 5400101 | NCBI WGS metagenome assembly WNFV01 (sample SAMN13153361, study PRJNA577476) | soil metagenome | isolation source: 115 cm soil or saprolite under grassland replicate 1 | place: USA:California | collected 2016-06-15
GCGGGTCTAGAACGTTCCGATGCCGCCTGTCGCCAACGGGGTGACCCGGCCCAGCAGGAGGAGCAGTGCCGGGGTGGCCGGTAGCGATAACCAGGCGGCTGCTACCACTACCTGGAGCGGGCGGGGCAGTGGTTCGGGCGGCTGGATCAGGCGGCGCAGCCGCTCTCCCGTATCTCCGCCACTGGCGTGCATCGCGCGCCCGGTCGGTTCGGGTGCTGCCATGGTGACCAGAGCCCGGGCCAGGGTCAGCGCCGAGTGCCGGCGCACCGCGACGTCGTCCGCGCACAGTTCGACCAGCCGGTCGACCTGGCGCACCGCGTGGGCGAACACCGGAACCCGTGGAAACGCCCGATGCAGTAGGCGGGCCGCGTCGCGCAGGCGATGATGGCGGCCGCGTCCGTGCGCACGCTCATGTGCCAGGACGGCCGCGAGCTCGGCGGTGGAGAGCCGGTCGAGTGCACCGGTCGTCACAACTACCTGCGGCTGGCCTGCGGGTACCAGGTAGGCGGCGGGGTCCGGATCGGGCAGCACGGTCGCCCCAAGGTCGGTATGGAGCGTGCCGGCAAGCCGCAGCAGGGCCAGATGTCGCCGGCGGTCCCGCCCTGCCGGGGTGATCACCCCTCGCCAGGCGATGACCAGCCGCATCGCCACGGAAGACAGGATAGCGACGCCGGCGACCGCGACGACCTGACAGAGTACGCCGTGCGCTCCGGTCAGCGCATCGAGACATACGTGCCAGGCGGCGCACATCACGTCATGCGTCTGGCTCCAGTGCAGCAAAGCCGCCACAGCCGCCGCCGTCACCGACATGATCGTCGCTGCTGCGCTGGTGTACCAGGCGAGGATGGCCAGGCGTGGCGCGCGGTAGGTCCAGGCGGCGCGCCGGAGCGGCCCGGGTACCGCGAAGGCTACGACGGCGGTGAACACGACCAGCAGCGGGATCGTCATCTGCCGGAGATCTTCCGCTCGTAGGCAGTGAGCGCGCTGCGCAATGCGGCCGCTTCCTCCAGCGTCATGCGTCCGACAAAGTGCATCAACGCCTCGCTGCGGTCGCCGCTGTCGTCCAGCGCTTGGCGCATTACCTGTGCGACGTACTCTTCGCGGGTCAGCGCTGGGGTGTACCGGTAGGCACGCGCGGCCGCGTCACGGTGCAGCCAACCCTTCTTGTACAGGTTGTCCATCACGGTCAACACCGTGGTGTAGGCGATCTCGCGCCGTCGCCGCAGCTCGGTCAACACCTCGCGGACCGTCGCCGGCTCACCATGCGACCAAAGTCGTTCCATGATCGCTGCTTCGAGCTCGCCGAATCCTTGCACCGCTCCCCCAACCACTACGACCGGCCATCGTATGCCAGACCGTGGCCGCGCTGTAGTGATCGTGGTTCACGAAAGGCCAGCCGTGGCCGACAACCCCGGCGCTTCCGACCGGCTGGGTGTTTCCGTCATCCTTCGGCAGGCTCCGCCCACCCGAGTATCGGGGTGGACGATGAGCGCAGGGGCCGCCGATAGGTCTCGACGGCCCCTGCGGTCGATGCGGCTACTGCTTACGCGGAGCCGGTGTACCGGAAGATGTAGAGCCCGAAGTCACGGTCGGACGCGGCGACGTACTCCTTGCCGTCCGGTCCCGTGAAGACCTGGACGCCCCAGAAGTTGTTGCCACCTACGTCGATGTAGTGCCCGACCTCGACGAGGGTGTTGTTGACGATCTTGGCTACCCGGAAGCCACCGGCGTAGTACGAGAAGTAGGCCAGGTCGGCTCGGCTCTGTGAGGTCGCCACCTCGTGCACGCTGAGGTCACCGAAGCCGCTGATGAAGGCCGGGTCGTGTCCCTCCGGGATGGCGTACGTGTCGAGCTCGGCCATCTTGCCGTTGCTGTTGCGGAACAGGTGGACGTAGCCCCAGCCGTCGAAGTAGGCCGTGAACCGCAGCCTGTCGCCGTGGGCGCCAACCGCGATCGGGGCGAGCACGGAGCCAGCGGGCGCGGCGAGGCAGGCCGCATCGTTGTACTGGTTTTCGACCCCGAAGATCGCGAATCCCTGCTGCCGGGCTGCGACACCGAAGGTCGGGATGTCGCCTTCGACGGTCATCCCGCTGGTCTGGTTGCAGGCGTCGGAGCCGACGCGGTTAAAGACGAGCACCGCGTCGTATCCGCCGGCCGCGATGACGTTGGCGACCTTCTCGGTGAAGGTGCAGACGCCGCGCTCGACCACCGCGATGTCGACGGCGTTCGGGTCCCCGGCCGGTACCGCCGCATCGCCGATGCAGGCCCGGCCGACGAACACGGAACCGCCTTCGACGACCTGGCCCGGCGCGAGCTGCCGGGTGTTGCTGCCCTGGCGGGCATGGATGACGGTGCCGTCGGTGAGGTTGCGGCCGTCGATGGCGACGGGTCCGAAGTCCTCATCCGCGCCGATGACGTAGGCGTTGTCGAGGGTGAACTCCGCCTCGTGGCCGTTACCCTCCGGCGGCGCCACGAACCCGCTCTCCAACGCCTCAGGGTCGGGGTTGGTGAAGTCGGTGTCACCCAGGTACGCGATGTTCTTCGGGTCCGTGACGTCGATCTTGACATAGCCGGCGTCCCAGTACGACAGCAGCATGACCTGCCGGTCGCCCATCTGCTTGACGACCACGTCGTGGAAGAAGATCTCGGTGAGCGGCGCGGGCTGCACGACCTGCGGGAACATCTCGTCGATGTCGTACTCGGCGATCAGCGTGGCCTTCTTCGGGTCGGTGATGTCCATGATGTCGACATCGAGACCCTCCTCGTCGTCGACGATCACGGCGTACGCCTTGTCGCCGGCGTCCCACGCGAACACGCTGTGGATCTCGTTGGCCGCCTTCTTACCCTGGCCGGTCACCGTCTCGTCGCCGACGCCCTCGGCCAGCGGCGTCGGATGGGCCGGGTTGGTGACGTCGTAGATGTTCATGCCGCCGAAGCCGGCCTTGTCCTTGCAGATCTCGTTGTTGGTGACCAGCAGGTCGCCGTTGAAGAACGGCGTGGTCACGTGCAGGGCCTGCACACCCTCGCCGGGGAAGCTGCCCTCCTTCGCCTGGATGAACGCGACCTCGGTCGGCGCGGCGAGGTTATGGATGTCGACGACGTGGATGCCGTTGTACTTGCACGTCGTGCCACCCCACGCGGCGAGGTAGGCGTAGCCGTTGAAGACGCCGACATCAGCGATCTTGTCTGGTTCGACGTTCTTGAGCCGCAGCTTGCTGACCAGATCGACGTTGGCGTGGCCGGCCGGAAGATGACCCCCGGTACCACCGTGCTGATCGTGCTCGTGGGTGATCTTGGCGTTGTCGATCGCGCCGTCGTTGCTGCTGGCACCATCATGGGCCGAGGCCGTACCGGTAAAGGTGGTCGCGGCGAGCGTTACCGCCGCGACCAAGCCGACGCCGACCCGCGTGTAACGGGTAGTGCGCATGAGCTCCTCCATGTGGTCATGGCCGGGTTGACCGACCTACTAAGCACCCTAGGAGTAGTGCGCCCGCCGCGGAAGTCCGGCTACCCGACCGGCGGGGGGCACGATAACGTTCACCCCGATCGATCGAACGCCGGACCAGGAGGTCACGAGAGATGCAGGCCCGTCGCAACTGGCTGCCACGCGCCGTCGGCGCCGCACTCGCCACTGTCCTGCTCGCGGTCAGCGGCTGCGGCAGCAAGCAGGCGCCGGACACAGCGGCCACACCGTCGGGCTCGGCGACCCAACCGGCGGCCACCTCACCAGCCACCGGATCTCCCAGCACCGGAGCTCCCACCGGCGGATCGCCCACCGCCGGGGCGACCACCGTGACGGTCACCCTCACCGACTTCGAAATCGAGCTGTCGACGACGTCGGTCACCGCCGGTGCGTACACGTTCGTCGTGGAGCAGCAGGGGAAGCACCCGCACGCGCTGTCCATCAAGGGACCGGGCGTCGATACGACGAGCACGCCGACCATCCAGCCCGGCGGGGCGAGTGAGCGGCTCACCGTGACCCTGCAGCCAGGCAGGTACGAGCTGTGGTGCCCGGTCGGCAACCACAAGGCCCAGGGCATGCACACGACGATCACCGTGCGGTAAGGCCTGCCCGACGAGCGGGCGGTCGACCGGCTGTGGGCCAGCCGGTCGACCGCCGTGACGGAAGCTAGAGCTCCTTGTGGTCCACGTGGTCGAGCGTGGTGTCCGGGACGGGGCGGCTGTCGCTGACGATGAACCCGTTGACGGCGTCGAGCACGAACGTCGGTACGCCGGGCGCCTTGTCCGCCCGGTTGTGGTGGAAGTCGGCGTCGCTGACGTCGCGCAGAACGTACGCGGGACGGGTGTCCTGCTGGGCGTACCTGACCTCGACGTTGTCCAGGTCGATGCCGCTCGCGTGCCGGATGAAGAACCCGTACGCGGGCAGGGTTCCGAACATGCTCGGTTCCGGGTACGCGTTCTCCAGCTCGGGCGGGTTCGCGACCGCGTCGGCCGGCGTCAGCCCACCGACCATGTGGTGCCGTACGTTGCTGATCCGGATGTCCTCGACCGGATGACCCGGGATGCCAGCGATGGTGGATGGGTACCGGGGGTCGGCATTTTGGGCGATGACGTTGCTGATGCTGACCCGGCGCAGCGAACCGATGGGCAACCCGGCGGGGCCGCGCATCCGCGCACCGAGCCGGAAGAAGAACGGCATCTGGACGTTGCGCATGGTGATGTTGCTGATCGTCACGTCTTCCAGCAGACCGCCGTCAACGGTTTCCAGGGCCAGCCCCCGGCAGTGCTCGAAGACGATGTTGGAGATCGCGATGTTCTTGAACCCGCCGTTGGACTCGGTGCCGAACTTGATCCGGCCGGTCCGCCCGAACCCCGCGGTCTTGTAGGTACCGTCGAGCAGCGTGCCGAGGTCGTACCCGCTGACCATGCAGTTGTCGATGGTGACGTTCTCGGTGGCCCGGACCTCGTTGAGCGCGAACGAGCTCTTCAGGACGATGGCGTCGTCGTTTGGAGAGTTGACGGTGGTGTTGGAGATCCGCACGTTCTTGCAGCAGTCGACGTTGATCCCGTCGCGGTTCGTGTCGATCACCAGGCTGTCGATCCGGAAGTTGTCGACACCGGTGGGCAGGATACAGAAGTGGCCGCCGTTGACCATCGTGATGTCGCGGATGGTCACGTTCCGGCACAGCTTCAGGGCGATCGCCTTGTTCCCCTGGAGCGGGGCCGACTCCAAGGCGCCGCCCCTGACCAGGCCCCTACCATCGATCGTGCCTAGGCCGAAGATGGCGATGTTCGTCAGGCCCTCGCCCCAGATCAGGCTGTTGTGCCAGTGGCTGTGGCCGTAGTCCTGGAACGGGTTGCCGGCGCCGGGTTCCGCCGGGTCGTAGCCTTTGCCGCTGGCCGGAGCGGCGGCGAGGATGGTGGCGCCCTGGGCGAGGTACAAGGCGACGTTGCTCTTCAGGCGGATCGAGTAGCTGGCGTACGTACCGGCCGGGAAGTACACGGTGCCACCCGGCCCGCCGAACGGTCCCGGACCGGCCGCGGCGGCCGCGTCGATCGCCCGGTTGATCGCATCGCTGTCGATGGTGACGCCGTCACCCTTCGCGCCGAAGCGCGTCACGTCGACGACGCAGCCCGGCCCGCCCGGTACCGGCGGTGTCGGATCGGGCGGAGCCGCGGCCGCGGCGCTGGGTTGCCCCAGCGGCAGGGCGGCGCCAACCGCCCCGGCCGCGCCAACCGTCATGACCCGCCGCCGGCTGAACGACATGCTCATGAGCCTCCCCTTCTCAGTACCAACCAGACGCGAAACCGGCGTAACCGGTCAGTCCAGCTTGCAGGTACCGGATGGGGATACACCAGGACTTCTCTCACCGGGCGGGAAGGGCCCTGACCGATCGGTCTGGCCCCCGGTCATCGCCGGCCGGACCGGCGCCGGGAGGCTCGACAAGCGATCAGCGGCGCCACGGCGAGCGTCACCAACGCCGCCAGCAACCCGGCGACAAACGGTCCAATGTGGAGGCTCATGGGGGCGCCTCAGGGTCCCGCTTAGGCCACGGTGACTTGATCTTCCCCTCCGCTATCAGCCGCCGAGATTCCTCGTCGTTCCGGTACGCCAGCGGGATCACGGTCAGCGGCAGCGGCTCGCCCGTGCTCCGCGACCGCGCGGCGATCGGCCTGGTGTTGGGACGCGGTCCCGGGCCGATCTCCATCCACTTCGCCAAGGTTGCTTCGGTGTCGCCCCAGGAATGGCGGACCGTGACGATGATGTCGTCTGGATCGAGGTCGTGCATGGTCACCGCTCCATCAGTGAATCTTCCACGGGTTCGGTATCCATCCGACAAGGTACGGCTCCAGGTCATGGCCGTCGAACAGCACCTCGGTCTCGGTCTTCGACAGCGTGTTCCTGGGCGCGATGAGGTTGCCCGCCGGAACCTGCAGGAACGCGATGTCCGGCGAGTGTTGGGTGATCGACTGAAGCCAGGGGTCGGTTGTCGCGGCTGCCTTGAACGGGCTAGTGGCCACCGAGATGAACGGTGTCTCGTCGTGGTTCCCGATACCCCTCATGTGATCCTCCGCGCGCTGCGCTTTCCAGGCCGGATCCTTGAGTGCCGCGTTCACCCGATCCTGCACATGCTGCGGCTGGGAGGAGACATGCGACTTCAGCTCGTTGGGGTTGTTCCGGTTGCCGAACCGGAAGACGTCCACCATCGGCTCTTTGGGGCGGGGGCTCGATCTGGTGAACGAGTTGCGGAGCGCCTGGTTGGTCCGGACGCTGGCGCTGCGGTAAGCGGCGGCCGCCCTCGTCGCTCGCTGGCCGGTGCGGGTGTTCTTGATCGCCTGCGCGCCGCGTTTCAACCCACCGGCGATCGACTTGCCGAACCGGGTGTTCGCCACCTTGCCGACGGCTTTGCCCAGGACCTTGCCCGCGATCCTCCCGGCACCGCCGAGCAGCGCGCCCGTCGCGGCGCCGATCGCGCCCTGGAGCGCGAGACCGCCCCAGCTGAACTCGTACTTGTGCTGGACCTTGGACTCGTAGGCGTAGGTGACCATGCTGCCGACGGCGCCCGCCAGTGCGGCACATCCGATGGAGCCCGCGCCGGCGGTGAGGAACATGCATCCGGCGCCGACGACCGCGCCAGCGGCGAAGCCGACGATCTGGCCGGCGTTCTGGGAGACCCAGTTGCTTGCCTTCTTGACCGCCTTGCACGCCCAGGACGGCCAGCACAGTCCGTCGGGGTCGGTGAAGGTGACCGGGCTGTTGTTCGCGTACGCGTACCCGTTCATCGACTGCGGGTTGTGGGCGTCGAAGACCGGGTCGCCGGAGATGAAGCGGCCGGTGGTCGGGTCGTACTCGCGCGCCCCGAGATGCGTCAGGCCGGTTGGATCCGTGGTGCCGCCGACGAATCCTCGGGTGTTGGGCCAACTTCCCGGGGGGCCTCGCACGTTGCCGTACGGGTCGAGCAACCGCGTGGTGACCTGCTGGGTGTCGGCGTTGATCGCCAGGGTGCCGGTGCCGTGGTGGTCCTGGATGAGCCAGGTGACGCCGGCTGCGGTACGCATCGCCATGTTCTGGCCGGCGTGCGAGTAGTAGCGGGTGCACGAGACCTGGCCGGTCGAGGTGGCCAGCCGCAGCTCGGTACCCGGAAGGTAGAGCGTCGTTCCGGCCGGGTCCCGAGCGATGAGCCGGTTGCCGCCGGCGTCGTAGAGATAGCTGGTCGTCGCCGAGCCCTCGGTGACCGAGGCGAGATGCCCCTCGGGATCCCAGGCCAGCGTCTGCGCCGAGCCGACCCCCGGACGGGTGAGCGTGTTGCCCGCCGCGTCGTAGGTGTACGACGCGGTCCCCGTCCCGGTGTTGTCGGTGGTCGAGGTACCGGTCAGCGTGTGCGGCTGTGCCGAGCCCGGGTTCGGGAAGGTGTAGGTGGTGGTCGCGTCCCCGTTCGCGGTCGCGTGCACCACCTGTGTGCGCCGGTTGCCCGTGACGTCGAAGGTCCAGGACTTCCAGTACGGCGCCGGGCCGCCCAGGCCACCCGCCGCCGGATCGGCGTCGCAGTCACCGGACCCGGGCGTCCACGCCTCGACCAGCCGCTGGACGTAGTCGTACCGGAAGCACTGGTTGTCGGTGGACGCACCGATCGGCGTGTCCGCGATCTTCTTGGTGTTTCCGGCCGGATCGTAGGCGTAGTGCGTGTCGGCCAGGTTGTTCGGCGTGACGCTGTCACGGTCGGCGATCGTCTCGCGCAGCCGGCCGGTGCCGGGCTCGTAGTTGAACGTCTGGTAGACGTTGCCTCCGCTGCCGGTGAACTTCAGCCCGGTGAGGTTACCGGTCTCCGAGTACGTCGTGTTGGTGACGTAGCTCGACTGCGTGGTTCCGTACACGGTGGACAGCGTCGAGGGCAGCCCGCTGGTGGCGTCGTAGCCCACCATCGTCGTCTCGGACGCTAGCCCGCCCGCCGCCGGCATCGTCGTGGAGGCGAGACCGCCGCCGGCGTTGTAGCCGAAGGTGTACGAGTAGGTGCCGGCGAGGGCGCCCTCGACCGCCGGAATGGTGAAGTCCAGGCCGGTCGGCTGGTACGCGTCGGTGTAGCCGCTGACCGTCACGGTGTACGCGTTGGTGCCCACCCACCGGGTCTGCGACGTCAGCTCGCCCTTGACGATGGTGTCGTACGACCAGGAAGCCCGTTTGGGGCCGCTGGTCGAGCTCTCGTAGAGGGTCTTCAACCGGCCGAGCGCGTCGTAGCTGTAGACCAGCTTCTTGCCACGGGCGTCCGTCGACGTGGCGACCTGGTCGTTGGCGGTGTACGTGAAGGTGGTCGTGCCCCGGTCGGGGTCGGTATCAGTGATCTTGCGACCCTGGATGTCGTACGTGTAGCTCCACTGGTTGCCGGCCGCATCGGTCACCGTCGCGGGCTCGCCGTCGCGGGTGTACGTGTACGTCGTCGCGTCGTACGCACCGGTCGGCGTGGTCCCGTGGTACTGCCGGAGCTCGGTCGTCTGCCCCCGGGCGTTCGAGAGCACCGACGTGGGCGTGCCACCCGCCGGCGGCGTCATGTCGATGTGGTCGCCACCGTAGTAGGTGGTGGTGCGCCACTGCTCCACGCCGCTGGGCTGGAAGACCTGCGCCGCCGGCCGGCCCACGCTGTCGTAGATCGTGCGGGTCTGGCTCGGCACCAGCGCCGGGTCGATCGGCGCGACCAGGTCGGTACCCGGGGCGGCGTTGTTGTAGTACTCGGCGAACCTCTTGACCTGCCGGCCGACGGAGTCGTAGTAGGCGTCGGCGATCACCCGGCCGCCCGACGCCGACGGCGACGGGGCCTGGCTCTGCCGTGGCCGCAGGAGCGAGTCGTAGAGGGTGTACGAGGTGAGGTAGCCGACGCCGTCCGGCTTGAGCGCACTGGTACTGGTCGCGACCGCGCCGTTGTTGCGGATCAGGTAGGTGTACGAGGCGTTCGGCGTCTGGGTCGCCTTGCTCCGGCCCGGCAGCCACACCCGGTCAGCCGGCCGAACGCGTCGTATGCCAGGTCGGTGCGCTTGCCGTTGGGGTCGGTCTTTGCGGCCGTCACGCCCCACGCCGGTTCCAGCTCGGTGGTGGCGGTGTGGCCCAACGGGTTGGTTGAGGTCACCGAGGTGAGCGGACCGCTCGCTGCCGGCGTGTAGGCCACCGTGGTGTGCAGGTTCAGCGCGTCCCACGCGTCCGTGACCCGGCCGTACGCGTCGTAGCCGGTCCTCGCGGACACGCTGTAGACGGGGGCATCGTTGACCCAGTCGGTCATCGACTCGACCTGGGTCGCGTCACCCTTGGTCGGCGCGACGCCGTACGCCTGCCCGTCGTAGGAGGTACGCACGTCGTTGATGACATCGTCGACGGTGACCGCGGCGGGCGGGATCCGGTCGCAGGACACCGCGTAGTGCTCGACGCGCGCGACCGGGTTGATCAGCCAGCTCCCGGTGTTGCGGGCGTACGTGGTACGGGTGCACTGGTCGTCGTCGGCCGTCGAGGTGTCGCCGGCGTCGTCGATCAGCGACGGCATCCCGTACTGGTCGAACGTGCTCGTGGTCCGCGCACGCCGCCAGCCGCGCCCGCCGTCGAGCAGGGTGCGTGACGCCGTGACGCCGGTCTCCACCAGGCGCGCGTTCGTGGTGACGCCGTTGATGGTGCGCGACGCGGTGGGTGCCGACTGCCAGGGCTGGGAGACGGTCGAGGAGACGATGGACCCGTCGGTGGCGTTGTTGGTGATCTCGTCGAGGGTCATGCCGGCGAACGCGTCGGAGTCGGTCCACACGCCACCGTCGGAGTCGGTGACGCGCACGCTGCGGGTCCCGCTGGGCAGCTTGTCGCCGTCCATGCCGCGGAAGAACAGCATCGTGGCCATGGTCTGCTCGGCCACGTCACCCTGGCGGACGATCACCTTGTCGTACCCGCGCCACTGCGCCCACGACTTGCGTGACACCGGCACGAGGCCGTCGTCGTCGTCGAAGTGCCACGCCGGTGGGTTCGGGTACTCGTAGGTTGTCATGGTCCGTGGCGCGCCACCGGTGTGGTCGGTCTCGGTGACCACGGTCACCACGTACTTGTGGAACCAGTCGAGGATCGGCGAGGTGAGCCCGGGCGGGGTCCACTTCACCGGCATGCAGCGCAGCGTGTTCGACTCCGGAGCCGACGGCATCCGGGAGCCTGCGACACAGTCCATAGTGGAATATCCGACGCTGATCTCGCCGCCGGTCTCCGTCATGATGGAGGAGACCCGCCACCAGTTCATCGGCGGCGAGTTGTCCACCGTGTCGACCCGGTTGTTCATCTGTACGCCGGTGAAGGTGACCTCCGGCGTCGAGATCGGCGTGCCGACGAGGCCCGTGTGCGTGATGCCGGCCAGCCACAGCCCGGCCCGCGTGCCGTCACCGGGGTCGGGGAACGTGTGGCGCAGCGTCCACGACTCGACGTCGCGGTACGCGCTGCCGCCCCACACCTGCGTGGTCACCTTGCTGAGCCGCTTGGTGGTCCAGAACGTCGGCGAGACCGTGTCGCACAGCGAGCCGGAGCAGTCACTGTCCCACGGCACGTCGGGCCAATGGACGCCGTCGTGCGTGGCGCATCCGGACAGGCACCGGTCGTCGGTGGTGAAGTTGACCCGGGCGGCGGGGTTCGCGCTGTACCCGGTGTCGGTTCCGGAGCGGTTGTCGGTGCCGTAGTCGATGCGGGTCGGGTAGCCGCCGCGGGTGTACGCCGTCACCTTCGTGGAGTCGACGTTGCGGGCGTACTTGTTGGTCTCCGTGCCGTACCACAGCGACATCGTGTTGCCGTGGGTGTCGACGACGTAGTCGAGGTTCCACTTCCACGCCTGGTAGCACCAGGACGCGTCGTAGCTCGCCTGGTGGCACGGCTCGCCCGGATGGTTGCCGAACACCGGCACGGTCCACGTCGACCCGGTCTCCGGCTTGCCGGCGGTCCAGCCGGACAGCCGGTTGCGGCCGAAGAAGTACTGGGTGCCGTCGGTCGTCGTGAGCTTCCAGTACTCGCCGTTGTCGTCGCCGTTGTTCAGCCCGGTGTCGGTGAGCCGCTCGACGCGGGAGCCGTCGTCGCCCTTGAGGTGCCAGCGCCCCTCGGTGCTGTTGTAGACGAGCTCACCCGAATGGCCGGCCATCGACAGGATCGCGTTGTCGGTACCCCAGCACTGGTCCCCAGTGTCGCTGGTGTTGTTGGCGCCGCCGCCCTTGTCGTCGGAGCACGCCTTGTAGCGCCGCTCGATGAAGCCGGTGGAGAACTCGAAGCCCTCGCCGAGCCAGGACGGCTGGTTGTTGCTCGCCGCGGTGCGCCCGTCGACCGACCCGGATGAGTAGGACAGCGCGACCGAGGGGCTCGGTCCGCCCATCGCCGGCGGCTCCCGCATCGGGTACGACCATGCGAAGTCGCCGGTCGAGCCGCCGGCCGTCCAGGTCGACGACGGGGCGAGGTTGGTCGCGGAGAAGTCGCCGGTGCTGCCCGAGGTGCTGGCGTCCAGGGCGTACACGGCGCCCTGGCCGGCCGCGGCTTCGACCACGCGGTCGGGGCTGGCGGCCATTCCGGCCGCCGGCTGCGCGGTGACCGGGACGTCGGCGGTGACGGTGCCCGCGACGCTGTCGTTGCGCGAGGGCAGCGGTACGCCCCGGCAGCCGGCCGCCGCCGGCGTGGTCAAGGCACAGCCGGGCAACCGGACCAGTCGCAGCCGGTTGGCCCAGTCACCGCCGTAGGCGTAGCGGAAGGCCGCGTAGCCGACGCTCAGCGACACCTGGCCGCCGGCCGCCGCGGCCGCCGATGACGTGTCCACGCTCCCGATGCGCAGCAGGACCGCATCGGCGCCGAGCGGCCCGCCCGCCGCGCGGTCGAGCACCTCGATGCGTACCCGACCCGGCACGGACCCGCTCGCCGCGGCGCCGCCGGGCCGGCCTACCGACACCGGTAGCCCGCCCGCACGCGCGGCCGAGGCGGTCACGCCGGCCGCTGGTACGTCCACCTCCGCCGCGCCCGCCGCCGGCCACGCCGGCGCGGGCAGGTGGCGCCCGGCCGCCACGGCGGCCGGGTCGGCTGCCCGCGGCACCGCCGCTACCCGCTTCACCGGCACCGAGCGCTCATGCTGCGTCGGGCGCGGCCGGTACCCGCCCGCCGACCCGGCGAGCGCCGGCTCGGCGTTCATCGTGGCGGCGAGCGCCACACCCAGCACCGCCGCGAACACACGCGCACTCGTCAGGCGGGCCGCCCGCATACGCTGCCGCACGGACGGCCGGATGAACTGAGTACCCATGCGGGACCTCCGGGGTGGATCGGGCACCGGGCAACGAGGCTCCAGGGCCGACACCGCGAAGCGCCGGCCCTGCAGCGGCGGTCAGGACTGGTTGGGTGTGAGCACGATCGCGGTGCCCGACTGCAGGACGGCCTGGAAGGCCGACCAGGTCACCGCATCGGTGCCGTCGGCGTTCTCGACGCCCACGGTGGCTTCGAGGCCCTGTTCCTGCGGGTCGTCAAGGCTGGCGTAGTTGAAGACGATCTGGCCGGACTCGGAGAAGACGATCTCGAAGGTGATCCGCTTCTCCGTGGCCGTGTAGAAGCCCACGTTGCGCCACTCGATGACGAACTGCCGGGTGGGCGCGGATCCCAGCACCGCGGTCCGGACGCTGGACTGCGTGTCGAGCCACAGGTCGTCCCAGAACGGGTAGACGGCGGCGTTCGGCAGCGCCGCGGCGGGCAGCGGGCTGCTCGTGTACGCCGCGCCGGGGTCCGCCCCGAACGTGAGGAACCCGTTGGTGGACAGCAGCGCCTGTGTGTAGGACTGGCCGTACAGCAGCAGCGGGAACGGGGTCGTGATCGTGGTCAGCGCGTCGTCGCCGGTCAGGCTCAGCACCGTGGCGTCGGCCGGCGTGAAGGCGCGCGCCTCGGTGGTGGCGAGGTAGCCGGGCGCCGGTGGCGTGTAGGGCAGCGTCGGCGTGTAGACCACCGCCGTGCCGGCGACCAGGATCGGCTGCTGGTACTCGTACTGCAGGGCGCGCAGCCCGTTCGGGTCTTCGATCCCGACGGTCGCCGAGGAACCCTGCTCGTCGGCGGCGTCCAGGCTGGCGTAGTCGAACGTGAAGGTGCCGTCCTCGCCGATCAGGACCTCCGCGGAGAGCCTGGCGGACATGTTGTCGTACCTGGTGACGTCGCGCCACTCGATGACGAACTGGCGGTCCGGCGCCGTGCCGACCACGGCGGTACGCATGCTTGACTGGGCGTCCACGTACAGGTCGTCCCAGAATGGGTACAGCGATGCGTTCGGCAGGGCTGCCGACGGCAGCGCGTCATTGGCGTAGTACGAGTCCTGCGGGTCGACGAAGCTGACATAGCCGTTGGTGGAGACCCAGACGCTGTTGTACCGCGCGCCGTAGAACGTGGTCACGAACGGCAGGCCGATCTGCCGGTACTCGTCGTCGCCGGTGAGGTTGGTCATCACGTTGCCAGCCGGTACGAACGGCTTGGCCACCGTCGACTGCGCGTACCCGCAACCGTCGATCGTCGGCGCCAGCTCCAGGTCGACGAAGGTCGGGCCGGTGATGGTCACCTGGGTCACGGCGAACATCCCGCAGCTCGTCCCGTCGCTGGACGCCACCGTGTAGTCCCCGGCCGCCATCCCGGTCAGCCGGTACGTGCCATCCGCGCCGGTGGTCGTGGAGCTGCCCAGCGGGGCGAGCGTGACCGTCACGCCGGCCGCGGGCAGCCCGGTGTCCTGGTAGGTCACCGTCCCGGCGAGGCTGGGCGGCGGCAACACGCGCAGCGTGGCCACGGCGATCGTGCTCTGCCGGCCGGCGGCCACGGTCACCGCGAAGACGTTCAGGTCGCCGGGCTGGCTGGGAGTGAACGTGACGGTCGCCGAGCCGCCAGCCGCGGCCGGCGTCGCGCTCAGCGACAAGCTCGCGTCGCCCACGCTGTACTTGAACGACGTCACGTTGGTGTCACCGCGGGCGTCCACGGTCATAGTGACCTGCTGCCCGGCCTCCGGGGTCGTGCCGTACGGGAACGTCAGCACTGGGGGCAGCGGCACCGCCATCGCCTGGATCTCGCCGGGCGCCAAGACGCGGTCGTAGATCTGCACCTCGTCCACCGAGCCGGCCCAGAAGTCGACCATGGCGCCGTTCCACTTGGCCCGCCCGATCGTCACCGGACCGGTCGCGTTCCAAGCACTGGTGTAGGAGACCGCCGACTCGAGCACCCCGTTGACGTACAGCCTGAGCTGGCTGGTCGACGCGTCGTACACGCCGGCCAGATGGGTCCACGTGTTCAGCGCCGGCGCGCCCGCCGACAGCGCCCTGGTCGCGCCCGTGTTGTCGGTGTCGGCCCAGGTGCGGGAGAAGCACCACCGGTTGTCGACCGGGTTGAACTGGAGGTAGAAGGCGCTGGAGCGGCTGCCTTCCTCGGCGGCCGCCGTTAGCCAGCGGTTGTTGGCCGTGAGGTAGACCCAGGCGGTGACGGTGAAGTTGGCGTCGGTGCGTACCGTCTTCGGCGCGCTGGTCACCGCGTCGATCGTGTTGACGGCGCCGGTCGTGGCCGCGTACCCCGTGCTGCCGTCGAAGGTCAACGTGCTGCCCACGCCCGCACGACCGGCGCCGCGGCTCACGCCGCCGGTCAGCGCCGCGGTGTTGCCGTGCGGCGTGGCGTCCAGCGCTGGGCCGGATGCCTCGTCCATGGTCCACCGGGCGGCCGGCGCCGACCCGATCTTCACCCGGAACACGTACTCGTACGGGTGCATCACGTCGGAGATGTTGCCGGCCCGGTCGCGCGTCCAGACCCGTAACGTGTTGGGCCCGTCGGCGAGCGGGGTGACCGGCGCGGAGGCGGTGTGGTCGGTAGTCGACGCCGTGACGGACTGACCGGCCGACGGGCCCGAGCCGCTCCCGAGCGCGTACACGTACTCGAACACGTCGGTCTGGTTGGTGGCGGGTGGGGTGAACGTGAAGGTCCCCGCGATACCGACGCCGCCATGGTAGGCGCCATCAGCCGGGTAGGCGCTCGACGTCACCCCGGTCGGCGCGCCCGGCGCCACAGTGTCCACAGTGAACTCGCACCAGCCCGACCACTGCCCCCAGTCGGTGCCGTCGCCGACCCGGGCCTGCCACCGGTAGGTGCCGTCGGTCAGGTTCACGCTCGCCGGCACGGTGAGCTGCGCGCTGGAGTTGCTCGCCACGTTCGGCTGGTTGCCCCAGCCGCCGGTGGCGCCCCAGCTGCCGTCGATGTTCATCCGGGCTCCGGCGAAGTCGGCGAACAGCAGGCCGCCGTCCGGGTCGGAGACGTGCGTACGCAGGGTCGGCGTCGCCGGGTTGGTCCCCGAGCCGATGTAGGGCCGGCTGCCGCCGGTCGCGCACCCCTTGTACTCGGTGGTCTGCTGGTCGGGCACGTTGGGGTAGGAGTTGTAGGTGATGGCGAGCTTCGGGGAACTCTCGTCGAACTTCTTCCACCCGTTGTGGTTGGTCTCGTTGTCCGACTTGAGGCCCAACGTGATGGTGCCCCACGCGTTTGACGCCGTCTGTGCGGTGTTCGTGAGCGAGCCGCTGCCCCACTCGACGCGCTTGCGCACGTCGTTGCACGACGAGCTCCACGACGAGGCGAGCACGCCGGACCAGCCGCCGGCGTTGTTGTTCCAGGTCGTACCGGAGTTGATGTACGGCGTCAGATGCAGGTCGGTACGCGTGTCCGAGCAGATCCAGGAGTGCAGGAGATCCGCACTGAACACGGCGCCCAGGATGTGCTTGTACTGCCAGCCGGCGGTGGAGAACTGGAACAGCGACCGGTACGTCTGGGGTGTGTCGGCGTCCTCGAAGCCAACCTTCGCGTGCGAGGCGCGGTCGTAGGACCAGTAGGACTGGTTGGTGTACCGCCCATTGATCATCGTCCACTGTGGGTTGGTGGCCGTGTAGTAGGACGGGTCGAGGTAGATCGGCAGCGTCGCGTCGGGGGCGGTCAGCAGCGCGCGGTCGGGCTTGACCGTCAGGCGACCCGGACCGACCTCCACCGCCATGGCGGCCCGCCTGCCGCCGGCGGCCGCACCGCGCGGGTCGCCGCTGCCCGCTCGCCGGAGGTCCGGGTCACCGGGTCGGACCCACGGCTACCGGAGTCCCACATCATCGCGGTACCCGAACCGAACACGGCATTGCCGTGCGCGTCGACGGCGGACACCGACCCGCCCTGGCCCGGTTTGAGCGTCAGGCCCCTGGTCACCGTGGTGAACGACACCGCCGTGAGCGCGGGGTTCGCGGCGGCCTCCCGGGTCTTGACCACGAGAAGCTCCGAGAAGCCACCGACCTCGGCCCGGACCAGCAGGTCCACACCGGGCAGTACGTCGGGGTAGGTGGCGGTCTCGGCATGAAGGACCGGTGCGGGCAGGGTCCCCGGCCACACCAGCGACAGCTGGGTGCCTTGTGCGCCGACGCTCGCCAGCGCCGCCCGGCCGCCGCCCGAGAACGAAAGCGACACCGTGTCGAGCGTCGGAGACACGCTCCCGTCCGGGTTTCGGCGCAGCGTGGTGTCGATCGCGCCCCATGAACCGTCGGCGCGGCGGGCGCGCACGGGACCGGCGTACTCCTCCAGGGTGAAGGAGCCGTCGCTGTTGACGAAGGTTTGCGACGTCTCCCGCCGCGCCTTGCCGACCTCCACCCGGTGGCCGGAGGCTCTGGCGGCGACCCGCGCCGACGCGGCGTCGGGGGCCACGGGGTCTTCGCCCGGGACGGCGAGCGCCGGCTGCGGCGCCACCAACGCCGCCACAAAGGGGGCCAGACCCACCACGAGCAGCACCGCCGCGGTGGCCGCGATCCGCCGCCGAGCCGTCGTGGATACGCGGCCGACCTCGACGCCCATGCTGGCCTCCTCCCGAAGAGACAAGGCAAATCCTGGACGGCGACCGTACGGATAACGCATAGCCAACGCATATGCCCGGTTCGCGAGGACGCAAGTGATGCTGCAGGAGCTACGCGCACCTCAGGCCCACAGGCCACCCGACAGCCATTTGTGACGGAGCCAATAGCGACTTGTGAATCAGAAACATCGGCCTCTAACGTGCACTGGCATCGGCAGAAGATACGGGGCTTGGGCCGTGGAACAGGTCATTTTTGGGGTTTTGGGACCAGTTGAGATCGTCAACGGGGGCGACAGGGTCAACCTCGGGTCGCCAATGGTGCGGGCGTTGCTCGCCTGCCTGTTGATCCATACGAACCAGCTCGTGTCCATCGAGCGGTTGACCGGCGCATTGTGGCGCACTCCGCCGAACTCGTCCGGCGCCAACCTGCGCACCTACGCCGCGCGCCTCCGGGAGGCGCTGGCGCAGGTGGGGCTCTCCGGTCGGCTGGCGACCCAGCGGGGTGGCGGCTACCGGCTGACCGTCCGGCACGGCGAAATCGACGCCGATCGCTTCACGGTGGCTGCCGCACAGGGCCAGGCCGCCCTGTGCACCGGAGACTTCCCCACCGCGGCCACGGACCTCAGCGCCGCCCTGGCGATGTGGCGCGGTCGCGCGGGCGACGACGTTCCGGTCAACGGCAACCTGGTGCAGCATCTCGGCGCACTGAACGAACACCGGCTCGCCGTCGCCGACGACCTGGTCGAGGCGCGGTTCGCGCTGGGCCAGTACCAGACGGTCATTCGTGGCGTGCGTGCGGTGCTCGCCGAACATCCCCTGCGGGAACGGCCGTGGGCCCAGCTCGTCCGGGCGCTCTATCTCGCCGGTGACCCGGGCGCCGCGCTCGACGCGTACCACCAGGCGCGTACGGCGTTGCGCGACTCGCTGGGCATCGAGCCGTCGACGCAGCTGCAGCAGTTGCAGCTGGCCGTGCTACGCCGCGACGACGCGGCGGTGGCCGGCCCGGTTCGTGGCACCGGGCCGGCACTGCCGGCGATGGCGACGCGTCCTGGTGGCTAGGCGTGTACTGGCGGGTGTCGGTCCTGCCACGGCGCCGCCTGCTCAAGCTGGCTGGACAGCCGGATCAGCAGGTCCTCCCGGCCGTACCCGGCGACCAGCTGCACGCCGACCGGTAGACCCTCGGGAGTCCAGTGCAGCGGCAGGCTCACCGCTGGCTGGCCGGTCAGGTTGAACTGGGGCGTGTACGGGATGAAGCTGACGATCCGGCGCCCCTCCTCCTCGTGGGGCTCGGCGGTGAACCAGCCCAGCTTCGGGGGTGGCGCCGCAACGGTGGGCGTAATGAGCACGTCGTGGTCGCTCCACCAGGCCGCCATCCGACGCGCCCACATCCCGATCCAGGCCCGGCTCTCCAGGTACGCCACGGCGCCGAGCGCCTTGCCGGCGTGCCGGTACCGCACGTTGCGCGGCTCGATCTCGTCCTCGCCGATCGGGCGGCCCAGCATCATCTCGAACGCCTGGAGCGAGGTTTCCGTGTCGGCGGCGATCACCACGCCGAAATGGTCGGCCATCTCCTGCTCGAACATGGCATGCGGCGCCGACTCCTCGACATGGTGCCCGAGCGACTCCAGCAGGCGGGCGGCGCCGGCGACCGCGGCGCGGCACTGCGGGTGATCGAGGTACCCCTCGGCGCCTGGCCGGTCGAGCACCCCGATGCGTAGCCGGCCCGGGTCGGCGCCGACCTCCTCGCGCAGCGGGCGTGGCAGCGGCGGGGCGTAGTACGGCTCGCCGGGCATGCGCCCGCTGATGACGTCGAGCACACCGGCCGCGTCGCGCACGGTTCGGGTGACCGCGCCGTCGATGGTGGCGCCGGCCCACCCCTCGCCGACCAGCGGCCCCTGGCTGACCCGTCCCCGGGTGGGCTTGAGCCCGACCAGGCCGCACTCGCTGGCCGGGATGCGGATGGAACCACCGCCGTCGTTGGCGTGCGCCACCGGTACCATCCCGGCGGCCACAGCGGCCGCGGATCCCCCTGACGAGCCACCGGTGGAATGCTCGGGATCCCATGGGTTGCGGGCGGGCGGGAAGCTGCGCGCCTCCGTCGTGACCGTCGTGCCCAGCTCGGGCACGTTGGTGCGGCCGAGCGGCACGAAACCGGCCGCCCGGAACTGCTCCGCCAGGTAGGACGTGACGGGCATGGCCAGGTTGCGCAACGGCCCGACGCCGAACGCGGTTGGTTCACCGACGACGGTGCAACCGAGATCCTTGAACAGGATCGGTACCCCGCGAAACGGTCCGTCGGGCAGCTCGCCGCCCGCCTCGGCCCGTGCCTCGTCGAACCGGGTGCGGATCACCGCGTCCAGGTGTGGGTTGACCGCCTCGATACGGGCGATGGCGGCCTCCACCAGATCCTTGGGGCTCGCCTCGCCGCGACGAACGAGGTCGGCCTGTGCGGTCGCGTCCAGCCAGGTCGTCTCTGCCACACCAGCACGGTACCCGTACGGCGGGTCAGCTGAGGATGTCCACCCGGTCGGGTACCACGAACGTGTTGGTACTGCTGGGATTTCGAGTACCGGTGACGCGCAGCCGGAACGTATGGGTGCCGGTAGGCAGCAGCGCACTGGTGAACATCGCCTGGTTGCCGGCGCGCGTCGCCGCGAAGAAGTCGATGTTCGTCTCCAGCCCGCCATCGATGGAGACCGCGCCGATGCCGTGCTGCGGATCGCGTACTCCGAAGAAGGTGATCTGCCTCCCGCTGAAAGTGACCGTCACGGTCTGGCCGGTCACGTTGTTCCAGGAGTTGGTGCCATTGAACAGGTCGGCGCCGCAGTTGCTGCAGTGCTGCCAGCCGCTGCCCATGTAGTTGAACTGGTTCGTACCAGTGCCTTGCACGCTGTCGTCGACCGTCGTGACGGTGCCGCCCGCGCCGACCGCGGTCACCGCGAAGTTGTCGAGCTGAGCGTTCTGCCACTTGCTGACCTGCAGCGCGATGTTGCCCGAGCGGAACGTCGAGTCGCTGACGTTCGCCACCCGGCTCCCATCGACGAACGCCTGGATCGTGCTGCCGTTCAGGCTGAGCGACAGCCGGTGGAACGTGTTCAGGCCGAACGCCCGCGTGCCGGTGGCGAGCGTGGTGTTGGTGTTCGAGTCGCTCTGCCGGAACAGCGACCAGCTCCCGCCGCTGCTGATCCGGAAGTGGTAGCCCGAGGCGGCGCTGCCGAACTGGTTGGCCATCTGCAGGCGCCCGACCACGTCGACGCTGCCCGTCTGCTCCAGCAGCGCGTCGACGTCCACGCGGTAGTTGGCCCAGTCGGGGTCGCCAATGACGGTCGCCGGGCGCATGCTCGAGCCGATCGGCCAGGCGATCGGCGCGCGGTTGATGACCTGGCGTACGCATCCGCCGGTGCGCCCGCCACCGCACGGCGCGGTCTCGAACCCGCCCTGGAAGTCGGTCATGTACCTGGCCAGCTTCCCGGCCGGGTAGCTGTCGAAGTTGTCGCTGTACGGCAGGGCGAGCGGCGCCCGCGGGGGTGCGCTGACCGTACCCTTGGCCTGCCCGGTCGTCGTCGTGATGCTGTACACCGAGTTGGGCTGCACGGTGAGCGAGAAGGCGCCGCCGACCGGCGTGATCTCGGCCAGCCGGGCGAAGTCGTTGGCCGGGTTGGTCGAGCCGAGGCTGGTCCGCCAGACGTGCACGGTACCGGTGGACAGCCCGCCGGTGACCCGGAAGTTCACCGTCTGCGCCGCGGTCGCGGTCGTGGTCTCGATGATCGAGCTGTAGTCGAAGTTGTTGGGCGACTTCAGCGTCACGAAGCTGCCGTTGGCACGGTTGCCCTCAAGGTAGCCGCTCGCGCCGTTGAGGTACTGCCAGCCGGGCTGCGCGAACTGCCCGGTGTGCGCCATGACCCAGATGCTCTTGCCCAGCTGGTACGCCCCGGACCACGGCTGGTCGGCCACCATCAGCGAGTTCCCCGAATGCGGGACCGTCCGGTAGTAGGACGTGACCAGGTTCCAGTCCATGATCGCGGTGATCCGCGAGTCGATGTAGTCCCGGTTGATCGCGCGCGCGAGCTGCGGCGCGCCGGTGTTGAAGTTCTGCGAGCCGTGCTCGCTGGCCCAGATCGGCTTGCCGTTCTGCTGCAGGACCGAGGTGTTGAGGCATGAGGTGGCGGGCTGGCCGATGTTCTGGCACGGATAGTGGATGCCCATGACATCCACGGCGGCGCGCAGCTGGGGGTCGTTGGCCATGCTGTCGCCGATGGACAGGTCGCCGCCGGTGGCGTCGAAGGCGATCAGCTTCGTCGGCAGGCCGGCCGCCACCAGAGCGTTCTTCAGCTTGATGAACCAGTCGTGGTGCGCCGAGTACGGCGTCAGCACGTTGGCCTCGTTCCAGCCACCGATGGTGTCGATCCGCAGGCCGTGGTCGGACTGTGCGTGCCGGATCCAGTTGAGCAGGTAGTTGATGTTGTCCTGGGAGTAGAACCCGGCCGGGCCGCCGACCCCGCCGTTGAACCAGCCCGGCGCTCCCCACTCCAGCCCGTGCAGGCTGATGTTGGGGTTGCGCGCCTTGGCCTCCTCCATCAGGAACCACTCGTACCCGCGCTGGTAGTTCTGGTCGGTCGGGGTGCGCTGGTGGCTGGCCTCCGAGCCGTTCGTACTGTTCTCGTCGCCGCCGATCTCCACCTTGAGCATGTGCAGGCTGGCGCCGAAGTTCGGCTTGAACAGGTAGTCCAGGATCTGGTTGCGCTGCACCGCGGGGTAGTCCGGCAGGAGGCGCGAGGTGCCGCCGCCGCCGCTGACCGCGCCGATCCCGTCGAACCTCCGGCCGGAGCCGCCGCCATCCACGGTGATGGTGGTCGCCGCGTGCGCGGGCAACGCCTGCACCAGGACCGCCCAGGCGGTAACCGCCAGCACCATCAACCACATGACCTGCCGTCGGCGCCAGGCAAACATGCCGACCACCGTCCCTCCACACACCGGATTTGGGATAACGTTGTCTCGGGTGGCTTGTTGGGGATTCTTGTTGGTCTATGTCGCCACGTCAAGACCGGGCGTCAGCGGTCGTGGCTGAACGCCTCACGATGGTCTCTCGCCCAGCTCAACATCAGCGAACGGCACCTACTTCGACCAGTCCCACATGACAGCCGAGTTCCGCCTTGTCATGGGCGCGTCTCCGGCGGCCTTCATCGCCGGGCGCCTACCGGCCCCGACCTCGTGCGCTCCGCCGACCTCCTGAACGGGCCGATCCGGGCCACGGGCCGCGACCGTGGTTCGCGCCTGAAGCGTTCGGCGGGGCCGTAGAACTCCGACTCTTGTTGGACGTTGTCGCCGCGTCACGGGCGGTGCTGTGTCAACGGTGGCGACTGCGCTGTGTCGTCATCGTGAAGGCCTCGACCGCAATTACCAGACACCCGCCTAACAGGTCACGAGCCTGCGCCTGGACCGCCTGCCGGTCGGGATGGTCGGGGAGCCATTGAGGTCCGCCACCATCTCATCCAGCGGCAGGCCGGCACGGTGCTCGTGCAGTCGGGTCAGCACCTTCAGGGGTTCGCTCCCGGGTCCATACCTGTTTCGTACGCCGCGCATGAACCTGTCCAGCAACCGTGCCGCACGATCCAGGGCCATGATCGCCTCGACGGCCACCAGCTGCTCAGCCGCCACTGACCCACCGAGAAGGTCGCGCAGCCGCGGCTCGTACAGATGGCCCTCGTCGTCGTACGCAAGCTCGGCGCCCGGCACTTCAGACATCGCTGCACTCCCCTTCCGGTCGAATCCCTGCTCCGCCGCTGCGATGACCGTACCGAGGATGAAAGCGCTAGGGCGCGGAAGCCGCCGAAGCCGTAGGCGCGGCGACGAAGGCGCGGTCGGCCACGTCGCGCAGGATATGCCGGCGTACCTTTCCGGTCGCCGTCTTCGGCAGCTCGTCCACGACGAGCACGGCGCGCGGCCGCTTGAACGACGCCATCCCCACCTCGCAGAAGGCGATCAGCGCCGCGGCGTCGACCGTCCGGCCGAATGCCGGCACCACGCAGGCGACCGGCTTGGTCAGCCCGTCGCGGTCGGTCGCGGCCACCACCGCCGCCTCCGCGACATCGGGGTGCTCCAGCAGCCGGGCCTCGACCTCGGTCGGCGAGACCCAGATACCACCAGCTTTGATCATGTCGTCGGACCGGCCCAGGCAGCTGTAGCTGCCGTCGTCGTTGCGCACGTAGGTGTCCCCGGTGCGTAGCCACTCGCCCTGGAACGTGCGGCGGGTGCTCTCGGCTCGGCACCAGTACCCGGTGGCGAAGGATCGGCCGGAGACGAACAGGTGACCCGCCTGCCCGGCCTGTTCGATGACCTGGCCGGCGTCGTCACGCAGCTGGACCTGGTAGCCCGGCACGGGTACGCCCGAGGAGCCGGGCCGCACGGCGCCCGGGCGGTTGGACATGAAGATGTGCAAGGCCTCGGTCGAGCCGATGCCGTCGAGGATGTGCACGCCGAAGCGGTCCAGGAACCGCTGGTACAGCGGCGCCGGCAACGCCTCGCCCGCGGAGACCGCCAGGCGTACCGACGCGAAGGCGTCCGCCGGCAGGTCGCTGGCGAGCAGGGCGGCATAGAACGTCGGTACGGCGAAGAACAGCGTCGGCCGGTCCTCCCGTAACCGGGCGAGGACGCCGGCCGGTGTCGGGCGCGCGGGCTCCAGGATCGTCGTGGCGCCGACCGAGAGCGGGAAGGTGGCCGAGTTTCCCAGGCCGTACGCGAAAAACAGCTTCGCCACGGACAGGCACCGATCGTCGGGCCGGATGCCCAGCACACCCTTGGCATAGGTCTCGGCGACCTCGCGCATGCTGGCATGCCGGTGCATGGCGCCCTTCGGCTCACCGGTCGTGCCGGAGGTGTACAGCCACAGCGCCGGCGAGTCCTCCCAGGCCTCGTACGGCGGCGGGTCGGTGCCCGCGGCGAGAAACTGGTCCCAGTCGGCGCGATGCACGACGGTGGTCACCTCGTAGGCGATGTCCCGTGCCGCGTCAACGGTTTCGGCGAGCTCATCCGAGACCAGCACGGTACGGGCGCGCGAGTCGGCCAGCAGCTTGCCCAGCTCACCCGCGCGCAGCATGGTCGACACCGGCATGGCGACCGCGCCCATCCGCATCGCGGCGAGGATGCCCGACAGCAGCTCGACACCGTCGACCATGACGAGCGCGACGCGCTCCTCCGGGCGTACTCCCAAGGCATGCAGCCCGGCCTCGACGCGCCGGACCTGGTGGGCGAGCTCGGCGTAGGTCAGGGTCGCACCGGGCGCGCGGACCGCGACCCGGTCGCCGTGGCCCTCGCGGACGTGCCGGTCGACCAGGTAGTCGCCGGCGTTGAACGGGACGGCCATGGCTGACCCCTCACGTCAGGTGGACATACTCGTAGTCGAAGGGTTTGCCGTTGATGCCGTTGCGCGGCGGGGCGAGCCAGCTCGCGATCTTGCCCCGCTCGTACACCGGGCGCATCAGCGAGCGGACGAAGGTCCGGTCGACCTCGGTCGGCAGCCAGCGCTGCCGGCCGCGCTCCCAGATGTCCTCGTCCACGATCTCGCCGTCGGGCGTGATGTGGTGCCCGGCGTAGACGCCCACCTTCCGGTTGAAGCCGGGATGGGGCAGCCGCAGCCGTGCCCCCACGCCGTTGCCGGCCAGGATCCGGTTCCACCGGCTGACACCGGTCTCGCAGTCGGCGATGTACTGCCCGCGCAGGTCGTGGTTGAGCGCGAGCAACGCCGGCACCTCCTGCTGGCCGAGCTCGCCGTCCACGACCGCGTCGACGAAGGCGCCGTGGTCGGTGAGCTTGTGGTCGTCGGCCCGGCGCCCCTCCTGCCAGCGGCCCTTGAGGCCGGCGGTGTAGTAGTTCGCCGCGTTGGTCGACGTCTCGCCGCCGAACAGGTCCAGCGAGACCGTGTAGTGGAAGTTCAGGTACTTCTGGATGATGTCGAGACCGATCGCGCCCAGCGGCGCCACCTCGTCGGTGCCGTGCTCGCGCATCACCGTCGCGGTGCGCTCCACCACGCGGTCGACACCGGTGGTGCCGACGAACATGTGGTGCGCCTCTTCCTTGAGCATGAACTCACAGGTACGCGACAGCGGGTCGAAGGCGCTCTCCTTCAACGTGCCGAGCTGGTACTTGCCGTCGCGGTCGGTGAAGTAGGTGAACATGAAGAACGCCAGCCAGTCGGCGGTCTCCTCGTTGAACGCGCCGAGGATGCGGGGCGAGTCGGGGCTGCCGGAGTTGCGGCGCAACAGGTCCTCGGCCTGCTCGCGGCCTTCCCGGCCGAAGTAGGCGTGCAGCAGGTAGACCATCGCCCACAGGTGCCGGCCCTCCTCCACGTTGACCTGGAAGAGGTTGCGCAGGTCGTACAGGCTCGGTGCGCTCAAGCCTAGAAGCCGTTGCTGCTCAACGGAGGCCGGCTCGGTGTCGCCCTGGATGACGATCAGCCGTTGCAGGTCGGCGCGGTACTCGCCGGGAACCTGTTGCCATGCCGGCTCTCCGGCGTGCTCGCCGAACCCGATCTGCCGGCCCGGGTCACGGTCGGCGAGGAAGATGCCCCACCGGTACTCGTTGACCGGCACGTGGTCGAAGTGCGCCCAGCCTTCGCGGCCCACGCTGACCGCCGTACGCAGGTACACGTCATGCGTCGCCAGGGTCGGCCCCATCTCGGCCCACCAGCGCAGGAACTTCGGCTGCCAGCCCTCCAGTGCCCGCTGCAGTCGGCGGTCGCCGGCCAGGTCCACGTTGTTGGGGATCCGCTCGCCGTAGTCGATGGACGAGGTCATCGTTATACCCGCTCCCTGTCGAGCTCGGCCCTGCGCCCGGTGCCGTACGCGCGGAGCGCACCGTCCGGGCCCGCCGCGTTGGGCCGGTGGAAGATCCAGTTTTGCCACGCGGCGAGCCGGCCGAATATCTTGCTTTCCATCGTCTCCGGGCCGACGAACCGGGTGTTGGCCTCCAGACCGGTCAGCGCATCCGGGCTGAGCGCGGCGCGTTCCTCGATGGCGATGCGCACCTCGTCGGCCCAGTCGAGGTCGTCGGGCGCCGCGGTCACCAGACCCAGCTCTACCGCCTCGGCCGCGCCGAGCCTGCCGTCTTTCGGTAACCGCGCGAGCTGGTCCGGCTCGCCGTAGAACCGGGACTCCAGCCGGCTCAGCCCGTTGCCCATCGGCAGCGCGCCGAAGTTCCAGCCCGACAAGGCGATCTCGGCGCGCTCCTCGCTGGTCTCGTCGTCCGGTGGCGGACCGTCCAACATGTACTGTCGATCGCCGGCCAGCGCCGCGTCGAGCAGCCACCCGGCGAAGCAGCTGCCCGGCTCGATGAGCGCGATCAGGCTGCGGCTGGTCACGTCGAGCCGCTTGAGCGTGCGCTTGACGTACAGCTGGATCTCGTTGCACAGCCAGTCGGTCGCGGCGTTGTCGGCGACCACGCGTTCGTGGGCGAGGACCGCGTCGAGGTCGCCGGCGCTGCGCAGCACCCAGGTGCCCAGCCGCGGTTCGTTGGTGCGCAGGCGCAGGATCAGGTCGTCGAGCTGCCGGGTCACCGCGAGCATCCAGCCGCCGGCTTGTGCGTGCACCCCGGCCGCGTTCGCTGGCGCCGGCTCGGCCGGGCCGTGCACCGTGACGGTGACGACCCCGCCGGCGCGGTCCAGCACCGCCGTCACGTGGTCGTAGGCCAGCCCGTCGGCGCTCTCGGTCCGCCGCAGTGGCGCCAGGACAATGCCCCTGTCGCCTGTCCGCGGCGAGGCGGCCGCGAGGGCGGCCGCGCGCTGCTTGACGACGTCGAGGAACTGCCGGGGCGGTACGACCTCGTCGACCAGCCGCCACTCCACGGCCGTACGCCCGCGGATGCCGTCACTGCGGGTGGCGAACACGTCGGCGCGGTCCTTGCGTACTCCCCGCTTGTCCACCAGCCGGGTCAGACCGCCCGTGCCGGGCAGCACGCCGAGCAGCGCGACCTCGGGCATCGCCACCGCGGAGGAGCTGTCGTCGATGAGCAGGATCCGCTCGCAGGCCAGCGCGATCTCGTAGCCGCCGCCCGCGCACGAGCCGTTGACGGCGGCAAGGTACACCTGGCCCGAGTGCTCGGTGGCGTCCTCCATGCCGTTGCGGGTCTCGTTGGTGAACTTGCAGAAGTTGACCTTCCACTGGTGCGACGACTGCGCCAGCATCCGGATGTTGGCGCCCGAGCAGAAGACCCGGTCTTTGGCGCTGGTGACCACGACCGCGCGCACCTCGGGGTGCTCGAAGCGCAGCCGCTGCACCGCGTCGTACAGCTCGATGTCGACGCCGAGGTCGTAGGAGTTGAGCTTGAGCTCGTAGCCCGGCGTGAGCCCGCCGCCGGCGTCGACGTCCATCGACAGCCAGGCGATCTCGCCGTCGATACGCAGCCGCCAGTGCCGGTAGGTGTCCGGGTGGGCATCGAAGGAAACCTGCACAGGCGCCTCCCTGCAACAAGGTCCATGCTTTCCAGTCCGGCAGCACCCGTCAAGCGGTGGCAGCCCCGGGCCGAGATGCGCCGGGCGAGATTCATCCGATGTATTGCTGGACAACGTTGCCATCACGCTGGTACATATCTACGATGGCGAATCGACGAGTTGATGGACCGGCCCGCCGTACCTGCTGGCTGTTGGGATCGGCCGCCGCGCTCGTCGCGGCCGGCCTCCTCGCGCCCGGCCCCACCGCCTCGGCCGCATCGACGTGGGTGGACGCCTGGGCCGCCGCACCGCACTCCTCGGCCGCCGAGACGACGGTGCCCTCCTTCACCAACCAGACCATTCGCATGATCGTGCGGTCGCGCGCGGGCGGCGGCTCGGTACGGATCCGGCTGTCCAACACGTTCGGCGACCGGGCGGTGCGGTTCGGCCGGGCGTCGGTGGGAGTCCGGGTCAGCGGCGCCGCCATCACCTCCGTCAGGTTCGTCACGTTCGGCGGCCAACCCGCAGCCACCGTCAACGCGGGCGCCGAAATCAGCAGCGACCCGGTGGCGCTGACCGTCAAGACCGGCCAGGACCTGGCGGTGAGCATCTACCTGCCAACCGCGACCGGTCCGGCGACCTGGCACCGGTCGGCGTTGCAGACCAGCTATCTCAGCCGCTCCGGCGACCACAGCGGCGAGACCGGCGCCACCGCCTACACCACGACCACCAGCCACTGGTTCTTCCTCGACGCGGTCAGCGCATCCTCCACGGTCGCGCCCGGCACGATCGTCGCACTCGGCGACTCCATCACCGACGGGTCCGGCTCGACCAGCAACACCAACCGCCGCTGGCCGGACCGTCTCGCGGTGCGCCTGGCCGCCGCGCCCGGCGCCGACGAGTCCGTTGTCAACGAAGGCATCGCCGGCAACAAGGTGCTCACCGACTCGGCGCGCAACGGCCCGAGCGCCCTGCACCGCCTGACCCGCGATGTCCTGGTGCGCCGCGGCCTGCGCCACGTCGTCCTGCTCGAAGGCATCAACGACCTGCGCGACGCCACCACACCGGCGACCGCCAGCCAGATCATCGCCGGGTACCAGCAGATCATCGACCGGGTCCACGCCCGGGGTGCGAAGATCTACGGCGCCACGCTCACGCCGGTCGAGGGCAGCGCGCGGTACTCCGCCGCCTTGGAACGCCAGCGGCAGGCGGTGAACCAGTGGATACGCGCTAGCGGCGCGTTCGACGGCGTGATCGACTTCGACCGGGCCACCCGCGATCCCGCCGACCCGTTACGGTTCCTGCCCACCTTTGACAGCGGTGACCACCTGCACCCCAACGACGCCGGGTACCAGGCCATGGCCGCGGCGATCAACCTCAGCCTGTTCAGCTGACACTCGTCACGAGCTCACGTCGGGCGTACCGGACAGCGGGAGCGTGAACGAGAAGGTCGCGCCCTGACCCGGCGCGCTGGACACCCACAGCCGCCCGCCCATGCGTTCCACGATCTCGCGGCTGATGGGCAGCCCGAGCCCGGTGCCACCGCCGCGGCTCGTGCTCCCACCACCCCGGCCGTCGCCCTGCCGGAACCGATCGAAGATCACCGCTTGCTGCTCCGCCGTGACGCCGGGCCCGTTGTCCCGCACGTCGACGCGGGCCATGCCGTCGCCGACCTGCACCTCGACCGACGCCTCGCCGCGCTGCGGGTCACAGAACTTGGCGGCGTTGGCGAGCAGGTTCAGCATCACCTGTACAACCCGGTCGGCATCGGCCGCGACCGGTGGGACGGTCTTCGGCACCCGGACCTCGAGCTGGGCGCCATGGTCGGCGAACAGCCCAGCCGCCTCGGCGGCCGCGTCGCGGACGAGCCGGCCGAGGTCGACCTCGCCGATCCGCCACTCGGCCGTTCCTGACTCGAGCTTGGCGAGGTCGAGCACCTGGTTGATCAGCCGGGTCAGCCGCTCGGTCTCGGCCACGACGATCTCCAGGTACCGCTGGCGCTCAGCGGTTGCGAGGTCCGGGTTGTCGAGCAGGATCTCCGAGAAGGCGCGGATCGACGTCAGCGGGGTACGCAGCTCGTGGGTCACGGTCGAGACGAAGTCGTCCTTCATCCGGTCCAGCTCCTGCAGGCGCTCGTTGGCCCCGCGCAGCTTCTCCGTCGCCGCCTCCAGCTCGCGGGACTTGTGCTCCAGCTCCCGGCTGTACGCGCGCACCTGCGACGCCTCGTCCAGGATCTCCATCACCTCGTCGACTCCCGGCGGCTCCTCGTCGACGACCGACGACACGAGCACGCGGGCCGACGCCGTACCGACCGCACCGGCGAGCACCGTCTCGATGTGGTGGACGAGCTCGGCATCGGCGGGACCCTCCCCCAGCGCGGTCAGCTCCCGGCTGCTGAGGTACGGCTGGAGCGCGTCCCGCGCGCCCTCCGGACCGAGGTACCGCTCAAGCAGGCTCCGCAGGTCCCCGACCTGGGCGCTGCCCCGCCACAGCCGCGCCCCGGGCGCCCCCGGCGCCTGTCGCAGGGCGTCCACAAAGGCCGCCGCGGTGGCGTACTCGGCGGCGTTGCGACGACCCCACAGCGACACGCCGACGAAGCAGCCGACATTCACGACCATGCTCCAGACCAGCCCGTGGCTGACCGGGTCCAGGCCCGTCAAGCCGAGCAGGTGCTCCGGGCGGAGCAGCCCGATCCCCCACGGCCCCCGGTCGAGGAGGTCCCGCGGCAGCCAACCGGCGCGGACCAGGGTCGGCAACGGCAGCGTGTACGCCCACACCACGAACCCGCCAACCAGGCCGGTCAAAGCGCCGCGCCGGCTGCCGCCACGCCAGTACAGCCCGCCCAGCAGCGCCGGGGCGAACTGGGCGACCGCGGCGAACGACACCAGCCCGATCGAGACCAGGGTGAACCCCTCGCCGGCCAGCCGGAAGTAGCCGTAGCCGAGCAGGACGACCGCGACGATGGTCACGCGGCGCACCGTGAGCAGGATGCTGCCGACCCCGCGCGGGCCGGTCACCCGGCGGCCGACCCCGCGCAGCAGGCCCGGAGCGACCAGCGAGTTGGAGACCATCGTCGCCAGCGCGACCGTCTCCATGATGACCATGGCCGTGGACGCCGAGAGGCCGCCGATGAAGACGACGAGGGCCAGCAGCTGCTGCCGCTGCGCCATCGGCAGCGCGAGCACGAACGTGTCCGGGTCGACCGAGCCGGCGCCGAAGCGCAACAGGCCGGCCAGCGCGACCGGTAACACGAACAGGTTGATGACCAGCAGGTACAGCGGGAACAGCCAGCTCGCGCGGGTGACGTGCCGTTCGTCGACGTTCTCCACCACGGCCACCTGCCACTGCCGGGGCAGGAGCAGCACGGCCAGCATGGACAGCACGACGAGCGACGTCCAGCTTCCGTACCCGGGCTGCGGGGCGATCGTGAACAGTGCCGCGGTCGCCGGGTCGGCGGCGGCCCGATCGAGCAGGTTGCCCAACCCGCCGAACATGCCGAAGGTCACGAACAACCCGACCGCGAGGAACGCCACCAGCTTGACGATCGACTCGAACGCCACCGCGGCGACCATGCCTTCGTGCCGTTCGCCTGCGTCCAGGTGGCGCGTGCCGAACAGGATGGCGAAGACGGCGAGCAGCAACGCCACGTACAGGCCGGTGTCCTGCACCACGGGTGGGTGGCCCAGCTGTGCCGGCGAGGTGAGCGCCGGGTACTGCCGCAGGATGGTGAACGTGTTCGACACGGCTTTCAGCTGCAGCGCGATGTACGGGATGAGCCCCACCACGGCGACCACCGTCACCAGCGCCCCGAGCAGCACGCTGTTGCCGTAGCGGGCCGACACGAAGTCCGACAGCGAGGTGATCCGCCGCTGCCGGCTGATCCGGATGATCTTCCGAAGGACCAGCCACCCTACGGCGAAGGTCAGCGTGGCGCCGAGGTAGATGGGCAGGAAGCCGACGCCCGTGGATGCGGCCCGTCCCACACTGCCGTAGTACGTCCACGAGGTGGCATAGACCGCCAGCGACAGCGCGTACACCCAGCCCGAGCTGACCAGGCTGCGGCCGGCGTCGGCGCGCCGGTCGGCGTAGCGGGCGATCCCGAACAGGGTGCCGAGGTACGCGGTCGACACCGCGACGATCACCGAGGTGCTGAGCATCGCGCGCTCGCGGTCACTCGCGTCGCCGTAAGGCCAGGGCGATGAGGGCGATCACCATCGCCCAGGCCAGGAACAGGTAGGCCCACAGTACGGGTACGCCGAAGACGGTCGCCGGTACGTTGAACACCGCCAGCAACGGGTACCCGAAGAGCAGCCCGCCCAGCGCTGCCGTGGCGACCATGTGGGCTCCTCGGCGTTCGTCGGCCACGCCTGCCTCCTCACGTACCCGTCACAACACCGTATGCGTGGGGAACCGCAACGCGGTCGCCCGCTGCATGTCCCGCACGGTACGGATCGCCAGCCGCAGCCGGATGCGCTGGTCGGCGGTCAGGTCGCCGAGCCGTGCCCAGTTGGTCGGCGAAGCTCCCGCGGCCACCTGACGCAGCTGCGTGTCCAGCCGCAGGTCAGACAGGAAGCGGTACGCCTGAGCCAGCGCGTCCGCGCCCTCGTGGCTCAGCGTGCCGGCCGCCTCCGCCGCGGCCAGACGCTCCAATGTGGAGCGTGCCCGGGAACCGGCGATCAGCGAGTAGAGCCGGGCCAGCAGGACCACCGGTGCCAACCCGGCCCGTTTGAGGTCGACCTCGTAGGCCTGGCCGCGCATCCGGCCGGCCAGCCGGTGCAGCGCCAGCCATCGTGGCGGCGAAAGCCGCACCGCGGCTCGGGCCATCCCGACCTGGAACCGGGCGACCCGCGAACCCCGCAGGAGCGCCATTTCCAGCGACGCCGTCGACAGCTGGGCATGGATCGGCCGGAAGTCCAGGAACACCTCGGCCTCGACCAACGCCTGCGGCTCGGGATTGTCGATCCAGCCGTCGAACAGCTCGCGCCAGGCGGCCGGCCGCAGCCGCCAGCGGTCGGCCATGTAGCCGCCGGGGCACCGGCGCAACCCGGCGCGGGCGAGGCCGTCGACGACGTACGCGCCGAGCGCCGCGAAGTAGTCCTCGGCCGGTGGCCCGCTTTCCGGTGACCCGCCTTCCGGTGGCTCGCTCCCGGCGTACGCGATCGCGTTGTCCTGGTCGGTGAGCAGCGCCTGCTCCATCCGCCCGCCCGAGCCCAGCGCCAACCAGGCGTACCGGCAAGGCGGCGCCCCAAGCTCGGCCTCGGCGAGCTGGATCAGCCGTACGGTGAGGGCGTCATTCAAGATTGTCAATGCCCGCTCGGCCGCCAGCGCGCCCGCGCCCGCACGGACAAGCTCGGCCGCCACGGCGGCGGTCCCGGCCGGGTACCGGTCGAGTGCACCGAGGTCGTCGACCGCCGCGACCCAGGAACGCATGGGCTCGATCACCGCGTCGATCCGGTCGGCGTCGGCGGAGTCCGCTTCGCCGATGCGGACGGGGGGCGGGACCGGCTCCACACCGTCACCGTAGTCGCTAGGCGTGCGCTCCGGGGCGTGGCGGCTACCAGGTGACCGGCAGTACGACCGGACCACGGGTGAGCAGCCCGTGCTTCCACTCGATCTCGGCGGCGTCCACCGCCGGCCGCAGGTCGGGCAGCCGGCGCAGCAACCCCTCGAACGCGGCGCGCAGCTCGAGCCGGGCCAGGGGCGCGCCGAGGCAGAAGTGGATGCCGCCGCCGAAAGCCGCGTGCGGTACGGGTTTGCGGGTGATGTCGAACCGGTCCGGATCGTCGGTGAGGGCCTCGTCGCGGTTGGCCGAGTACTGCAGCGGGATCACGGTAGAGCCGGCCCGCACGGTCACCCCGCTGAGCTCCACGTCCTCCGTGGCGACCCGTTCGAGGATGGCCTTGGCGATGCGGACGTAGCGCAGCATCTCCTCGACCGCGTCCGGAATCATCTCCGGCTTGTTCCGAAGCATGGCCAGCTGCTCGGGGTGGCGGTGCAGGGTCAGCAGCGAGTTGGCCAGCGCCGCGGCGGTCGTCTCGTACCCGGCAATCAGCAGGAGGTAGGTGTTGTTCAGCAGCTCCGGCTCGGAGACGAGGCGTTGCGCCAGGATGAGCTCTGCAACCGCAATATGTGCTCGCTGACCAACAACTTCATCGATTTCGGTTTCACGGTGCTGATGGACACGGTCGTGGCGAACGGGGCGGAGCTAGATTTCCTGCTCGGCCTGTTGGCGCCGCGACCGGTCCGGCTCGTCACCCTCGCGCCGGGGGTCGAGGCTTGCGAGCAGCGAAACGCGACGCGAGACCCGGACGAGCGGTGGGAGTTCGATGGCTATCACCGTCTCGACGCCGAGATGCGGCGGGATCTCGGCGATATCGGCTGGTGGTTCGACACCTCCGTGCTCACGCCTGCGGAAACCGCTGAGCAGCTCGTCCGCGAAGCAGCCGATTATGCCCTCTTGAAATGATGCCCGGGCCTACGCAACTCCTCCCGCGACCAGGTGCAGTTGCCTGGCCAGGCGCACTCCTCTTGGTGCGGTTCCGGCTAGCGTGGCGGAATGCATGCCCGCCTCTCGGTGTGTTTCGACCAGGTCGCCGACAGGTACGACGCCAGCCGCGGCGGTGTCGAACGCGGTGCCCGGATCGCTGCGGACGTCGTGCCGTGGCTGGTGCCGGGGCGGGTGCTGGAGGTCGGCGTCGGCACCGGCATCGTGGCGGCCGCGCTGCGCGCACGCGGGCGGCAGGTGCACGGCGTCGACCTGTCCGCCGCGATGCTGCGGCGAGCGCTGGACCGGCTCGGGCCGACGGTGGTCCAGGCCGACGCCCTCGCGCTACCCGTCGCTTCGGCCGCGCTGGACAACGTGCTGTTCGTCGCAGCCCTGCACGTCATCGGCGACGTGGCGGGTGCGGTGGCCGAGGCGGCCAGGGTGCTGCGCCCCGGTGGTCGGCTGGTCGCCGTGTACGGCGTACCGAAACGCGAGCCGGCCGACGACGACATCGGCGAGGTGCTCGCACCGCTCGCGCTCCTGCGTGGTGCCCGCCCGGACACCCCGGCCGCGATGGACGCCGCGGCGGCCGCGGCCGGGCTGGAGCCGGCCGGCACGGGTTGGGTGGCGCCAGTGCGCTTCGCCGAGTCGCCCAACACCGTCGCCGACGGCATCGCCGAGCGGCTGTGGTCGTACCTGTGGCGGGTCGACGAGCGCACCTGGCAAGCGACGGTCGCGCCCGTCATCTCCCGGCTGCGCGCGCTGCCCGACCCCGACCGCGCCCGCGGGTACGTCCTGTCGTCGCGGCTGGTCGGGTACACGCGGCCGGAATGAGGTCGGGCACACGCGGCCGGAATGAGCCGGAGCTCACCGCGGGCGGAGCGCCTCGAACATGGCGGCGGCGCGCTCAGCCGCGTCGAACATGCCGGTCGGGCTGGTGCGGTCGATGTCCAGGTGCGAGAGCATCTCCATGCCGAGGTACGCGGCGACGGCCGCGGTGGCCAGCTCCCGTACCGGTACCAGCGCCGCGAACGGGGTACCGTCGATCAGCCGGCTGATGGTGCTCGCGGCGAAGTCCTGCCATACCGCTGTCGACGCCCGGACCTCCTCGGCCAGGCGCGCCGACGTGTTGGCGGCGGCGATCAGCTCCTGGACGGCCGCGATGTGACCCTCGGCGCCGTCCTCGGCGTAGAGCGCGCGAAGCCGGCGGACCAGCTCGACCGCGCTGGTGACGCCGTCGGTCTCGGCACGGTAGCAGGCCAGCCGCGCGTCGCTGGTGAACCGCGCGGTCGCCACGAACAGCTCGTCGAGGTCGGCGAAGTGGTAGTAGATGGCCCCGGGCGCGAAGCCGCCGGTGGCGGCGACGGCCCGGGCGGTCGTGCGGGCGTACCCCTGCTCGGCGAGGGTGCGGATCGCGGCGTGCAGGATGCGTTGCCTGGTCTCGGCGCGCTTCACGGCTCAGATGACCCGCCTCGGGCGTACGCCCTGCCGAGCGAGGAACGGGTCGAGCCGGCGGGCCAGCTCGGCGAGGCGGTGGCTGGGCACCTGGGGGTAGAGGTGGTGCTCCAGGTGGTAGGTCAGCTCCAGGAAGACGGCCGGGACGAGGTGCCCGCGCAGCGTCCGGGTCTGGGTCAACGGGGTGTCGCCGTAGTCATGGTGCGGCAGGTACACCGTCAACAGTGGATAGACCCAGCTGCCCACGATCGCCATCACGGCGTACGCCAGGAGTGCGGGCGTGACGGGCAGGGTCGCCACGCCGGCGGCGAGCGCGACGAACGGCGCGCACGCCTCGACCAGCAGCCAGGTCCGCTGCCCACGATCGCCGCGTGCGCGCCGGTACGCCCACGCCCACAGGCGGACGAGGAACACGGGTCCATATAGGACGGCGCCGAGGAAGCTGAGGTTGGCCGGGTAGCCTTCCGGGTCGTCGCGGCTCGGGAACAGCCGGTGGTGCTGCAGGTGCGTGATCCGGTAGGCGTGGCCGCTCTCCAGAAGTACCAGGCCGAGCAGGAACAGCGCCCATTCGGTGCCGCGGTGGCGGAGCCCGAGCGACCGGTGCACGACGTCATGGGTGACCGTGACCACCGCGACGAAGATGCCGAACATCACCAGCGGCGTGGCCCACCACCAGCCCAGCCAGGCGACCAGCGCGAAGAGGGCGATCCCCAGGTACGGCCGGGCGAGCGCGATCCGGCGCTGGCGCGCCGAGGTGACGAGCAGGTCCGCGGCGATGTCCGACACGGCGGGTGGCGTGCTCGCGGTCATGCGTACCTCCGCGGGGTCGCGATGCGGGAGCGCGCCGCCTCCCGGCGTACGCCGTCAGCGACGATGCGGCTGCCCAGGACGCAGGCAACGGTGCCGAGGCCGGGCCAGGTCGAGTCGCCAACCAGCCAGAAGCCTCGGCCGCCGAGGTCGTGCGGGATGGCGTGCTGGTTGGTGTTGGCCAAGGTCTGGCGTACGCCGCCGACCGCGCCCCACGGCCGGAACGCGAAGCGCTCGTAGGTACGCGGCGTGCCGACCTGGCGGACAACCGCCCGCTCCCCCAGCCGCGGGAAGACCCGCCGGGCGTACCCGGTCAGGCGCTCGCCAACCTCGTGCTTGCACACCCGGTACTCGGCCTCCGAAAGGCCCTGCCACGGGGCCAGCCCGGTGTGCGTGGAGATCATCACAGCGCGGTGACCGGACGGCGCGCTGAGCGGGTCCCCCGCAGCGGAGACCGACACGAACATGTTGTTGCCGTCGCCCAGCGGCCGGTGGTATTCCTGCAGCACCTGATGGTGGGTCAGCGGCTGGCCGGCGACCTCATCCTCGGGTACGCCGAGGAAGACCGCCAGCGCGCCGCCGAGGTGAGGCTCGTCCCGGCGAAGGTACGGGCGCAGCCGCCTCGCGACCGGGAGCCCGCCGGCAATCCGGGCAGTGGTGGTCGCCGGCAGGGCGCTGACCACCTGGCCGGCATCGACACTGCCCCGGGCGGTGTGGACCCGGTACTCCCCGGGCTGCCCGGTCACCCGGTGGACCCGGCAGCCGGTCCGCAGGGTTCCGCCCAGCGCCCGGTAGTGCGTGACGAGCTGGCGCCAGAAGCCGTGCATGCCGCCACGGTGGCGGGTCAGCCCGGCACCGCGGATCGTCACACCGAGCGCCGCGTTGATCAACGGTGCCCGGTCGACGGTGCTGTGCACGGTGTCCTCCACGAGCATGCCGAGCAGGCCGACGAGCGCGGCATCCTCGCGCAGGCCGAACCGGCGCAGCAGGCCGCCGAGCGTGACGCCGACGTACCGGGCGAGCGGCAGGTGGCGCAGCCCGATCGCGCGCACGTCCCGGACCGCGTCGGCGGGACGGCGGACCGGCAGCCGTACGCCGGACCGGCTCGCCGCCCAGAACACCTCGGCCAGCCGGTCCAGCAGCGCCCAGAGCTCGCGGTGGCGCGGGCTGTCGCCCAGCGCGCGTAACCGCTCGTCGTGCCAGGCCGTCGGGTCGCGGTGCAGCGTCACGGTCCGGTCGGGCAGCCAGGCAAGGTACCCCGGCAGCGCCTCCCCGTCGAGGCCGGGCAGGCCGACCGCGTCAAGCAGCTCGCCGCCGACACCCCCGGGCTCGAAGTCGACGAGCGTGGTCGCGCCGACGTCGAAGGAGAACCCCTTGTGGCGGAAGTATCCGGCGCAGCCGCCGACGTGTCCATGCGCCTCGAAGACCACAGTGGACAGTCCAGCCGCTTGCAGCCGCAACGCGGTGGCCATGCCGGCCATCCCCCCGCCCAGCACGGCGACGTCGCAAGCGGCCGGCACGCCACCCGCGACCCGCTCGGTTACCCGCGCCGCCCCGCCGGCGGGCGCCAACTCTAGTTGAACGCCCGTTCTGAACATACGTTCAAAATATCGGTCCACCCGAACCGGCGTCAACCATCGCCATCGCTCGCCGGGTCTTCATCGGCGACGCCTAGGGGGCTGCCTATGATCGGCGCGGACCGGACCGCCGGCCGACTGAGCCGGCGGTCACGGGATGCGGCCGGCAGTCACGGGATGCGGCCGGCGGTCACGGGATGCGCAGGCGCCATGTCCAGCCGGACTTGTCCACGATGGCAGCGCCGGACAGGCCGTCCAGCGCGGCGCGGGTCGTCGGCAACGGCGTCCAGCGCGGCACCGAGCAGGATCGAGCCATTCCCGCAGCGGTACCGCCGGCCAGGCGCTGCGGATCGACCGGCACGGCGGTCGAAGCGCTCGACATGGCGTCATCCTAAGGACCTTCGGTCGTGGTTTGATCCCATCGTGGCCCAGTTACTCCTCGCCGCCGCTCAGCGCGCGTACGCGCGCCGCCTGCGGGCCCAGCTGACCGATGCGGCCCTGCCCCGGCACGTGGCGCTGGTGATGGACGGCAACCGGCGTTGGGCGCGTCAAACGGGCTTCAACGACCCGAGCGTCGGCCATCGCTACGGTGCCGAGCACCTCGACGAGGTGCTGGGATGGTGCGCCGAGCTCGGCATCCACTACGTCACGATCTTCGTCGTCTCGGTGGACAACCTGCGCAAGCGCGCCCCGGGCGAGGTCGGTTTCCTCATGCGCATGATCGAGGAGGCCGCGGCGCAACGCCTGGCTCGCCCGTCCAACCAGTGGCGGTTGCATGTGGCCGGACGGCTGGACGTCCTGCCCGAGTCCACCAGGAACGCGTTGACGCTGGCGCGAGACTCCACATGCGATGGTGATGCCGAGTACCACCTGACGGTCGCCGTGGCGTACGACGGCCGCGAGGAGGTCGTGCACGCCGTCCGTTCCTTGCTCGACCAGGAAGCCCGCGCGGGTACCACACTCGATCACCTGGCGCGGCACCTGACGGCGAACGACATCTCGGCACACCTGTACACCAGCGGCCAGCCCGACCCGGATCTGGTCATCCGGACCAGCGGGGAACGGCGGATGTCCGGTTTCCTGCTGTGGCAGGCTTCCCATTCGGAGCTGTACTTCTGCGATGTGAACTGGCCCGGCTTCCGGAAGGTTGACTTCCTTCGCGCGCTTCGCTCCTACGCCCAACGCAGCCACCGGCGTTAGGTGGTGTCATGCTTCGACTGGTCCGGGGCGCGGTGCGAAGCCGTCGATCGCCAGCGGCAGGCGCGTTCCTCCTCGCCACGCTCGCCATCGCGGTCAGCGCCGCCGTACCCGGATACGCGGAAGCCAGCGCCCGGACCATCGTCTTCGGCGAGGTCGCGGCGGCCGGCGCGGACGAGCGCAGCGTCGCCGCGTCCCGCCCGGCACCCGTCACATCGGCCGGCGTCGACGCGACGGCTGACGGCGCCGCGAGCGCGGTACGGCTGCCCGGCGTACGTGCCGTGCTCGGTTTGGAGGTGCCCGGCACCGTCACCGGGGCGGCCGAGACGGATGACGCCGCCTGGACCACCGCGCGCCTCGTCGCGCGGGATGGCGTATGCGATCATGCGCTGATCGACGGGGCCTGCCCCACCGGGGTGGACGAAGTCCTGCTCTCCACCGGTACCGCGGTTGCGCTCGGGGTGGCGCCCGGCGGCGCGGTGACCGTCCGGTCGCCGGAGCTCAACGGGGACCGGCGGCTGCGGGTCTCCGGCACCTTCCGGCCGCGCGACCCGGACAGCGTGTACTGGGCCGGGCGCCGCTACCTCACGGCCGGATCGTCGGGCGCCGCCCCGCTGTTCGTCGCGCCGGCCGCCCTGGGGGCGCTGCGTCCGCAGGGCGCGGTCCAGACCGTCGACCTGCTGATCCCGGATGACCTGTTCCTGCGCCGCTCACCGGCGGAGGTCCGCCGCGAGGTCGGCGCCGCCCTGGCTCGGCTGTCGATCGCCGGGTACGAGGCCACCACCGCCGTGCCGGCGCTGGCCGACCGGGTCGCGCGCAGCCAGTCGCTGTTCCGGCTCGGCGTCGGGACCGGGGCCGGTCAGCTGCTGCTGTTCTGCTGGTTCCTGCTCTTCCTGACGTTGCGTGCCAGCGCTACCGAGCAGCGGCCGGAGACCGGATGGCTCGCGCTGCGCGGGGTGCCGCGCCGGCACGCTTCGATGTACCGCACCGCCCCGGTCGTGCTCGCCCTCGCCGCGGCGCTGCCGGTGGGCCTGGGGTTGGGCGTCGCGGCCGGCTGGCTCGCCGCGGCGGGCTACGCGCGGCCGGCGCACCCGCGGCTGAGCCTCGCCGCGCTCGGGCTCGCCGCACTGGCCACCTGTGCCGGGGCGATCGCTGCCGCGGCGGCCGACCGCCAGGGCCGGGCCGGCGGCGTGGGCGCGCTGATGCGGCGGGTACCCGGGCGGGACAACGCCCAATGGGTCGCAGCCGGCGAGCTGGTCGCGGCCGTCTGCGCCATCGCCGGGGTCGTGCTGCTGCGCACGGGTGCGGACAACGCCACCGGCGTGGCCCTGCTCACGCCGGCCCTGGTCGCACTGGCGACCGGCCTGATTGCCGCCCGGGCCCTGGTGCCGGTGGCCGCGGCGGTCGGCCGCCGGCTCCTGGCCCGAGGCCGCGTAGGCCACGGTCTCGCCCTGCTGTCGCTGGGCCGCCGCCCCGGCGTACACCGGGCGATCGTGCTCGTCACGGTCGGCATCGCGATGCTGGGTTCGGCCATCGGCGCCTGGACGCTGGCCGCAGCCGCCCGGGCGGAGCGGGCGGATCGTACGCTCGGTGCGGCCCGGGTGCTCACGGTGGACGCCCGCGGCGTGTCCCACCTGCTGTCGGCGACCCGGGGTGCCGACCCGGACGGGCGGTACGCCATGGCCGCCGTACAGACCTACGGTGCACCACCGGTCCTGGCGGTCGACGCGCGCGCGCTGCCAGCGGTCGCCCGCTGGCGGCCGGAGTTCGGCTCGCCGACGCCGGACGAGGCGGTGCACCGGCTGCGGCCGGACTACACCGCCCCGCTCACCGGCGCCGGCAGCCGGCTGCGGCTGGATCTCGACGCCGATCGGGTCGGCGACAACGCCTTCGTCCGGGTGCGGCTCGCCCCGGTCGACGGCCCCACGGTGCTGGCCAGGCTCGGCCCGCTGGCCCCCGGCCTGGCCAGCTACGTGACCACAGTGGACGGTTGCGCCACCCGGTGCCGGCTGATGGCGCTGGAGCTGGTCTCCCAGCCGGCGGACGAGACACAGGTCCGGCTGCACCGGCTGGACCTCGACGACCGGCCGCTGGTCACGCCGACCAGGTTCGGTGTGGCCGGGGCATGGCGGGCCGACCTCACCGACGTACCGGACGAGACCCGCCGGTTCTCCGTCCATCATGGACCGGGCGTCGAGCAGAACTACCTGCAGATCCAGCTGTCGGCGGACCGCCGGGCGGCGTTCCTGGCGGTGTACGCGGCCGATGCACCGGTGCCGCTGCCGGTGTTCCGGGCCGCCGGCAGCGGGGTACCGGAACAGGCGCTGACCCTCTTCGATGCGTGGATCCCGGTGCAGGTGGCCGGCACAGCGGGCCAGCTGCCCCGGTTGGGCGGCGTCGGGCTGCTCGCCGACCTGGAGTACGTGAGCCGGCTGGCGCGCAGCCCGACCGGCGCCGGCGTCCTGCAGGTGTGGCTTACCGGCGACGCCCCGTCCGGCGTGCTCGACCGGTTACGAGCGGCCGGCGTGACGATCGTCGCCGACACCGGCCGCGGCGCTCTGCTGGAGCGGTACGCCCGCCAGGGCCCGGCCCTCGCGCTGCGGCTGTACCTGCTCGCCGGACTGCTGGGCGCCGGCTTCGCGGCCGTCGGGCTGCTCGTGGTCAGCGGCGTCGACCGCGGTCAGCGCGCCGCCGAGCTGGCCGCACTGCGCCGCCAGGGCCTCGGTACCGCCACCGTCAAGGCGATCCGGGCGGGTGTGTACGGCGTACCGGTGGCCGTCGGCGTGCTCGCCGGCATCCTGGCGGCGGTGGCCGGCACATCGCTGACCCGCTCGATCCTGCACTGGTTCCCGGACCAGCCGGCATCCGCGCTGCCGGCCGTCCCGGTCGACCCGTGGCCGGTCGCGGTCGCCGTCGGCGCCGCCATCGCGCTGCTGGCCGCCACCGCGGCGGTGGCCGCGGCGCGCCTGGGCCACGCCGTCGCAAGGCAAGGTGTACCAGCGGCATGACCAGGCTGGTGACGATCCTCATCCTGGCCAGGCGCGCCCAGTCGCTGACCGTGCTACTGCTCGCCGCGCTCGCCACCGCCGGTGCGGTCGCCGGGCCGATGTACACCGCATCGGCCGAGCGCGCCGTCGTGGCCTCGGCGGTGGCGTCCGCCTCACCCGACGAGCGCACCCTGCGTACCTCGGCCGCCGGCCAGCCGGCCAACGCCGCGTTCCTGGCACAGGCCACCGCTTCGCTGTCGCTGCCCGGCTTCCAGGTCGTGCCCGCGCGCGAGGTTTCGGCCCTCGCCGGCACCTCGCTGGCCGGCACCTCGCCGACCGGGACCTCGCCGGTGGTCGGGGCTCGTACCCGGCTGGTCTTCCGGGACGGCTTCTGTGACCACGTACTGCCGGTCAGCGGGCGGTGCCCCGACGGACCGATGCAGGTGATGGTCTCCGAGCAGACCGCGGACCGGCTCGCGCTGCGGATCGGCGCGCCGGTCACGGTACAGGCGGTACAGGCGATGCTGGCCGGTGGTCCGGCCGAGCCGGAGCCGGCGGGACCACCCGTGGACCTGGCGCTCGTCGGCATTTACCGCCCGCGCGATGCCGCATCGCCGTACTGGGCGCAGCACGGGTACTTCGCCGCGCCACCGGGCGCCACACCGGCGTTCCTGGTCACCGCCGGTACGCTCGCCGAGATCCCGAACGCGGGCGAGGTCCAGTCGGTTGACGCGAACGCCTCACCCGAGGCGTTCCGGGTCGACCGGCTCGCCGCCCTGCGTACCGGCCTGGCCGCCAACGACCCCGCCATCACCGGTGCGATGACCGCGCTGCTCGACCGCATCGACGCCGGCCGGTCCGTCCTGCATGACAGCGCGCCGGTGGCGGCCCTGCCGCTGGTGGCGCTGTGCTGGTTCGTCCTGTTCCTGGTGGCCAGCCACGCTGCCGAGCAGAACCGTCCCGAGCTCGCCGCCGTCGCGCTGCGCGGGCTGACCGCGCGCCGCCGCTGGTGGCTGGCCAACGGCGAGACCGCGCTGCCGGCGCTGGCCGGTGCGCCGCTGGGTCTGCTGTTCGGATACCTCGTGGTACGGCTGGCCGGCTGGGCCGCGTGGGGTGGCTCCGCCGCGACTGTGCCGGTCCCGCCGGAGGCGTTGCGGCTGGCTGCCGTTGCCCTGCTCGGGATCCTGGCGGCGGTGCTGCTGGCGTCGTGGCGCCAGCTGCGGGCGCCCGTGCTCGAGCTGTTCCGGCAGTCCCAGCCGCGTCGGCTGGCCCGGTCAGGCGGCTCGGTCGAGCTGGTCGTCCTGATGCTCACGGGTCTCGCGGTGGTGCAGGCGGGGCTCGCCAACGGGTCCGGCGACGCGGCCCTGCTGGAACCGGCTCTGCTCGCGGCCAGCGCCGGTCTGCTCGTGGCATTGGTGGCGCAGCGGTCGGCTGCCACCGTGGGGCGCCGGGCGCTGCGGCGTGGCCGGCTCACCCGCGGGCTCGCCGCGCTGCAGTTCGCCCGCCGGCCGGGCGGGCGCCGGCTGGTCGCTCTGGTCGCGATCGCGGTGGGTCTGTTGGGGTACGCCGTTGCCAGCGCCGACCTGGCTCGCCAGGCGTGGGCCGACCGGGCCGCGGTCGAGCTGGGCGCCGCCACGGTGCTGGTCGTGCAGGGCGAGGTACCGGTACGTGAGCTGCTCGGCGCCGTCGCCGCGGTCGATCCCGGCGGCGGCTTCGCGTTGCCGGCCGCGCCGCTGCCGGCCACCGAGGGCCTGCCCGTGCTGGCCGTCGACAGCGCCCGGCTGCCGGTCGGCGTCTGGCCGGGCGGGGCGGGGCAGCCGTCCGCCCGCGAGGTCGCCGCCCGGCTCCGGCCGGCCGGGTCGATATCTGTCCACAAGCGACTGTCCACAGAGGTCACGCTCGGGTCCGGGGAGGCGGGGCTGCGCCTGCGCGTGCACCTGCTGCCGGCGTACCCGGCCGGACCCGTCGTGGCGGACCTCGGGGCGCTGCGACGAGGCCGGGACACCTACACAGCCGAAGTGCCGGGCTGCGCGGCGGGATGCCGCCTGGACGCGCTGGAAGTCGTGCTGCCCGGCCACGACTTCTTCACCTACGACCTGGTCGTGCACGCACTGCGGACCGAGTCCGCCGAGCCGGTTCCGGTCCGCGGATCCGGTCCATACCGGTGGGCCGCACCACCGGTGCCGAACGACCGGGTCGCCGCGAAGGTCGAACCGGCGCCGGACGGGTTGCGGGTCACTGTCGCGGACACCACGGGCCCGGTCGACGGCCGCATCCTCCCGCCGGACGTACCGGTACCGTTGCCGGTCGTGTCCACCATGCCGCTACCGCCGACCGCGGCGGTGACCGGGCTCGACGGGCAGCGGACCCGCACGGCAACCGTGGCGGTGCTGCCGATGCTGCCCAGGCTGGGCCGTGACGGCGTGCTGGTGGACCTGTCCGTACTGGACCGCATCGTGCGGGGCGGCGGCTTCGTGCGTACGCCCGAAGTGTGGCTGCGTGCGGGCGCACCCGCAGACCTGCCGACCCGGCTGCGCTCGGCGGGCCTGGCGGTCTCGTCCCCGCGGGGCACGGCCGCCGTGGTGCGCCGCTTCGCCTCCGACGGGCCGGCGCTCGCACTGCGTTTCTTCGTCCTGGCCGCGATCGTGGCGGTCGGGCTGGCCGCCGCCGGCCTGGCCGTGCACACGATGTTCGACCGGCGGTGGGCGCCGGACCTTGCGGCGCTGCGGACCCAGGGGCTGGCCGCGCGGACCGTGGCGCTCGCCGCCTGGCACGGCCACGCCGTGACGGTGCTCTCCGGTGCGTGCGCCGGCCTGCTCGCCGCGGCCGCAGCCGTCGCACTGGCCGGACATGCGGTCCCCGCGTTCTCGACCGGCGGCCGGTGGGGTCCGGTGCGGTGGGTGCCGGCACCGCTGCCGGTCGCCGCCTGGACCGCCGGCGCGGTGCTGGTGCTGCTCGCCGTCGTCACGATCGGTGTACGAACGGCGCGCCGGAGGTCACTGTCGTGAGTGGACTGCGGGTGACCTGCCGCCAGCTGGTGCACATCTACCGGTCGGTGGCCGGTGACGTGGTCGCGCTGTCCGGGGTCGACCTTGACATCGCGCCGGGCGAGACGGCCGCCCTCATCGGACCGTCCGGATCGGGCAAGTCGACGCTGATCGCGCTCCTGGCCGGGCTCACCCGCCCGTCGGCTGGGCGCGTCATGGTCGGCACGACCGAGCTGGGCAAGCTGTCCGAGCGGGAGCTCGCCGGCCTGCGCGGTACGGCGATTGGCGTGGTGGTGCAGGGCGCCGAACGCAACCTGTTGGCTCACCTGTCGTTGCGGGACAACGTCTGGCTGGCCCAACGCCGCGCGGTCGACCAGCAGCGCGAGGTGGACCCACCGGAGCGGATCCTGCACCTGCTCGGGCTGGGGGCGCAGGGCGGCGAGCTGGTTGGTCGGCTGCCGGCCGGCGCCCGCCAGCGGGCCGCGCTCGCGGTCGGCATCGCCGCCGGCCCCGGCCTGCTGCTGGTCGACGAACCGACCAGCCAGCTGGACACCGCCGCGCGGGACGAGGTCATGTCGGCCCTGGAGACGGTCAACGCCGAGCGGGGAACCACCATCGTCGTGGTGACCCACGATCCCGCCGTGGGCGCCCGGCTCGGCCGCGTGATCACCATCCGGGACGGGCGGGTCGGTGCCGAGGGCCGCGGCGGCCGCGACTTCGCGGTGGTCGCCGGCGACGGTACCGTCCAACTGCCGCCGGAGGTGCTCGGCGCGCTGCCGCCGGGGACCCTGCTGGAGGTCGACTTCGCCGACGGCAGGCTCAGCATGCTGCCCAACGACCGGGGCGCGGAGCCGCCTTCCTGAGCGGGAGACCGCGTTATCCGTCGATGCGGATCGCCGCTGCCAACACATTCATCGGCGTGGTCCCTGCATGAACGGCTCCCAGGCGCCGGGTTCGGCCATTGAATGGGGGCACCGAGGGATTCGGCAGACCTGGCACGCACCGTCGCGACCGGTGTGTGTCTGAAGTACCTGGCGATAGTAGGAGACCAAGTCGGGAGACAGGTTTGTCTCGGTGCTCCCATCACGCTCGTCGAAGAAGCTCATCCCTTGGCCTCCATCGGCGGAGCAAGACTTATCAACCCCGTGGTGTACGGCTCGTGGTAGGCGACGAGCTGTTCGCCGCGTTGCTGTTCGCCGCAAGGTGCGACCCGGCCGCACGTCTTGCAACAGCCGGTAGTGTCGGCTTGGTGCCGTTCTTGCAGTCGATGACCTTCGTCGATATTGCGAGTGGCGTCTTGACGAAGGTCGTCGGCTCCGTAGGTCGGCATACGCACCTCCGGTCGCGCGATGTGCTTACTTCGCCGGGATTTCGGGGCTTCGGGTGGCAAAGAAGGCCGTCAGACGGTCTCGGATGACGGCAGCTGCCTGCTCTGGTGGTCGCTGGTTGCAGTCGACTCGCAGCACATCGAACCCGGCTTGCACCAGTCGTTCGGTCGCCTGTCGGTAGAAATGCACCTCGGCGTGGCTGCTACCGGGTGGAAGCTGGAAACGGTTGTGCGCGCCACGCGCATGCAGCCGCTCGGCAATCACCTTGGGTCTGCTTCGAGAATCACGGCCAGGTCGGGCCGGTCAGCCTCGGTGTTGAGCTGCCAGAGGAACGACGGATCGATGCCGTCGAACCGCTGCATGACCAGACCGGACGGGACGTAGCGATCGGTGATGACCGTCTGGCCGTCCTCCAGCCGGGCTCGGATCTCGGTCTGCATGTGGTGGTAGCGGTCGGCCGCGTATAAGCAAGCCAGCGCATGGCCGGTGACCGTCTCAGTCAGCTCGCGACACAGCGCCCCGATCGGACCACTTGAGGGCTCTGCAGTCACGTGCACGTCTTCGCCCACGGCCGCGAGCAGCTGAGCCAGGTGGTGCACAATGGTCGACTTGCCCGCACCGCTTGGCCCGTCAACGCTGACGAAGACGCCTCGCTGATGGCTAGAAAAGGGTCGCGGCTTCATCACTGTCCCCTTCGGGCGGCAGGCCGCGCAGCTCCTCGAGCGACCGCGAGCCGGCGATATGCACAAAGAGCCGAGCCGTCACGAGCACGTCGTACGTGGCCCGATGCGGCATCAACCCGTCCGAGAGAGCGACCGCCAGGCCGAAGGCATCGACCAGCGCGCCAAGACGGTAGCTGGCCTGTCCCGGCAACAGCCGGCGGGCAAGTTTGAGCGTGTCGAACACCTCCGGGCGCTGCCAGTCGCCGAGCGTCCGTTGCAACACGCCGACATCGACGCCGGCGTTGTGGGCTACGAGCGACGCGCCCTCGATCGCCTGTAGCACGTCGCTCCGGATATCAGCGAACACTGGCGCGTCGGCCACGTCCTCGTTGCGAATACCGTGGATCCTCTGAGCCATCGGCGCGATGAGCCGCCCCGGCCGAACTAGCCAGGTCGACGGCGTGCCGATAGCACCGTCCACGATTGACACCAGTCCCAGCTCAACCAGGTCGGGCGGCTGCTGGCCATTGCCCTCGATGTCAACGACCACGTAGCGAAGGCTCGTCCAGTCAGCCATCTTCAGCCTCGCCTTCCATCCAATCTCGGCGCGGCCATGCCAGCGCTCGTGGTGCGGGTGGCGCGCACATCGTGGACCTGGAAACCGAGAGCGTGTTGTAGGTAGTAGCGCGGTTGCTCCTCCGCCAGCCCGGACACGATCGCCGCCCGCTCCGAGATGCCTACGACGAAAGGCTGCGTAGCAGTAGATGGTGGCGATCCCACCAGCCCCCAGGCCAAGGAGGAAGCCATTGGTGAGCGCCCACGCAAACGGTCCTCGGCTGAGAAGGCTCTGCTCTGTCTCGCGGTTGATCTGCGGTAGCCGCCGTGGCCATGCCAACGGGCAGATCACCAGCAGTATCGCGAAGACGGTACCGACAGCAACGGCGTCGTCTCGGGTGAGCAGTTTGCCGACCAGCCCGACAGCGGCGCCCGCTGCGGCACCCCCCGCCGTCCCGGACAGCAGGGTGACACATGCAAGGGAAAACCAGCCAGCCGTCTTACCTCTGCTTCGGTGACCACCGAAGCCCGCGATCCAGGTCGCCGCGTTCGGTGTTCAGGGCAGCGACGCCTGGGCGGCACCCGCGAGTAGCGCGGCTACGAGGGCGACGATAATGACAAGCGGCATGTTTCACCCCCGTCAGACGCCTTCGAGCTAGTTCAAGGTGGCGACGGTACACCTTTTAGCAATCACCAATTGTGGATGACGAGCGCCTTAAGTTTCTTAGTTCCGCAGTCCACTGCGCCCTTGCCGTTGCCGTCCTTCACCGCGGCTCGGCCATTGGGGCTGCCGCGAATGTCAAATGAGAACCATCCGCCCGCCTCTCCATTCGTCTTGTCGGCCTCGAAGCCCGCATCACGGAAGCGGGTGAGGGTCACGTGGGCGCCCTGTTGCTGCAAGCTGTCCAGGTGGGCCTGTAGCGCGTCGAGCGTCACCGTGTCGTTGTCAGGTCCCGGCAGGAACGTGATCAGCCCGGATGTTGGGTCCGACCAGCGGACGAAGTCCAGTGGCGCGACGAAGTACGTCGCCACCAGGCCCTTCTTCCCGCTGCTAAGGTCGTCGAAGAACGCCCGCAACACCGCCTCTCCATCCCGCCCGGTGCAGATCGGTGAGGGCGAAAGCGACGGCCTGGAAGCGGGCGGTGGGTGCGTGCCGGGGGTGCAGCCGGACACCCCGGCGACTAGGGCGAGAGCAGTCAACGCTCCGAGACTGGTCCTGGTCAACAGCAACCGGTGCAGACCAGGCGAGCGCATATGCATATCCCATATAAGGCCCATTCGCAGGGTACGTCGACGCATTCGTACATGTGGCACGTGCCTGGCTTCTGGCACCACCAGCAGCAGCAAGACATGCCGCAGCAGGGTTGGCATGTGCACCCTTCCTCGAGGCAGGAGTTGTACGTGTTGCAGCACTGGGGTGGGGTAGCCGATGCCTTCGTCTGCCTGGCCAATGTGCTCGTGGCGGCCGCTCCAATGATCACGGCTCCGAGTCGGGCGAGAAACCCGCCCCTGGTGACGGATCGACCAGGGTGGACTGGGGTGTCGCTAGTTAGAGTCATCGAGTGTCTCCTCATTGGCCCGACTCAATGTCTGCAACACCGGCAGGCACAGCCTCCCGACCGGCAGCGAGCCCGGGATCAGTCATCCTGAGGTAATCGCCGGAGCCTCGCACAAATGACTTCGCGACGACCCGGCCGTCTATCACCCTGAATGTGAACGGCGTCGATTTGATGTCGAGCGACTTGACCACGTTCTGCGCGTCCGGATCAGTCACGATCGGCACGTGGCTGGGGGCCAGGATACGAGTGATGTCCGCTACGCGCTCTGGATCCGATCCCGTCACGAGGAAGACATTACGGCGCGGATCGGTCAGCGATGCCACGATCTGCTCGGCCCGCTCCAGACATGACCCGCAGCTGGATGAGAAGAAGCTAGCCACAAGGTCGTCGGTTGGGATGCCGTGGGCCCGAAACGCCATCGCTGCCCGGTCGGGCAAGACGCTCGGTATCCACGGCCCGTCGGTATCGAGCAGCGCTCCACCTTGGGGGGCTGCCAGACCTGCTCCTGCGGCCTGCATAACACCGAGATGACGGGTGACGGCGACGAACGCGACCGTCAACGCCAGCAGCCACGCCAGCACAATCGCGAAAAAGAGGGTAATCATGATGTCTCCGGGTCTCGACGAGACGGGTCGGCGGCGTAACCGCCTCCGTCAACAGTCCGCGCCGGTCGCAGCACCCAACGTAGGTGTGCACGGCGGGACCAGTGAAATGGTTGCCTGTCAGGTTCCGTCGTTGCCTGACACCTGACGGTCTACAGCGCGAGTCGGCGGGCCAGCCGTTCGACCTGCTTGGCAAGCCGCGTCGAGCCGGTCATAGTCGCGATCACCCGGGCCTCCTCCACTGCATGGACGGCCTCGTCGCGGTTCCCGGCCGCCTCATGAGCCGCTGCGAGATGCAGCACATAGGCGCCCACCCACTCGGAACGACGGACCTCGGTTGGCATCGCCGCGAGACCGGCCTGAATTTGCTCGATGGCCAACTGCTGGCGGCCGAGCAATCGATACGCCAGGCCGGCTGCATCGCCAGGTAATGGCCATTGTAGAAGTAGATCCACGGCGGTTCGCGATCTGGACGCTCGGCCGCAGCCGCAGCCAGCACCGCGGCCTCGTCGAGCTTCCGTTCGACGTCCTCGGCTTCACCCACCAGGGCATGCCCGCGAGCTTCCTGCTGCGCCGCGAGGGCGCGCACGCCGGGACTTGCCGGCTGACGCTGCGCAGCAGCCGACAGGCCGATTAACGATCCCGGCTCGCGCACCTGCCAGGCCATGTGTCCGCGCATATTGAGGGCGGTAGCGATCATGTCGAAGTCGGCGACCTCAGTCGCCCACTCCAGCGTGCGCGCGTACCAGTCTCGGGCCGCACCCGGCTGCCCTGTAGCCGCATGGAGCCAGCCGGCGAACTGCGCCCACTGCGCCGCCTGACCGACGACCGCTGGACGTATCGCACCGCGCGCGTCTCGCACCAAATCCTCGACGATCGTCAGCTGCCCAAGCACCGGCACCAGCAGCGAGCCGGCACCCACCTGGTCCTCAAGGTGGCGCTGGTTGGCCAGGATCACTGCAAACGACGTGACCGCAGCCGGGTCGATTCGAGGCGGATGATCGATAACGTACCCCAACCGATCGCAGTCGTCGGCGTTCACGGAGTCCGACGCTGCAGCCACCATGGCCGCCAGCTGGCCGCCTCCCCCCAAGGCATCATCCAGACGACTCGCATTCTCAGGCGTCGGCTGGCAACGTCCGGTCTCCCACTCCCACACCTGCGTGTGGCTGTAGCTGACCAACTTTCCGAGCCGACGTAACGAAAGGCCGCGTGCCTTGCGCAGCCCGCGCAGCGCGGCACCGAAATCGGGATTGACGGCAGCCGCTGTACACGACACGGGCACCTTTCCCAGGTAGCAGGCTGGGCGCGGACCGCCGCTGCTACCCGGCGTTCCGCCGTACCTCGACGGTACGGCACCCGGTATGCCGCCGCGAACGGCGGGGCTCACGCTCCTTGGGATAGCGGTTAGTCCGGGGCGGCGCCAGGGAGCCGGGCGGACCACCCCGCCTGGCGCCGGGAAGCTACGGTACCTTCGACGGCACGGCGTACCCGGGGGAGCGACGTATGGCGGCAGAACACATCGACGATGTCATCGAGGCGCTGGCCGCGATCGTGCGGCAGGCGCGTACCGCCGGCGACCGGCTGGGCTACTTCGCCGCTCTGTACCGGCAGGTGACCGTCGAGGTTCGCACGGCCATGAACAGCGGGTTCTTCGACGACCCCGCGCGGATGGACCGGTTTGACACCGTGTTCGGCAACCGGTACTTCGACGCGCTGGACGCGTGGCGGCGCGATCGCGGCGGACCGCACTGCTGGCGTGAGGCGTTCGAGCTGACCGGCAACCCGGACACGATCATCGTCCAGCACCTGGTGCTCGGCGTGAACGCCCATATCAACCTCGACCTTGCGGTCGCCGCCGCCGAGGTGTGCCCGGGTGACGCGATCCACGGGTTGCGGCACGACTTCCTGCTGATCAACGACATTCTCAGCCGTGTGTGGCTGGTGATGCAGGACGCGGTCGGCGAGGTGTCACCGTACCTGTGGCTGCTGGACCGCTTCGGTGGCCGCGCCGACGAGTGGGTCCTCGACTTCAGCCTCCGCCGGGCCCGGCAGGAGGCATGGCACTACGCCGTCGTCCTCGCCCGCCAGAGCGGCCAGGAACGCGAAGAGACCATCGATCGGCTCGACGTGCGGGCCGGCCTGCTCGCCCGCTTGGTCGCGCGCCCCGCGGGCCTCGCCCGCCCGGCCGTGGAGCTGATCCGGGCCACCGAAAGCGACGACGTACCGGCCGTGATCGCACGCCTGGACCGGGCCATGGAGACCGCCGCCGCGGCGCGGAGCTAGCCGCTGCGCCGCGGAGCTAGCCGCTCCGCCGGGCCGGCAAGCCCTGCCGTAGCGCCGCCCCGACCAGTGCGGTCACGCCGGACTCGGCACGGCTGGCCGCGAAGTGACCACCCGGCACGACGGCCAGCTCGAACGGCCCGGTCGTGACGTCCTGCCAGGCGGCGAGATCCTGGCGTGACACCGTCTCGTCGGCGGCGCCGCCCAGCGCGGTTACCGGGCAACCGAGCCGCGCGGCACGGGCCGGCCGGTAGGTCTCACCGAGCTCGAAGTCGTCGCGGATCGTCGGCAGCAGCACCTGCAGCAGGTCCCGCTGTTCGAGCACCTCGGCCGGCATCCCGCCGTACGCGCGCAGCTGCTCGATGAGCGCGCCCGCGGGCAGGTCGTACAGCGCGGGTCCGCGAGGCGGCGCGTGCGGGGCGCGGCTCGCCGCCGCGAACAGGTGGGCCGCGGCCGGCGCGTCCCCCTCGTCGAGCCGGCAGGCGAGGGCGAAGGCGACCAGCGTGCCCAGGCTGTGGCCGAAGAACGCGTACGGCAAGGTGAGCAGCGGACGGATCACGGGACACAGATCGGTGACGGCATCGGCCATGCGCCGGTAGCGGCGCTCGACGACCCGGTTCTCCCGTCCCGGCAGCCGTACCGCGACGATGTCGATGTCCTCGCCGATCAGGTCCGGCCAGCTCCGGTACGCCGCCGCGCCGCCACCCGCGTGCGGAAAGCAGAACAGCCGCATCCTGGCCGCCGGCCGGGGCCGCGGTCGGTGAAGCCAGCGCGAGTCAGGCATCTCTCACGACCCGCTGGCCGGCGCCGAGCAGTGCCATCAGCAACACGCCGACCCCGCCCACCAGGAAGGTTCGGTTGACGCCCCACTGGCTGATCGCCAGACCCGCGAGGGCCACCGAGATCGGGAACGAGCCGGTCTGCACGAACGTCATGGCGGCCATGACCCGGCCGCGGATCTCGCCCGGCGCGAGCTGCTGCACGACGGTCAGCACGATCACCAGCAGGGTGCCGTCCGCGAAGCCAAGGAGAGCCAACGCGGGCAGCAGCAACCCGAGGCTGTGCAGGCTCGGCAGCGCGACCAGCAGCGCGCCGTGCACGGCCAGCAACACCAGCGTCTTGTACCCGCGCCATCGCGCGGTGGCCAGCGTGCCCGCCGCCAGGCTGCCAGCCAGCCGCCCGACCGCGATGCCGAACAGCAGCACGCCGTAGACCTCGGCCGGCGCCGCGAACCGTTGCTTGGCCATGACCGGCAGCCCGACGGCGAAGAGCCCGGCGGCCGTGATGCTCACCATGGCGGTCATCAGCAGGATCACCATGAGGAGCCGGGAGCTCAGCAAGAACGTGCGGAAGGTACCGGCGGAGCCAGCCGGCTCGGACACCGGCTCGGGTGCCGGCTGCGGTACCGGTTTACCGGCGGTCCGGCCGGTGAGCGCCAGGAGGGTCAGCGCCGACACGGCGAAGCTGGTGATGTCGATGGCAAGCAGGGTCGGCGCGCCGAACGCGGTGAGCGCGGCGCCGGCGACCAGCTGCCCGGCGATGGCAGCGCCGACGTTGAACGCCTCGCCGACCGAGTTGCCGCGCGCCAGGTCCGCCGGCGGAAGGATGGTTGGGGTGATCGCGCGGTACGCCGGAAGGAAGAGCCCTTCCAGCAGCCCGAGCGCTGTGGCAACGACGCAGAGCTGGGGCAGCGACGGCGACCCGGCGGCGAACGTGGCAGCCAGCCAGAGCAGTACGCACGCCCGGGCGACATCGGCACCGATCATGGTGAACCGGGGGTGCCACCGGTCGGCGAGCACGCCGCCCAACGGCGTACCCACCAGCCGTGCCACGCCCAGCAGCGTGAGCGCGAGGCCGAGCCCGGCCACGCCGGACCGGCCGGACAGGACCAGGAACGGGAAGGCGACGATGAACAGGAAGTCGCCGAAGGTCGACGTGGTCTGCCCGAGCACCAGCAGCCCGAACGCGCGCCGGCGCAGCAGCCATCCCCGCGCCGGCCGCCCCTCCCGCGCCGGCCGCCCCTCCCGCGCCGGCGGCCCCTCCCGCGCAGGCCGCCCCTCCTGCGCAGGCTGCGCCCCTGCCTCGGGCGGTGCCTGGGCAGGGGGCAGCGTGGACTCGGCCATGACCGCTCTTTTCTCCGGCTCGGTACAGACTCGGTACGGGCCTCGCTACGGCTGCGCTGGCGGCTCGCCGGCGCCGAGGAGCCCGCCGGCGCCGAGGAGCCGGTCGCAGAGCTCGTGCCACCGGGCATCGTCGGAGGCGAACAACGGCTCGGCGTCGGCGAGCGGCAACGCGGTCACCGTGTGGTCGGTCCATAGGTACACGATCTCCGGCGGCGCGCCGCCAGCGGCCACAGCCCGCTCGAGCTCCGGGTACCCGGACAGCTCGGCGGTCTCGTACGCCCGGCAGTACCTGATCACGAAGCCTCACCCGCCGCGGCGGCCATCTGCTCCCGCAGGCTGCGCGGGCGCATGTCGGTCCAGACGCGGTCGATGTGGTCCAGGCACACCTGCTTCTCGCCGGTGAAGCCCACCTTGCGCCAGCCGGCCGGGCACGGCAGGTCGACAGACCAGATGGAGTACTGCTCATCGTCGTTGATGACGACGTCGTACTGGGACTCGTCGTTGTCCTCAAACATGCTCCCGCTCCTCCAACTCGACAGGCGATGGTTCCTCGACAGGCGCTGGTTCCTCGACGTGCGATGGTTCGACGTGCCCTCGTTCGGCTGGGACGTGCTCGACCGGAGCCGCCTGCGCTTCCGCCGCCCTGGCACGGGAGCCCAGCACCAGCCGGCGGGCCGCCGCGCCGAGCCAGGCACCGGCCGACGCGACCAGCAGGGCATAGACGAGCGTGATGACGACGATCACCCAGCCGAGCCCTTTTGCCCCCAGCACCATGGCCGAGACGAACCCGCCGACATCGAGCGTGCGGCCGCCGCTCTGCAGCAGGATGCCCACCGTCCAGCCCAGCAGAGTGCCGGCGACCAGCGCCCCGAGGTACCGGCGGCCGCCCAGCCAGCCGGCGGCGATGCCGACCACGAAGGTGAGCCACCACAGGCCGAGCGCGTTACCGCCGAGCTCGACCAGCCCGACGACGAGGATGGCCAGCGGCAGCAGGCCGCGTCGCGGCGCCGGGCGGGATGCGGTGGCGAGCATCGTCCGCAACCGCGTCGCGCGCATGGTGAGTGTCGTCATGGCGTGAACCTCCATTGAGTCGGCGCGGCCTGGTCCGCGGACGCGTTTTCCAGCACGGGCAGCAGCTCACCCTTCAGCCAGGGCGCGACCCCGTTGCTGTACCAGGGCGAGATCGGGTTCTCGCTGCTGCCACCGGGGAGGACCGCGGCCGCCTTACCGGTGCCGAGGTCGTGGACAAACCGCCAGCTCGCCCCGGTGGTGATCACCGTCCACGTGTGGGTGTCCACCGTCGTGGTGTCGTTGAGCAGCGACGATCCGCCGGTGCCCGCCGAGGAGATGACCGGCACGCCGGAGTTGACGCACCGCCCGTTCGAGTCCGACGGGAACGGCCCGATGTCGAAGGCGTCGACCTGCAGCAGCGACGGGATGCGCCGCATGTTGTGCTTGCCGAACTCCCAGTTGCGTACGTCCGGGCCGAGGCTCTCGCTGACCCGCTTGACGCTCAACCGGAAGGCGGCGTCGATCAGGTCGCCCGCCGTGCGCTTGGTCCCGTCCGCGGTGGTGAAGTACTTGTTCTCCGGGTCGCGCTTCATCCAGACCAGCAGGTTGCCGTACATGATCTGGGACGAGAACGAACCGCCGGTCAGGCTGATCGGGAGTTCCTTGAGCGGGTCGTCCGGGATCTTGTAGTGCCCCCACCACGACTGGAGGGTCAGGAAGACGAAGGCGACGATGAACTTCTGGAAGAAGTATGCCTGCGGCGAGGACTGCACCATCTCGAAGTTCCAGTCCCGCAGCAGCTGGACCACCTGCTGTTCCTGGCTGCTGAGCGACCGGCCGGCGAGCGCCTTGAGGATCTCCGGAACCATGTCCTGGGCCAGCGTGTCAACCACGTCGGCCTGCAGCTTCGCGTTCTGTTCCAGCGTCAGCTTGCCCGGCTTGGCGAGCACCTCGGCGATCCGCTGCGCCCGGTAGCCGGCGTCGGCGAAGTTGTACGAGGACGAGTACTGGTACGGGTACTCGGCGGTCACCTCGCGGTTGTTCGCCGAGACGATGAACCCGCTGGGCGGGTTGAGCACCTGGGGCAGCGCCTCGAACGGGATCGATCCGGCGACGTCCGCCGACCCGTCCGCCGGCATCGGAAGGGTGATGGTGTGCCCGGGCACCTGCGGAGCCACGCCCGGGTTGAGCGCACCGATGTCGCCGTCCTGCCCCGCGTAGAGGAAGTTCAGCGCGGGCGTGACCCAGCCGCGCAGGCTGTCCCGGAACTCGCTGAAGCTCGTCGCCCGCAGCAGCTTCAGCACGCTGTTGAGGTTGTCGCTGGGCAGCGCGCCGGCGTACCACACCGCCGCGGTGACGCCCTGCATCGTGATGATCGGGCCCTGCGCGGTGAAGTTGACCCGGTGCGTGACGCTCCCCTGGCCCTTGACCTTGATCGAGTAGGTCTGCGTGCTGAGCGGCTGCCAGCTGCCCTTGTAGAAGTACTGTCCGGGCTTTGCCGGGTCGGTCTTGGGCAGGTAGAACAGCGTGGTTGGGCGCTGGGCGTTGGTGGCGCCCCAGGAGAACCGGTCGGTCTTGCCCATCAGCGGCGCAGGGATCCCCGGCAGGGTGATCGCCGTGAAGTGGTACCCCGGGCTGCGGCCCTCCATCTGGTACCAGGCCGAGGGCAGGGTCAGCTGCAGGTGCGGGTCGGCCGCGAGGATCGGCTTGCCCGACTCGGTACGGCTGCCCGAGACGACCCAGGCGTTGCTGTTGCCCACGTAGTGCACCGCGTTGAACGGCAACGCCGCCGGTGTGGTGCGCGGGGCGAACGGGTCACCCAGGCGGTCCATCCCGTGGCCCTCCATGGTGCCGATCTGCCCGCCCGGTGCGGTGTCCGCGCGTACCGGCAGCGGCGCGAGCGGCAGCTTCTTGTACGGACCGGTGTCGTAAGGCACCTGCGGGTTGGCGAACACCTCCGGGAACCAGTCGTTGAAGACGTCGACCGGGAGCGCCTTGGACGCATAGGAGAACGTCAACGCCGTGTCGCTGAAGCTCAGCGTCTGGGTCATCAGCCGCTGGACCGCGAGGCTGTCCACCGGCGTCCACGGCCGGGGCGTGTACCCGAGCAGCTTGATGACCGGCGGCAGCTGGTGCGTGCGTACCAGCTGGTCGATGGCGGCGTTGACACCTTCGGCGTACGAGGTGAGCGCCGTGCGCGCCGGATCGCCGGCCGGGAGCTGGTCCCAGTCGCGTTGTGCCGACCGGCGCAGGCCCAGGTCGAGCTCGAGGCGGTCGGAGTCCAGCGCCCCGTCGCCGAGGATCTCGGAGAGCTCGGCGCTGGCCTGCCGGCGCTCCAGGTCCATCTGCACCAGCCGGTACCGTGCGTGGACGTACCCCATCAGACGGAACAGGTCCTGGTCGGTACGGGCGGTCAGGTGCGGCGTACCGCTGGGCTCGAACGCGATCGTGCCCGCCTGTTCCAGGGCGCGCAGCTCGATCGACTCCGAACCGGCCGGGCCGGCGTCGGGCGACAGGCGCCACACGCCGGTACCCGTGTTGAGCACCGGGCCGAGGGCCGGAACCGGTCCCAACCCGGATACGGACAACGTCAGTGCGAGGCCGGCGGCGAGCAGTGCGCCCAGGCAGTCCGCGGCGCGGCGCAGTCGGTGTCGGGTCGGGCGGGCAGTCATGAGGGTCCTCCGGATCCGGTACGGGTGAGCAGATAGCCGATCGCGCGCTGGAGATAGGCGGCGGTCAGCTCGCTGAAGACGAGCGGGTGCCCGAGCAGCGCGGCGGCGGCCCGGGTCTCGACGGTGGATGCCCCGCGGTGGAGCTGGCTTGCGACTGCGGTCCTCGCAAGCTGCGGTCCTCGCGCTTCGCGGTATAGCTGGCTTGCGACTGCGGTCCTCGCAAGCTGCGGTCCTCGCGCTGCGCGCTGGGGCGCCTCGGCGAACAGGCGGACCAGCAGGCGGTAGTCGGCCGGCGCGTCGGATGCGGCGACCGTGTCGGCCCATCGGGCCGGCGGCACCGGCCGGCAGGCGTGGCCGAGCTGGGCCAGCAGGGTGGCCACGTCGCCGAGCCGGGCCAGCCGGGGGTTGTAGAGGTGCACCACCCGGCCAGCCGCGTCCGGGCACTGTCCTAGGTGGAGGATCGCGTCGGCGACCTCGTCGGCCGGCATGATGTGGATCGGCAGGTCCGGCAGGTCGGGCAGGATTCGCAGCCGCAGCGCCGCCTCGAGGCCCAGCGCCAGCTGGTCGTGCTGGCCCATCGCGCCGCTGGACCGGTCAGCCGTCACCAGGCCGGGACGCAGGATGGTGACTGGTAGCCCGCGCCCGCCGGCCTCGGCGACGAGCGCCTCAGCCACCCGCTTGGACGTGGCGTACCCGGATGACGTGGCCTCCGTGGCCTCCGCCGGGTAGAGCTGCTCCCGCAGCGCAGGTCCGGCCGCCTCCTGGCCGAGCGTGGACACGTAGTGCAGCGCCTTGCCGGTCGCGGTGGCGGCGAACCGGATCACCTCGACGGTCCCGGTCACGTTGGTGGCGCGCAACGCCTCGTACGGCGCCGCGAAGGAAACCTCGGCTCCACAGTGGTAGACGGCGGCCACCTCGCGCGCCAGCGCCGCGTAACCCGCGGTGTCCAGACCGAGGTTGGGCGCGGTGAGGTCGCCGGCGACCGCCCGGACCCGGCTGTCGAAGACGGGCTGGTACCCGTACCGCGCGGCGGCCTGGCGCAACCGCGCCGCGGCGGTGTCGTCGTCGCCGGCTCGGACCAGGCACGTGACGACCGTGCCGGGCACCTGGAGCAGCCGCTGGAGCAGGATCTGGCCCAGGAAGCCGGTGGCCCCGGTGAGCAGCACGCGCCCGGGGTGCCATGCCTGCGGGTGCGCCGGCGCCGGTTCGATGTCGGCGGGCAGCCGGCTGTCCTGCACCGGACCCGCTGCCGCGCCCGCCGGACCCCCTGCCGCGCCATCCGGCCGGTCTGTGCCGTCCGGTGGGTCCTCGGACAACGCGGCGGCCACCCCCCGCGGCGTGGGCGCCTGGAACAGCGCGCGCAGCCGCACCTGGCAACCCAGGTCGCGCTCGATCTCGGCGACCAGCCGCAGCGCCATCCGCGAGCTGCCGCCGTTGTCGAAGAAACCGTCGGTCATGCCGAGCGAAGGTCTGCCCAGCACGCGGCGGAAGCAATCGAGGACGGTCGCCTCGCGCTCGTCACGCGGCTGTGCCGAGGAGGGCCGCGACGGCTCGGCTGCCGGCTGCGGCAATGCGGCCCGGTCGACGGTCCCGTCGGCGGCCCGTGGCAGCCGCTCGACCGGCACGATCGTCGCCGGCACGAGGTAGCTCGGCAGGTCCGCGCGTAAGCGCTCAGCCAGCCGCCGAGGGTCGACCGGCGGCTGCCGGCGCGGCACCACGTACCCGGTCGGGGTGCCGTCGCGCACGACCACGGCGCACTCCTCGACGGCGGGATGCCGGGCGATGACGGTCACGAGGTCGGCGGGGTCGACCCGGTAGCCGCGGATCCGCAGCACGTCCCCCGGCTGGCCGCCGGGCGGGTCAGCAAGCGGACCGCCGGGCGGGTCAGCGAGCGCCGCCGAAAGCGGGGTCTCCCCCGGGCCCGACAACCATTCCAGCGCCGCGACGACCCGGTCCAGAATCCCCTCGGCGGTGGCGTCGGTGAACAGGTCCCGGTTGTACTCAAGGTCGAGCACGAGGTCGTCGCCGGCCCGCTCGACGTCGAGCGTGAGCTCGTACCTCGCCGCGGTTCGGGGCAGCTGAACCGGCTCCACCGAGACCCCGGGCAGGTCGATGACCGGAGCCGGGGTGTCCTGCAGGGAGAGCATCACCTGGAACACCGGGGTACGCGGCAGGTCCCGGTCCGGCCGCAGGTGCTCCACTAGCCGCTCGAACGGCAACGCCTGGTGCGCCAAGGCCGCCAGCGACATCGTCCGTGCCCGGTCGAGCAGCTCCGCCGCGGTCGGGTCGCCGGAGGTGTCCACGCGTACCGGCAGCATGTCGATGAAGCAGCCGATCAACCCCTGCACCTCGGGGCGCGGCCGGCCGGCCGTGGGTGTGCCGATCACGACGTCCGGTACGCCCGCCAGCCGGCTCAGCACCGCCGCGTACCCGGCGAGCAGCACCATGAACAGGCTCACGCCGCGAGCCGGGGCCAGCCGCTCGACGCTTTCGGCCAGGTCCGGGCCGAGGGTGCGTCGCAGGCGCGCGCCACGGTTGGTGGCCACGAGCACCCGTGGATGGTCGGTGGGCAGGTCCAGCGCGCCGGGGGCGCCTTCGAGCACCCGTACCCAGTGCGCCAGCACCGCCTCCAGCGTCGGGCCGGACAGGTACTGCCGTTGCCAGACGGCGAAGTCCCCGTACTGCACCGGCAGCTCGGGCAGGCGCGGCTCCCGTCCGGCCACGGTTGCCCGGTACAGCTCCGACAGCTCCGCCGCCATGACCCCGATCGACCAGCCGTCGCAGGCGACGTGATGCACCGCGACGATCAACACGTGCTCGGTGGGCCCGAGCCGGGCGAGCACCGCCCGCAGCAGCGGCGCCCGGGTCAGGTCGAACGGGTGCCGGATCACCCCGCCGGCCATCTCCCGTAACCGGCGTTGCGGGTCGGCGACCGCGCTGAGGTCGGCCACGGTCAGGACGGTCGCCAACCGGGCGCGGACCACCTGGACCGGCTCGCCGTCCTCCGCCGCGAACCCGGTGCGCAGCACCTCGTGCCGATCGACGATCCGCTGGAGCGCGCGGTCCAGCGCGGGGACGTTCAGGTCGCCGCGCAGCCGCAGCGCGATCGGCATGTGGTAGGCGGGGTCGCCCGGCGCGAGGCGGTTCTCGAACCACAGCCGCAGCTGCGGGTAGGAGACCGGGAACCGGTACTCCTCATCCGAGTCCCCCGCGGTCGCGACCGGCGCCCAGGGCTGCGTCATGGCGCCCCTCCTGGCCTTCGGGCCGGCCGCGCCGCCGCCCGGTCGACCCGGGTGATCGGCGGAACGGCGGCGGCACGGCCGCGTTCCACCGCGCGGGCGATCCCGGCCACGGTCGGGTCCAGGAAGATCTCCCGGAGTGGCACCTCGACCCCGGTCCGCTCGGCGAGCAGCGCGGCGATGCGCGGCACCTGCAGCGAATGGCCGCCGAGGACGAAGATGTCGTCGTCGGGACCGACGTCGGTCACGCCGAGCACCTCGCCGACCGCCGTGGCCACCAACCGTTCCAGCGCCGTTCCGCCGCCGGATCGGCTGGCCGGCGCCGGTCCGAGCGGCACGGGTTCCGGCGGACGGAGCCGGCCACGATCGATCTTGCCGTTGGCGTTGAGCGGGAGCTCCGGCAGCACGGTGAGCGTGGCCGGCACCATGTAGTCGGGCAGCAGCGCTCTCAGATGGTCGCGGATCTCCTGCTCGGTGGCGCCGTCGGCCATTCCATCCGCGGACGCCCGGACCGCGATGTAGCCGGCGAGCCGGTGCCCGGTCCCGTCCGGACCCGGCCAGGCGAGCACCGCGGCCTGGCGTACCGCCGGATGGCGGCGAAGCGCCGCTTCGACATCGCCCAGCTCGACGCGGAACCCGCGTACCTTCACCTGATGGTCGAGCCGGCCCCGGAACTCCAGCAGCCACTGATGGTTGACGCGCACGATGTCGCCGGTCCGGTACAGCCGGGCGCCGGGCTCGCCGGACCACGGGTCGGGGACGAACGCCGCCGCGGTCTCCGCCGGCCGGCCCAGGTACCCGCGGCCGACGCAGATCCCGCCGGCGTACAGCTCGCCCCACGCCCCGCGCGGTACCGGCCGCATCCGTGAGTCCAGGACGTAGAGCCGCACGCCGGGCATCGGCTGGCCGAGCGGGACCCGGTCGGCGACATGCCCGCGCGGGCACGTCCATCCGGTCACCGCGATCGCGGTTTCGGTGGGGCCGTACATGTGCAGCAGCTCGGCCGGCGTCGCGGCGAAGAAGCGCCGCAGCGTGCCGGCGGGCAGGGTCTCCGCGCCGGCCATGACCTTCTCCAGGTACCTGCCGAACGGGCGACCGGTGCGCTCGGCGTAAGAGAGCGCGGCCTCCAGCATCGAGGGCACGAAGTGGGCCACCGTGATCCGCCGCCGGTCGAGCAGGTCGATCAGGTACTCGGGATCGCGCTGGCCGCCCGGGCGGGCCAGCACGACCGCCGCACCGGACAGCAGCGGCCAGAAGACCTCCTTGACCGCCACGTCAAAGGCGATCGTGGTCTTCTGCAGCACCCGGTCGTGCCCGTCCAGCGGCCAGTCCTGCTGCATCCACAGCAGGTTGTTGCAGATGGCCCGGTGCTCGATGAGCGCGCCCTTGGGGGTACCGGTCGAGCCGGAGGTGTACACGGCGTAGGCGAGGCTGCGGGGGTTGGCCCGTACGGTGACCGGCGGGTCGCCGGCGTCACTGTCCACATCGGACACGTTCAGCACGCCGGTGCCGGGCGGGAGCAGATGCCGCAGCGCCTCGGTGGTGACAACGGTACGCACGCCGGCGTCGCCCAGGATCGCCGCGAGCCGCCCGGCCGGATGCTCCGGGTCCAGCGGAAGCACGCCAGCGGCCGCTCGCAGTACTCCGAGCAGCGCGACCACCAGGTCGGCACCGCGCGGCAGCAGCACCGCGACCAGCTCGTCGACGCCGGTACCGCGGCGGTGCAGCCGCCGGGCGACCCGGTCGGCCCGCGCCATGAGCCGCCCGTAGGTGAGCGTCTCGTCCGGCTCGTCGCAGATCACCGCGACCGCGTCGGGCGTCCTGGCCGCCTGCTGCGCGACCAGGTCGTGCAGGGACACATCCGGGTCGTAGCCCGGCGCGCGGTTCCAGCCGGAGAGCAGCCGCCTGGTCTGCGCGGGCTCGCACATCGGCAGGTCGGCCACTCGTGCCACACCCGTGCCCATCGCGGCCAGCGCGCTGAGCAGCGCGTCCCGGATCGCCGTGACCGTCTCCGGCTCGAACAGCTCGCGGTTGTACTCCAGGACACCGCTGACCATGTCGGTGTTGTCCCGCAGCGTGCAGACCAGGTCGTACTTTGCCGTCGGGTTGTCCACCCGGTACGGGGTGGCGCGCACGCCTGGCAGGTCCATGACGGGCAGCGGATCGTTCTGCAGCGCGAGCATTGCCTGGAAGATCGGGGTACGGGACAGGTCGCGCCGCGGCGCGAGATGCTCCACCAGGCGCTCGAACGGCACGTCCTGGTGCCCGTAGGCGTCCAGGCAGGTCTCGCGTACCCGGTCCAGCAGCTCCGCCACGGTGGCGGCGCCGGAGAGCCCGACCCGCAGCACGAGGGTGTTGGCGAAGAAGCCGACCAGCTCCTCGACCAGTGGGTGGGAGCGCGCGGACATCGGGGTGCCGAGGACCACCTCGTCCTGGCCGGCGTACCGGCCGAGCACCACCGACAGCGCCGCGGCCAGCACCATGAACGGGGTCACCTGGTGCTCGGCGGCCAACCGGCGCAGCCCCGCGGTCAGCTCCGCGTCCAGCTCGACCGGTACCGACGCGCCCTGGTACCGGAAGACCGCCGGTCGCGGATGATCGGTGGGCAGGTCCAGGGCTGCCGGCGCGCCCGCCAGGACGCCGCGCCAGTGCTCGAGCTCGGCCTGGCGCGCCGCGGTGGACAGCCGGGTGCGCTGCCACACCGCGAAGTCGCCGTACTGCACGGGCAGGTGCACCGGTGGCGGCTCGCGGCCCTCGCAGAGCGCGGAGTACACCGCCGACACGCGCCGCCCCAGCAGCCCGATCGACCAGCCGTCGCAGGCGACGTGGTGGACGGTCAGCAACAGCACGTGCTCCTCGACGGCCGCTCGGCCGGCGTCGGCCTCGAAGTCGGCCGCTCCGCGGGCGTCGGCCTCGCTGTCGGCCGCTCCGCGGGCGTCGGCCTCGCTGGCGGCGAGGCGGGCGAGGGTGGCGCGCACCGGTATCCGGGCCGCCAGGTCGAACGGGGCGTACCCGGCCGCGCGCAGCACCTGGGGCAGCCGCGCCGCCATGCCGGCGCCGCGCAGGTCGACGACGGCCATCGGCAGCCGCGCCGCCTCGGGCGCCAACACCCGTTGGTACGGCTGCCCGTCCTGCTCCGCCATCACGGTACGCAGCGCATCGTGCTCGCCCACGACGGTGGCCAGGGCTTGATAGAGCAGGTCGACCCGCAGTGCGCCGGTAAGTCGTACCGCCAGCGGCACGTTGTACAACGCGGCGGTCGGGTCGAGCCGGTGCAGGAACCACAGCCGCTCCTGGGCGAACGACAGCGGCAGCCGCTCCCGGTCGGCCACCCGGACCAGAGCCGCCGGGCCGTCCTCGGCACCGCCGCTGACCGCCTTGGCCAGGGCCGCGGGCGTGGGGTGCTCGAAGACCAGGCGTACCGACACCTGCCGGCCCAGCGCTGTGGTCAGGTGCCCGGCGACCCGCGTCGCCAGCAGCGAGTGGCCGCCGAGGTCGAAGAAGTCGTCCAGCACCGAGATCGATGCGGCGGGCCGGTTCAGCACGGTGGCCCACACCTCGACCACGGCCTCCTCGAGCCGGTTCCGTGGCGCCAGCCGGCCGGGCGCCGCCTGGTCCGGGTACGCCGGCTCGGGCAGCGCCGCCCGGTCGACCTTGCCGTTCGGGGTGAGCGGGAGCGCATCCAGCCACACCACGGTCGAGGGCACCATGTACTCCGGCAGCTCGGTGCGGAGGAGCTCGCGCAGCTCCACTGTGGACACCGGCGGCTCCCCCGGTTCGGCGGGGGGCACGACATAGGCCACCAGCTCGTCGCCACGGGCCACCACGACGCAGTCCTTGACGCCACCGTGGCGGGCCAGCCGCGCCTCCACCTCGCCGGGCTCGATGCGCATGCCGCGCAGCTTGATCTGCCGGTCGCCGCGCCCCAGGTAGACCAGCCGGCCGCGGTGGTCCCAGCGGCCCAGGTCCCCGGTGCGGTACAGCCGCCCGCCGTCCGGCCCGGGCACGAAGCGCTCGGCGGTCAGGCCCGGGCGCGCCAGGTAACCGTGCGCCACTCCGGCGCCGCCGATGCAGATCTCGCCGACCGCGCCGGCCGGTACTCCTCGCAGCCCGGCGTCCAGCAACCGCAGCTGGGTACCGGCGACCGGGTGCCCGATGGTGATGTCGGCAGCATCGGTGATGTGCGCGACCGCCGAGTAGACGGTCGTCTCGGTCGGCCCGTACCCGTTCCACAGGTCGTGCCCGGCGGCGAGCAGCTCCCCGGCGAGGTCTTTGGGGAGCGCCTCGCCGCCCGACCAGACGCGCAACGGTCGTGGCGACCGCCAGCCGGACGCGGTCAGCATCCGCCAGGTCGCCGGGGTGGCCTGGACCACCGTGGCGCCGGCGGCGTCGATCAGCTCGGCGAGCAGGTGCGGGTCGTGTGCCTGCTCCTCGGTCGCGACGACCACGGTGCCGCCGGCCGCGAGCGGGCCGAACAGCTCCAGCATGCCCATGTCGAAGGAGAAGGTGGTGATCGCCACCAGCCGGTCGGCGGCCGACAGGCCGGGCTCCACGGCGGCGGCGCGCAGCATGTTGACCAGGCCGCCGTGGCTGACCACCACACCCTTCGGGCGACCGGTGGAGCCGGAGGTGTAGAGGATGTACGCCGGGTCCAGCGGGCCTACCGGGACCGGCTCGACGCGCGCCGCCGCCGGCAGCTCGTCGACCAGCACCGCATGGGTGCCCGGTAACCGCCCGGCCAGGGCGGGGCGGGTCAGCACGGCGCGCACCCCGGCGTCGCCCGCCATGAACGCCAGCCGGTCCACCGGGTACCCGGGGTCCAGCGGCACGAAAGCGGCGCCGGCCAGCCACGCCCCGAGCAGGGCCACGGCCATCTCCGGCGAGCGGGGCAGCAACACGCCGACGACATCGCCCCGGCGGACAGCGGCCGCCCGCAGGCCCGCGGCGACGCCGCTGGCGCGCGCCATCAGCTCGCCGTACGTCAGCTGCGTCTGGCCCGCCGCCACCGCGACCGCATCCGGGCGCCGCTCGGCGTGCTCGGCGAGCAGCCGTACCGCGGACGGCGGTGCGCCGGGCACCGGCGGGCGCCACCCCACGGCGTCGAGCCATGCCCGCTCCCGCTCATCGGTCAGGTCCGCGGCGGAGAGCCGCGACCCGTCGGAGAAGCACAGCCATTCCAGCGCGCGGGCGAGGTGCCGGCCCATCCGCTCGACCGTCTGCGGTTCGAACAGGTCCCGGTTGTACTCCAGGACGCCGTTGACCGCCGTCGGGCCCTGGCGCATCAGCACGGTGAGGTCGCACCGGGCGCTCGGGTTGACGACCGGGTACGGCGTGACGTCCAGCCCCGGGAAGCGGACCTGGGTCAGCGGCTCGCCCTGGACCGCCAGCATCACCTGGAACAGCGGGGTACGCGACAGGTCCCGCTGCGGGCGCAGCCGCTCGACCAGCTGCTCGAACGGCAGCTCCTGGTGTTCGAAGGCGTCCAGGCAGGCGGCGTGTACCCGTTCGATCAGCTCCCAGGCGCTCGGGTCGCCGGACAGGTCGACCCGCAGCACGAGCGTGTTGGCGAAGAACCCGATCAGGTTCTCGACGAGCGGATGGGAACGCCCGGCCACCGGGGTACCGATGAGGATGTCGTCCTGCCCGGTGTAGCTGCGCAGCACCACGGCGAGGCCGGCGACCAGCACCATGAACGGCGTCACCCGGTTTTCCGCGGCGGCCTGGCGCACCCCGGCGGCCTGGTCGGCGTCCAGGTCGAACGGCTGCGACCCGCCCCGGTACTTGAAGACGGCCGGCCGCGGATTGTCCGCCGGGAGCTCCAGCACCTGCGGCGCTCCGGCCAGGACCCGCTCCCAGTGCGCCAGCTCGGCCTGGGCGACCTCGCCGGGCATGCGCTCGCGCTGCCAGGCGGCGAAGTCGGCGTACTGCACGGGCAGGTCCGGCAGGCTCGGCTCGCGCCCGGCGCGGATCGCCGCGTACGCCGCGGAGACCTCGCGTACCAGCAGCTCGACCGACCAGCCGTCGCACACGATGTGGTGCACCGTGACCGCCAGCACCTGTTCGGCCTCGCCGAGCAGCACGACATGCGCCCGGATCGGCGCGTCCCGGACGAGGTCGAAGGGGGCCAGCGCGGCCTGGTGGACCACCCGGTCGGCGAGGCGCCGCCGGACGGCGGGCGCGCCGCCCACGGCGACCACCACCATCGGGACATCGAAGCTGGGCAGCACCCCCTGGTGGGTGGTGCCGTCGGGGTCGGTCGCGATGACCGTGCGCAGCGCCTCGTGCCGGTCGACGACCAGCCGCAGGGCCCGGTGCAGCGCGTCGATGTCGGGCGTACCGGTCAGCCGCACGGCGAGCGCCAGGTTGTACAGCGGCGACTCCGGCTCCATCTGGTGCAGGAACCACAGCCGCTGCTGCGCGAAGGACAGCGGCGGCCGGCCCTGCCGGGCCAGCGGTACCAGGTCGGGCCTACGCAGCGCCGCCGGGCCGCCGTGGCCGTCGCCCGCGTTGCCGTTGGCTGCGCTGCCGTTGGCTGCGCTGCCGTTGGCCGCGGCGCCGTCGGCCGCGGCGCCGTCGATGGCCCGGGCCAGCCCCGCCACCGTGGGCCGGTCGAACAGCAACCGCAGCGGTACCGGCCGCCCGAGCCGCTGCTCCAGCCGGGCCACCACCCGGGTGGCGAGCAAGGAGTGCCCGCCAGCCTCGAAGAAGTCGTCGTCGACCGAGACCGTGTCGGGTGAGCGGTCGAGCACGGCCGCCCACACGTCGAGCACGACCTGCTCGGTGGCCGTACGCGGCGCAACCCGCCGCCGCGCTGCGTCCGGTACGGCCGCCGGGTCGACCAGCGCCGCGCGGTCGATCTTGCCGTTCGCGGTGAGCGGGAACCGGTCGGTCATCACCACGGCCGAGGGCACCATGTAGTCGGGCAGCTCGGCGCGGACGAAGTCGCGTAGCTGCGCGATGCTCGGCGGGGTGTAGCTGGCTTGCGACTGCGGTCCTCGCAAGCTGCGGTCCTCGCGCTGCGCGGCACTGTTCGGGATCACGTGAGCCACCACGCGGCCGGCCGCTGACACCGTGACGACCGCCTCGGCGACGGCCGGATGCCGGGTCAGGCACGCCTCGATGTCCCCCGGCTCGACCCGGTACCCCCTGATCTTCACCTGACGGTCGACCCGACCCAGGTAGACCAGGGTGCCGTCGGCCCGGACCCGGGCCAGGTCCCCCGTCCGGTAGAGCCGCTCGCCGGCCGCGAACGCCGACGGTACGAAGCGGTCCGCGGTCAGGCCCGGACGGCCGACGTAACCGTGGCCGACCCCGGTGCCGGCGATGTAGATCTCGCCGGCCACCCCAACCGGCACCACCTGCAGGCTCCTGTCGAGCACGTACACCTGGGTGTCGGCCAGCGGCCCGCCGATGGGTACCCGCCGGGCGGCGGCCGGCAACGCCGCCAGCTCCTGCATCGTCGCCATGACGGCGCACTCGGCCGGCCCGTAGGCGTTGAGCAGCCGGGTACCGGGCAGGCAGCGCACCGCCCGGCGCACGTGCTCCACGGACATCGCCTCGCCGCCGATGACCAGCTCCGATAGCGGCAGGAACGCGTACGGGTCCTCGTCGACGACCGTATTGAACAGCGCCGTGGTGACGTGCACCGTGGTGACGCCGTGCTCGCGGATCATGGCGCCCAGCGTCCTGGCCGTGTACCCGTACTCGGGGAGGATGACCCCGGTGGCGCCGGTGAGCAGCGTGCTCCAGATCTCCCAGGTGGAAGCGTCGAAGGTGACCGCGTTGGCGATCAGGAAGACGCGCTCGGCCGAGGGCGGGAGGTACCGGCGGTCGCCGATCAGCCGGGCCAGCCCGCGCTGGGTGACGGCGTACCCCTTCGGATGCCCCGTCGACCCCGAGGTGAAGCCGACCAGGGCGAGCGCGTCCGGCCGACCCGGCGGCGCGGTGGAAGCCGGGTCGCGCGGCCCAGCCTGGAGCGGTACCGTCAGCGCCTCGACGCCCGGCACGGATATGCCCTCGCCACCGGTCACCAGCAGCCGCACGCCGGCCTGCGACAGCATGTACTCCATTCGCGCGGTCGGGGAGCTCCGGTCGAGCGGCAGGTAACAGCCGCCGGCCCGGATGACCGCGAGGCAGGAGACGATCTGGTCGATGCCGCGGGGCAACGCGACCCCGACCGGCCGATCCGGTCCGGCGCCCCGGGCGCGCAGCACAGCGGCCAGCCCGTCGGCGTGGCTGAGCAGCTCGCGGTACGTCAGCCGGCGCTCGCCCTCGACCAGCGCGGTACGGTCCGGATGCTCGGCGGCGATCCGCGCCACCACGTCACCGAAGCCCTGGCCCCGCAGGATGTCCTCGGCCACCGGACCGCGCGCGCGATCCAGGCAGGCGGCCAGCTCCGTGGCGTCCAGCAGCGGCAGCCGCCCGACCGGCGCCGCCGGGTCGTCGGCGACGTGGGTCAGGACGTTGCGCAGCGCGCGGACCAGGCTGCCGGCGAGCTCGTCAGCCACCAGCGTGCGGTCGTACTCGCAGACGACCCTGCTGCCGCCACCGGCGAGCTCGACGCTGACCAGCATCGGAAACTTGGCCCAGCGCGGCGGTACCGGGATCCGTTCGACGGTGCAGCCGCCCAGCCGGGTCAGCGGCAGCGGATCGGCGATGACCGAGAAGACGACGTCGAGCAACGGTGTCCGGCTCCCCTGCCGCGGCCCGGCGCTGTCGCGCACGATCCGCTCCAGCGGCACGTCGCCGTGGCTCATCGCGGCGCGGAGCTCCGTGCCGGCCAGCGCCACCAGCTCGGGAAAGGCCACCGGGCCGGACCAGGACAGCCGGATCGGCGCGGTGTTCACCAGCGGTCCCACGGTGCGTTCGGTCCCGGCGGCCGAGCGCCGGGCCTGGGTGGCGCCGACGACCAGGTCGTACTGGTCGGTCATCCGGTGGCAGACGGCGGCGAGCGCGGCGAAGAAGACGGTGAAGTCCGTGGCGCCCAGCCGCCGGGCCACGTCGTGCAGCTTGCCGGACAGGCCCGCCGGCAACGGCTCGGTCAGCCGGTGGCATGCCGCGCCCGCCAGGTCCGTCTCGGGCGCCGGCAGCGACGGTGGCGCGGCGCCGGCGAGCCGTTCCCGCCAGTACGCGGCACCCTGCTCGTCCGCGCTCGCCGCGAGCTCGCGCAGCGCCAGGTCGACCGGCTGCGCCGCGATGCCCGGCCCGCCGTTGCCGGGCGCCGCGCCGTCCCCGCCGGCCGCCGCGCCGTCCCCGCCGGCCGCCGCGCCGTCCCCGCCGGCCGCCGCGCCGTTCCCGCCGGGGGCGGCACCGTGCAGCGCGGCGGCGAGATCCTCCAGCAGGACGCCCAGCGACCAACCGTCGGCCATGGTGTGGTGCAGCACCACGAGCAGCAGGTGGTCGTCCGCGGCCAGCCGCCACAGCGTCGAGCGCAGCAGCGGCCCGGCGGCGAGGTCGAACGGCGCGTGCGCCGACTCGATCGCTTCGGCCACCACCTCCGGCACCGCCCGGCCGGCCGCCTCGATGATGGTGAGCCGGTGTTCCCGTGCCCGGCGGACGTACTGCAGCGGTGCCCCGTCCACCCCGACCAGGCTGGTGCGCAGCGCCTCGTGCGTGTCGACCAGCCGCTGCAGCGCGCGGCCCAGCCGGTCGGTGTCGAGCGGGCCGCGCAAGCGCAGCAGCGCGGGCAGGTGGTAGGCGCTGGTACCCGGCGCCCGCTGCTCGGCGAACCAGATGCTGCGCTGGGCAGCCGTGGCCGGGAACAGGCCCTCGCGCTGCCCGGCCGGCGCGCTCATCCGTTCCAGCAGCGCCTCCTGGGCGCGGGTGAGCCCGGTCACCGGCGACCCCGCCGGCCCCGTCGACGGCCCCATCGCCGGCCCCATCACCGGGCCGGTCACCGGCTCGGCCGCCGGTTCGGTCACCTCGGTCATCGTCCCGGTCCCCCCGCCTGTCCCCCCGCCTGCGCACCGGTCTGCACCGCCACCTGCTCCCACACGTCGGCCGGCAACGCGGCGACATGCTCCAGCAGGGCCATCCGCGGATCGACCGGCGCCGCGGGCGCGGAACGCCCGGCCAGCGCCGTCGCCAGGTCGGCGACGATCGGGTGGTCGAGGAGGTCGACCGCGTCCACCGGTACACCGAGCACCTCGGCGAGCCGGGCCGCGCACCGGGCGGCGAGCAGCGAGTCGCCACCGAGCTCGAAGAAGTCGTCGCCGCGTCCCACCCGTTCCTGCTCCAGCAGCGCCGCCCACACCTCCGCGACCGCGGCCTCCACCCGCCCGTCCGGCGGCGCGTACTCGCGTCCCGGCGAGTCCGGCCGGGGCAACCGGCCTCGGTCGATCTTGCCGTTGACGGTCATCGGCCACTCGGCGAGCGGCACGATATGGCGCGGCACCATCGGACCGGGCAGCCGGTCGCGCACGTACCGGACGATGTCGGCGGCCAGCGCCTGATCCGCGACCCGGTCGGCGTCGACGTGCACGTAGCCGACCAGCCGGGGCCCGTCCGCGGCGTCGTGCACCAGCACCAGCGCGGTGGAGACCTGCGGGTGGACGGTCAGCACGGCCTCCACCTCGCGGGGCTCGATCCGCATCCCCCGGATCTTCACCTGGTCGTCGCCGCGCCCGAGGAACACCAGCTGCCCGTCGGCCCGGTAGCGCGCCAGGTCGCCGGTGCGGTAGAGCCGCTGCCCCGGCTGGAACGGCGAGGGCACGAAGCGGTCCGCCGTCTGCCCGCCGCGTCCCAGGTACCCGTGCGCCAGCCCGGTGCCGCCGATGTAGACCTCGCCCGGCGCACCCGGGGGAACCGGCCGCAGCCCGGCGTCCAGCAGGTAGTGCGGGCAGTTCCGCACGCCACGCCCCATCGGGGTGATGCCGTCCCAGGTGCCCGCCGCATCGACGGTGTAGAGCGAGGAGAAGATGGTGGCCTCGGTCGGGCCGTAGCCGTTGGTGACGGCGAGGCCGGGCAGCCCGCGCATGATCTCGCGCAGCAACGGCTCGGGAATCGGCTCGACGCTGACTGTCAGGTGCCGCAACCGGCTGCGTCCGGGGTGGCGGGCGAGCCACGCGGGCAGCTCGGGCAGCAGATGCGGCGGGACATAGGCGCTCGTCACCCCGCGCTGTGCCGCCCACTCCAGGAACGCCTCGGTGGTCAGCCGGGCGCCGGGCGGGCAGACCTCGACCGTCGCGCCGCGGGTCAGGGCGAGGAACACCTCGTACACCGAGACGTCGAACCCCGGGCTGGTCCACCAGCCGCACCGGTCGCCTGGCCCGGGCCGCCCCGCCAGCCGGGCGTCCGCGAGCAGGTTGAGGACGCCGCGATGGCCGCAGACGACCCCCTTCGGCGTACCGGTCGAGCCCGAGGTGTACATCACGTAGGCCGGCCAGTCCGGATGCGCCGGCGCCGGCGGGGCCGGCGGCAGCGGGTCGGCGACCTCCTCCTCGGTGAGGGTGGCGGTACCCCACATCGTTTCGCGGGTCCCCCGCAGGTCCGCTCGGGTCACGACGACCGCCGGCCTGGCGTCCGCGACGATGACCGCGAGCCGGGCGTCGGGCTGGGCGGGGTCGAGCGGTACGTAGGGCGCTCCCGCCCGCAGTGCCGCCAGCATGGCGACCAGGAGGCCGGTCGACCGTGGCATCGCCAGCGCGACCGGCCGGTCCGGGCCCGCGCCGTACGCGACGAGCGCGGCGGCCAGCCGCGCGCTGCGCCGGTCCAGCTCGCCGTAGCTCAGCTCGCCTTCCTCGTCCCGGGCGGCGATGGCGGCGGGGTCGCCGGTGGCGACCGCGAGGACCGCGCCGTGCATTGTGGACGGTCCCGCGGTGGCGACCTCGCGGGCGTTCCACTCCTCCAGGACCAACCGCCGTTCCCGCGGGCGGAGCAGGTCCACTGTGTCTGGTCTTGAGTCCGGCCGGTCAGCGATTTGCTCCAGCAGGTGCACCCAGTGCGCGGCGGCCGCCTGGACGGCCTCGTCCGGCAGGGCCTCGGCGTCGTAGGTGAGCGAGCAGACCAGGCCGGCACCCTCGGCGGAGACCTCGATGGTCAGCTCGAACGGCGCGTTGCGCTGCTCCACCCGCCGCACCGCGAGCACGGAGGCCGGCGGGTGGGCGCGGGGCAGCCCGGGCACCGGCGGCGTCCGCACGACCCCGCTCGGGGTCTGCTGCTCCAGCATCAGCACGCGGATGGCGGGCTCGCCGCGCCGCCATCCGCAGACGTTGAGGATCTGCTGGTACGGCAACTCCTGGTGGGCCATTGCGGTGGCGATCCGGTCGCGGAACGCGGCCAGGTGGGACCGGAAGTCCCGGGCCGGGTCGATCTCGCAGAGTACGGGCAACGGGTTCACGAAGTACCCGACGGCACCGACCGACTCGGGGTCCAGGCGCCCCGGCGCGGGCGCGCCGAGGATGAACCGGCGCTCGCCGGTGTACCGGTACAGCAGCCAGGCGAAGCCGCCGAACAGCACGGTGTACGGGGTGACCCCCGCCTCCCGGGCCACGTCACGCAGTCGAGCCGCCAGCGGACCCGGCAGCACCGCGTAGTGGCGAGCCGCCGGGGCGCTGCCGTGCCGCTTGCGCCGGGCCTGCGGCAGCCCGCCGGCCGGCGGACGCTCGCCGAGCTCGTCGCCCCAGAAGCGTTCCAGCCGCCGGCCGGCCGGCCCGGACAACACCGCCGCCTGGCGTGCGGCCAACCTGCCTGGGTCACCGGCCGGTGCCCACTGCGGCCGCTGCCCGCGCCGCAGCAGCCGGTACCCCTCTTCGAACTCGCGCGCCAAGACGTCCAGCGACCACAGGTCGCAGGCCATGTGATGGACGCACAGGACCAGCACGTCCGGCCCACCGGCCGGCCGCAGCAGGGCCACCTTCCACGGGACGGCCGTCGCGGGGTCCACGCCCTCGGCGGCGAAGCGGGTGATCCACGGGTCGACGGCTGCCTCGTCGGCCAGCTCAACCAGGCGCAGGGTGAGCGCGGCCTCCGACGGCCGGCGGACCGGCGTACCGGCCACGTCCGGGAAGGACGTGCGCAGCGCCGGGTGGCGCCCTGCCAGGAGCCCCAGCAACCGCTCGACGGTGGCCGGGTCGGCGGCCTCGTCGAAGTTCAGCGCGATGGTGAGGACGTAGTGTGCCGGGTCCCCGGACAGCCGGCTGGTCGCCCACAGCGCCCGCTCGCCGTCGGTCACCACCTGCGCGGCAGGCTCGCCCGTCAAGGCCGAGCCCGTCAAGGCCGAGCCCGTCAAGGCCGAGCCCGTCGAGGCCGAGCCCGTCAAGGCCGAGCCCGTCAAGGCCGAGCCCGTCAAGGCCGAGCTCACCGGGACAGCCGCGCGGGCCAGCCCGGCCGGGCTGGCACCACCGAGCAGCACCGGCAGCGGGAGCTCCAAGCCGAGCTTCCCGGCGGCCGCGTGCCGCAGCTCGACCGCGCGCAGCGAGTCCAGGCCCAGGCTGGTGAGCCCGATGTCGGTGCCGATCGAGCCGGCGGGTAACCCGAGCACGGTGGCGGCCAGCTCGGCCAGCGCGACCGCGTGGCGCTGCTCGGCGGTCCCGCCCGCCGGCTCGCCCTGCGCCGGCTCGCCCGGCGCCGGCCAGTCGTCCAGCAACGGCAGCGCCCCGGCGAGGTACTGCGCCCGGCACTCCGCCCGGCGAACCTTGCCGCTCGGCGTCTTCAGCACGGTGCCCCGGGGGGCCAGCAGGATCCGGCCGGCGGTGACCCCGAAGCTCGCCGCGAGCGCCGTCTGCACGGCGCCACGCACCTCGCCGCGCTGGGCGTCGTCCGCGCCGCCGCGCAGCTCGATGAGCACGGCAAGCTCCTCGCCGGACTCGCCGGCCACCCCGAAGGCGGCCACGCACCCGGTGCGCACCAGCGGGTGGCATGCCGAGACGACCACCTCGACGTCGGCCGCGGCGAGGTTGCGGCCCCGCACGATCACCAGGTCCTTGCAGCGACCGGTGACGTACAGCTCGCCGTCGTGCAGGAAGCCGAGATCGCCGGTACGCATGATGTGCTCGCCTGCCGGTCCGCGGATGAACGCCTCCGCGTCCGCCGCCGGGTGCTCCCAGTACCCGGGCGAGACACTGGGCCCGCTCAGGTACACCTCGCCGACCTCGCCCTCGGCGACCTCGGCGGTGCCGTCGGCGGTCCGCACGGTGAGCCGGTGCCCGGGGATGACCCGGCCGCACGAGACCATGCCCGCGTGCGTGCATATGCCGGCGCCCTTGGTGCCGCCGGACGTGATCAGGGTGCTCTCGGCCAGCCCGTAGCAGGGGTACAGCGCCCCGGGCGAGAACCCGTACGGCTCGAACTCCTTCGCGAAGCGGGCCAGGCTGGCCGCCCGTACCGGCTCAGCGCCGCAGAAGGCCACCGACCACGAGCTGAGGTCCAGGCCTTCGCGCTGCGGCTCGGTCGTCTTGTGTACGCACAGGTCGAACGCGAAGTTCGGCCCGCCGCTGGTGGTCGCCCGCTGCTCCGACACGGCATGCAGCCACCGCGCCGGGTCGGCGAGGATCTCCAGCGGTGACATGAGCGCGACCGGGAAGCCGGCGTACAGCGGCTGCAGGATCCCGCCGATGAGGCCCATGTCGTGGTAAGGCGGCAGCCAGATCACCCCGACGCTGTCCTCGCTGTGGCCGAACAGCATCCGGATCGCCGCGGAGTTGTCGAACAGGTTGGCGTGCGTGACGATCACGCCCTTGGGATCGCCGACCGAGCCCGACGTGTACTGCAGGAACGCGATGTCCTCCGGTCCGACCCGCGGCGGGTGGCGCACCGGCTCGGGCCCGTCCGGGACGTCGACGGCGAGCACGTCCAGCGAGCCGTATGCCTGCAGGCTGTCGCGGATCATCTCGGCGAAGGCGTCCTGGGTCAGCACAAGCCGCGGCCGGGAGCTGGCGATCAGCGACAGCAGCCGGGGAACCTGGCGGTCGTCGAGCGGCGGGTAGGCCGGCACGGCGACCACGCCGGCGTAGAGGCAGCCGAAGAAGCCGGTGAGGTAGTCCAGGCCGGGCGGGATGAGCAGGACCGCGCGGTCGCCGGGCGACGCCAGCTCGAGCAGCCGGGCCGCCAGCATCGCGGCCCGCTCGTGCAGCGCGCCGTAGGTGAGGCTGCCCGCCGGCTCCGACAGGTAGGTGTACCCGATCCGGTCCGGGGACCGCTCGGCCCGTTGCCATAGCAGGTGCGCCCAGGACGCGGGCTCGTTGCTCATCGTGGGGACCTCACCAGCTTCGTCCGGGCGAGCTTCAGCCCGTGGATGACATCGACTGCGGTAACTACGCTGGCGGCGCTCATCCGCAGGCTCACGCCCTCGTTGCCGCCGAACCTGGCGCAGACGTACTTGTGCGACTCGTAGACCCGCTCCAGGGCCGCCACGAAGAGCCGGTGCTCCTGGGCCAGCTCGGGCGCGAGGTCGCGCAGCTGGGGCCGCAGCTGGCCGAGCAGCTTGACCAGGTAGTGGTGATCGGGCGAGAGCAGCCCGCTGAAGCCGGCCGCCACGGCCGGCGGCTCCATCGAGGGGCGTACCTGCGTCTGGTACTGCCCGGGGCTGAGCTCGGCGGCGAAGACGAACGCCGCCGCCGAACCGGTGAGCAGCCGGGTGGCCAGCCGGAGCATCCGCCGCGCCTGCTCGTCGTCGCCGCCCTCGCGGGCGTGCTGGAAGCAGCTCAACGCCACGATGAGGCTCTGGGTGAGCACGAAGAACACGTGGTGGCCGATCCGCCAGCGGCGGTGCGGGTCCGGATGGCGGCGCAGCAGCGGCGGCTCGGCGACCGGCAGCGTGCCCGGACGGGACCCGGTACCGGCGACGAAGCCGATGACCTCGTGGAAGGTGGCGCACAGGGCCGACCACTGCGCCCAGCTCATCCGGGTACCGCACGCCTGGCCGTCCTCCAGCAGCGACCGGTACGCGACCAGCAGGCTCTGCGCCAGCACGCCGTCCGCCGGCGGGTCCGCCCGCCTGACCCCGAAGAAGGCGTCGTACTCGCGCATCTGCGCGTCGTAGCGGTAGCCCACGTCCGGGCGGGTGGCCGCGCCAGGCACCTCCGCCCCGTTGAGCACCAATGGCAGGACCCGCAGCCGTTCCAGAGTGGCGGCGGAGGCCCGGCCGCTGGCGAGCTGCACCGCCAACCGATGATGACCCGCTCCGGTCGGCGCGGCGCGCAGGTCCGGCTCGCTGGCGGGCAGCCGGTCCGGCTGCAACAAGACCAATGTCACGCAATCCCCTTCCGCTACGCCATTGCGGCCACGCGGCTGGCCACCCGGGCCCGCTGCTGCGCCGGATCCGGGAAGAACCCCACGTCGACCAGGTACTGGAAGCACCGGTGCGCCAGGTCTTCGCTCATCGGTGGGCACTGGATGCCGGTGCCCGCCAGCGCCTGGAGCGTGTTGGCGGACTCCGACCGCAGATCCGTGGCGGCCACCACGTCCGGGTCGAAGCTGTCCGGCATGAGCCGGTTCTCCTCGTCCAGGAAGAGCGGGATCAGCGGGAAGATGGGGTTGCTCGGGTCGATGGTCACCAGGTGCTGGATGACCGTCTCGAACGACGCCGGCTCCAGCGTGTACCCGAACGAGCGGATCCAGTCGAAGATGAGCTCGACCCGGACCGGCTCGTGGTTCCACAGGTGGAAGTTGCGCCCGAGCCACTCCTCCTGCAGCGAGATGTGCGCGATGGCCTTGGCCGGGTAGTCGATCGGTACCGCGTCGAACATGTAGTGCACGTCCGGGATCACCCCGAACTCCAGCAGCCCCTTGATCTCGATGAGCAGGAAGTCGTTGAGCTGGGTGGCGCCGGTCTGGGTGTGGCTGACCATCATGCCCGGCCGGTAGATCGAGCACGGCACACCCCGCTCGCGGGCCAGGTAGACCAGCTCCTCGGCGACCAGCTTGCTGCGCGCATAGCCTTCCGGTACGTGCTGCGGAACGATCCTGGGGTCCTCCAGGAACGGCCGCGGATGCTCGGTGTCGAGGAAGACGTCGATCGTCGAGATGTGGTGAACCGCCTTGAGGGTCTCGGTGGTCGCCAGCCGCAGCACCTGCTCGGTGCCGTCGACGTTGGGCGGCTTGACCTCGCTGTACGGGTACAGGAAGTTCACCAGCGCACCGCAGTGGAAGATCACCTCCACGGTACGCCCGAGCGCCGCGAACTCCTGCGCGCTCAGCCCGAACAGCGGCAGCGCCAGGTCACCCGGCACCGCCCGCAGCCGGCGCGCGACCGCCTCGTCCCAGATGAGGTACCCCCGCATGGTGCGCCGGATCCGCGCCAGGCCCTCTTCCGGCGAGCCGGCCCGCACCAGGCACCAGATCGTCGCGTCGGTACGCTCGACCAGCTCCTTGAGCAGGAATGCGCCCAGGTAGCCGGTGGCACCTGTCAGGAAGATGTCGTTGGGCGCCAACCACCGGGAGCGCGGCAGGCCGTCGGCCCGGATGTCGTCGGCGAGCACGGGCGCCGCGGCGAGCTGCTCGAAGGTCCAGGTCTGCACCGCCCCGGTCAGCTCCTGCCGGCGCCCCAGCTCGACCATCTGCGCGATGCCGGCGACGGTCGGCAGCTGGAACAGGTTGTGCAGCATCACGCTGACCTGGAACCGGCTCCAGATCGCCAGCAGCAGCCGGGACATGTGCAGGGAGGTCGCGCCCAGGTCGAAGATGTCGTCGGCGGGGCCGACCTCGGACACCCCGAGGATCTGCCCGACCAGCTCGGCCACCTCGCGTTCGAGCGGGGTCGGTGGGCGCCCCGTGCCGGTGTCTGCCGGCTCGGCGGTGAGCACCAGCTGCGACTGGTCGACCTTGCCCGCCACGTTGCGCGGCAAGGACTCCAGGACGGCCAGCCGGGTCGGCACCAGGTGCGCGGGGAGCCGCGCGCGGAGGTGTTGTTCGAGCGCCTCAGGGTCGAATGCGGCGTCGCCCGCCGGCGAGACCCAGGCGGCCAGCACCGCCGTACCGCCCAGGTCCCGCACCGCCGCCACGGCCTCGCCCACGCCGGCGTACGACAGGAGCCCCTGCTCGACCTCGCCGAGCTCGATCCGGAAACCGCGCACCTTGACCTGGTGGTCCACTCGACCGTGGAACGCCAGCTCGCCCCCTGGCAGCTGGCTGACCCGGTCACCGGTGCGGTACATGCGCCCGCCCGGCTCCGGCGACCAGGGATCGGGCAGGAAGCTCTGCGCGGTCAGCCCGCTGCGCCGGTGGTAGCCGCGGGCGACCCCGGCGCCGGCGATGTACAGCTCGCCCACCACACCCTCGGCCACCGGTCGGCACCGCTCGTCGAGGATGTACGTGCGGGTGCGCGGAGCCGCCCTGCCGATCGGGACCGCCGCGTCCGGTGTGCCCGGGGTCAGCAGCGCCGTGGTGGCCCACACCGTGGTCTCGGTCGGTCCGTAGTTGTTGACCAACGAGCAGCCGGGCAGCAGCTCGTAGTGGCGCTCCACGAGGTCTCGCGGGCAGGCCTCACCGCCCACGATGGCGCATCGCAGCGTGGACAACGGCTCTGGGTCGTCGCCCAGGATCAACGAGTAGAGCGTCGGCGTGCAGTCCAGATGGGTCACCCGGTGCCGGGCGGCCAGGGCGCGCAACGCCCGGATGTCACGCAGCTCGTCGGGGGTCGGGATGACGACCTGTCCCCCGGTGGCCAGCGTCCAGTACAGCCCGACCCCGTTCGCGTCGAACGAGAACGAGATCAGCAACAGGAAGCATGCCGGGTCTTCCCGCCCGAGCTCGGAGTTGGCCGCGGTGGAGTGCACGATCTGCCGATGGGTGACCAGCACGCCCTTGGGCTCGCCGGTGGAGCCGGAGGTGTAGATGATGTACGCCGTGTTGTCCGGCAGCGCCGTGCGGGGCAGCCGGTCGGCCGGCACGCCGGCCACCTGGTCGAGGTCGGAGAGCACGACCGTCCACTCCCCGTCCGGCGTGACGCTGCCCAGCCGCTCCGGTGTGACCAGGAGCCGGGCACCGCTGTCGCGCATCAGGTAGTGGAACCGTCGGGGTGGGTTGGCCGGGTCGATGGGCACGTACGCGGCGCCGGCCTTGAGCACCGCGAGCAGCGAGACGACGGTCTCGATGCAACGCTCCGCGACGACCGCCACCGGCGTCTCCGGCCCGGCTCCCGCCTCACGCAGCCGGTAGGCCAGCCGGTTGGCCCACCGGTCCAGCTCGCCGTAGGAGATCTCGGAGTCCAGGCAGGTCACGGCGATCGCGTCCGGCGTCTGGTCGGCGTGCCGTTCGATCAGCTGATGCAGCAACAGGTCGCTGGCAAGGAAGGTCATGGCTGGCTCGCTTGCTCCTTGTGGCCCGACGTCGGGTTGGCTGGGCTGCCACCGTCGTCACCGGCGATCTGCAACGGGCAGCTCTCGTACAGCCGGGACTGGTCGTCCGGGATGAAGTACTGGCGCCATTCATGGTTCGACGGGTCGCCGTAGTCGCCCAGGTCCGGGTGCGGGGGTACGGTGTCCCACCGGCTGAGCCGGTCGCGGATCACCTGGCGTGCCGCCATGCCCCGGGGCGTACCGCCCTCGATACCCACGAAGACGTTGCGCGGCTGGAAGAGCAGCACCAGCCCGGGGCCCAGGCTGCGGCTGGCCCGCTGGAGGTAGCTCGGCGCCCCGGCGAAGACGAACATCGGTACCCCGTGGAACGAGAACTCCCAGGCCGAGCTCTCCGGGTGCCGTGGGAAGCCGTCCGGCCAGTCGGTGGTGTCGGCATCGTGCAGGTGTTGCAGCACGTGCCAGAACCGCTCCGCGTACGACCATTCGTCGGCCAGCCGCTCGTCGGGCCGCTGGAAGGCCGCGAGCACCATCCGGCGGTCAAGCCACCGTCGCGACATCTCCAGGAATCCCGCGAGAGACACGGCCAGCGGCTCCAGCGCGTCTTCGAAAAACGTCGCGTACAGCTCGCCGCGGGCCAGCGCGATCCGGCCGAAATGACACGGGTAGTCGCGCTGGCTCACCTTCGCCTGGAACTCCCGCAGGCTGCCTGTCCACCATTCCTGCGGCACGGTGCCGTCCGTTGCGATGACCGGCATGCCCTCGATGCGGGTGGCCGCCACGGCCGGTATCAACCGAACTGCCGATCAAGCTCGGCGGTGATCACCGGCTGGTGATACACGCATTCTCCGGTAAGGACGACCGACCCGTGCAGGCGATGCTTCGGAATGAACGTCATGTCACCAGCCTTAAACTTGTGCCGGCTGCCGAAACAGTTCCAGAACTCCATTTCGCCGCTCTCGATGACGAGGAGCCGGTCTTCGTCGTGGACATGCGTCGTGGAGCATTCCTCCCACGACTCGACGAACGTGTCGAGGTCCACCTCGATGTTGTTTTCGCTGATCGCGGTCTGCAGTCGCCGGGCTTTGTCGATGTACGACGGCATGGCATTGATCCAGGTGAGCTGGCGCATTCTGTCCTCGTCGAGGACGCCGAGGAGCACCCCGTACTCGGCAAGGCCCCGGCCCAGCTCCCGCAGCGCGAAGTCGCCGCCGACCCGCTCCACCAGGCCGACGATCGCCTTGACCTCGTCGTCCGGGTCGGAAGCGGGCCGCAGCTGCTGCCCCGGTGCGGACTCGGGCGCGGGCTCGCCGGTACCGGTGAGCAGCGGCGCCAGCTCCTCCTGGAGCGCGCCGGTCTCCACGGACTGCGCGATCAGCGCGCCGGCGAGGGCGAACACCCGTCCCGGGTCGCGTGCCGCCCGGTTGACGTAGTTCATCAAGGCCAGCGTCGAGGGCAGGTAGTACTGGTAGTAGCTGTGCGGCTCGTACTTGATGCCGCTGTCCTCGGCGACGCGCCGCAGCACCTCGGCGCCGGCCGGACCGTTGAGCATCGCGGGCAGCCCGGCGGACCCGGTGAGGTTGCGCAGCGCGGCCGCCGGCTGCTGGCCGGTGTTCAGCGAGGTCGCCACCGCCTGGATGGCGAGCATCTGGAGCATCTGGGTGCGATCTGGCGAAGCCGCGAGCACCTCCCGAAGCCGCCCGGACGCAGCCGCCCGCTTCCGCCTGAGCTCGGCCACCCGGCCGACCAGGTCGGCGGCGGTGGGAGCGGCGCCGTCCGCCGTTTCGTCGGCCGTTTGATCCGCCGTTTCATCTGCTAGGAAGCCGAACACATGCGCCTCCAGGTACGGCCGGATCAGGTCGCCCAGGAATCGGTTGGTCTCGGCGTAGAACAGCCGGTAGTCGTGCCATTTTTCCGGGGTCGGATGCCGCGGCAGCAACAGCCGGTCGGTGTCGTAGATGTTGAGCAGCATCCGGTGCCCCATGAGGGCGCTCAGCCGGGAGAAGTCGGACCGGCGCAGCGGTGTCGAGAAGTCGACCAAACCGATGTCGTCGGGGCGCACCGGACGCCGGTACGGGTTGTCGTCGACCACGAGCTCCTCGTAGCGCGCGGCCCGGAATATCGGGCTCACCAGATACTGCTCGACGGCTTCCTTCATGACTTCGCTGTTGATCGCCGGCAGGATCAACTCTTTGTCGTCGCGCTGCACATTCTTGAACGCCGTCACGTCGTAGCTCCTCCCACGATCCGGGGCCGCGCTGCGCAAGTTGCGATGTCCAATCCTGCCCGATCCCGCTAGCCGTCAACTATGTTCTGGCTATATCGTGGATATTCCAGCGCCGCACAGGCTCCTCGGGGGCGGAGCGACAATATAGCGGCTGTATAGCGACCGGTGAGGCCGGCAAGAAAATGGTTGCGGAAACGACGGTCGGCAGGTTCGGCGCCAGGGTTAGGCAACTGGCCGGCGTACCGCGGTGGGCCGGCCGACCGCCCGCTCGAGCCGGGCGAGCACCTGGCTCAGCTCGGAGGAGAGCACCCGGCGGTTTTCCGTCCGTGCCTGTGCCACGACGGCGTGGAGGATGTGCCGCTCCGCCTCGACCCACCCGGCCGGATCGGTGCGCAGCTCGTCGACCACGATGTCGTCGGGCAGCCGGCGCGAGCGACCGCCACCGACGGCCGCCACACCCTGTCCGGTCAGCCACCGCTCGGCCTCGCGGGCCAGCGCCAGCCAGGCACCGAACGCGCGGCCCAGCGCCGCCCGTTCGCTCACCGGCGACTCCTGCTGTGCCGCCTGCTCCCGGGCCACCGCCCGCACCAGCACGTGGAACCGGTGGTACGGATAGCGCCCCGGGTCCGCCACGACCTCCAACAGGCGGGCGTCGACCAGCGCGTCGACCAGCTCCTCGGCCATCTCGGCCGGTACGTCGAGCAGCGCCGCGACGGTCCACGGCGCGAACCCGGGCACGTCCAGCCGGGCCAGCAGGCGCCACGCCTGTGCCGCACCGGGTGGCAGGCTGTGCGCCCCGCGCAGCAGGGCGGTACGCACATCCATGCCGTCGTGGGACAGCTCGTCGAGGCGGCGCCGCTCGTCGGAGAGCCGCCGCGCGAGCCGGGACGGCGGCCAGTGCTGGCGGGCGGCGAGCCGGGCACCGGCGATGCCGACCGCGAGCGGTAAGCAGCCGCACGACTGCGCGATGGACCTGCTGGCTTGGGGCTCCGCGGCGATCCGCTCCTCGCCGGCGAGCCGGCCCAGCAACGCCACCGCCTCGTCGACCCCGAAAAGGTCGAGCTCGACCGTGTCCGCACCCTCCACACAGGACAGTCGGGTGCGGCAGGTGACGATGGCCGCACAGCCGGCGCCGGACGGCAGCAGCGGGCGGACCTGCACGGCGCTCGACGCGTCGTCGAGCACCACGAGAATCCGGCGGTCGGCGACGCGGCTGCGGTACAACGCCAGGCGTTCTTCGATCGCGTCGGGCACGCACCCGGCCGGCACGCCTAACGCCTGGAGGAACCGGGCCAGGATCTCGGCGGAGTCGGCTGGTTGGGCGTCCAGGCCGCGCAGGTCCGCGTAGAGCTGGCCATCCGGGTACGCCTCGCGCAGGCGTTGTGCCACGTGCACCGCGAGCACCGTCTTCCCGGCGCCGGCCATGCCGGTGATGACGCAGACGGGCGCCACCCACGAGCGCGCCGCACCGGTACCCGCCGGAAGGCGGCCGAGCACGGCGCCGATCTCCTTGTCCCGGCCGACCAGCTCCACGCCGGCGGGCGGCAGCTGTGCCGGGCGGGCGGCCTCGGCCACCTCGGTGGCCTCCGTCCTGCCGGCGCTCGCCGGCGTCGCCTCGGCGACCCCCGGCTCCGGCACGGCGGCCGGCTGGGTGGCCGGCTGGGTGGCCGGCAGCCCCGGCAGGGTGACCGGTAGGCCCGGCCGGTTGCCGAGGATGGCTTCGTGGATCCGGCGCAGCCGCTCGCCCGGCTCCAGCCCCATCTCGTCGAGCAGGAGCCGCCGCCCGGCCCGGTATACGCCGAGGGCTTCGGCCCGGCGCCCGGCCCGGTGCAGTGCCAGCATCAGCTGACCGCGCAGCCGTTCCCGAAGCGGGTGCTCGGCCACCAGGCCGGTCAGCTCCGGTACCAGCTCGTGCTCGTGCACCAGGGCGAGATCGGCGTCGACGCGATCCTCCACCGCCGCCAGGCGCAGCTCTTCCAGCCGGGGCTGTTCGACCCGCCTCATGTGCTCGGTCACGTCGGCCAGCGCCGTTCCCTGCCATAGCGCGAGCGCGGCGCGTAAGTGCTCCGCGGCCTCCTGGTGCTGGTCGGCGAAGAGCGCCTGCCGGCCCCGCTCGGCTCGGCGCTCGAACTGCGCGAGGTCGAGCTCGCACGGCCCCAGGATCAGCGCATAGCCCGAGCCCTGGCGGACCACGGCGCCGCCGCGCCCGAGAAGCCGGCGCAGCTTGGAGACGTACGTGTGGATCTGCGCGTGCGCCGACTCGGGCGGGTGATCTCCCCAGAGCAGCCGCTCGAGCCGGCTGTTGGGTACCCCGGCGCCGCGCGCGAGCAGCAGCGCCGCCAGCACCGTACGCTGCTTGGCGCCGCCGATAGGCAGCCATTGCCCATCTCGGCCGAGCCGCACGGGACCCAACACCCGGGCCTGCACCACCCGCCCGGAGCCGCCGGCCGGGTCGAACGGGGAGTCCGGGAAGCTCGGCACCGGCTCAAGCATGTCCTCACCGCCACCCATCTCCCGCCGCTCACCTCCGATCGCGAGCCGCCGAACCGGTCAGATCCGCAGCAGCGTGCAGGCCCAGTGCATGCCGCTGCCCACGCTGGTAAGGGCAACGATGTCGCCGGCGGCCAGATCGCCGGCCGCGAGGTGCGACTCCAGGCAGAGCAGGTGGTCGGCGCAGCCCAGGTGACCGAGCTGCATGGCCAGCGCCACGTTGGTCCGCTCCAGCGGGATGGCCAGCTCCTCGGCGAGCTCGGCGAACGCGCGGAGGTTGTCGTTCTGGTGGATGACCCGGGTCACCGACTCGGGCGCCACGCACGCCTGGGCGCACGCTCGCGCCAGCACCTCGCGGTTGCGCTCGCCGATGGTCTCGACGAACCGCAGCATGGCCCGATGATCGCGGCCGAAGAAGTCCTCGAGCCGGTCGAACGGGTTGTCGACCAGGGCCGGCCGGTGTTCGCCCGGACGGAACGGATGCGCCGCGCCACCGAGGCTGAGCCGGAAGAAGTTCGCGTAGCGTCCGTCGCTGATCGTGGCGGTCGCGAGCCATCGACAGCGGGGGTGATCGCGGACCAGGACCGCCGCGGCGGCCCCGTCGGAGCTGATCGACGTGGTCGACTCCATCCGGTTCCAGTACTGTTCGCAGACCCGGTTCGCCGCGATGACCAGTGCGGTCCGGTACTCCGGATGGGTGGCGAACTTTCCGGCGACCGCGTCGAAGCTGAGCACCCCCGACACGCAAGCCTGGTTGAGCAGCAACGCCTCGGCCTGGTGCGCGCCCAGGCGCGCCTGGGTGGCGGCGGCCGGGTCCCAGTAGAGGTGCTCGGCGATGTCAGACATGGCCAGCACCAGGAGGTCCACGTCCGCGGCGTCGACACCGGACCGCTTGAGCGCCAGCTGGCCGGCGGACTCGGCGAGGTCGGTCAGGCCGGTGCCGGCCTCCGCCCGGTGGAACGTGCGGTACCCCCATGTTTCGATCTTCGTTACGTCGTCCGTGTACTCCCCGGCGGCCTGTGCCACCTCGACCGGCTCGCCCAGGACGTGTCCCATGGCCAGCACACCGAAGGAACCGTCCCGCGCCGTTGCGTCCGTCCCCATTGACCCCATCCCCAACTCAGCCCATCCCGACTCAGCCCGTCCCCGCCCGGTCCACCGCCGCCCGGTCCTCCGCCGCCCGGTCCTCCGCCGCCCGGTCCGTGCTGTCGTGCCAGACGGCGATCGGCCGGCCCGCGACATCCCGCACGACCTGCTCGACGACGGCTCGCTGCGCCCGGTCCAGCGGTTCGAACTGATCCGGATACTCGGCCGCGTACCGGCGGTACCAGTCGTTGTCCCGCAGCCGCGCAAGCTCTTGCGGACCACGTGTGTCATCGCCCTTGCTGTGCGGGCCCAGGCGTTGGGTCACCAGCTCCACCACCAACGGCCGGCTGTCCTTGCGGACCCGGGCCAGCAGCGGGGCCAACGCCGCCCGGATCACGTTGACGTCCATGTCGGGAACGCGTACGTGATCGATGCCGAAGGCTCGGGCGCGGCCGGCGATCGTACCGGCCAGCTGCAGCTCGGTCGGCGTCGACTGGGCGATGCCGTTGTGCTCCACGATCACCACCAGCGGCAGGGCCCACAGCGCGGCCATGTTGAGCGCCTCGTAGACCGCGCCCTCGCCCCACGTCCCGTCGCCGATGTGCACCGCCGCGATGCGACCCGGCTCGGTGCGCTTGAGATGCAGCGCCACGCCCGCGGCGACCGGCAGGCTCTCCCCCTGCACGCCGGTCGACAGGTACCGGTCGCGGTAGATGTGTTGGCTGCCGCCGACGCCGTTGCACACCGCGCCGGCCCGGCCCATCATCTCGGCAAGCAGGCCGGAAGGGTCGGCGAAACGGGCGAGGTAATGGCCGTGGCCGCGGTGGTTGCTGAAGATGAAGTCGTCCTCGTGCAGCAGCGGCGCCAGCGCCACCGGGACGTACTCCTGGCCGAGGCAGGTGTGTGTGGTGCCGCTGAGCTTGCCCTGCCCGAAGAGCTCCAGCACGGCCCACTCGAAATGCCGGATCAGCAGCAGCAGGCGCAGGTCCGCGTCGTCGAGCCGGGACAGGCTACCCGGCGTGCTCCGGCCGGCGACGGCCCCGGGCGCGGCGTCGAGGCGGGTGTTCACTGCGGTACGCCCTTGCGCCGCAGCGCCTCGCGCAGATCGCCGAACGACCGGATGCCGAATATCTCGTCGTGCTCGAACCGCACCTGGTAGACCTCCTCCAGCCGCACGATGAGCTCGATGTGTTTGCGACTGGTCCACTGCGCCACGCTGGCGGGGCCGTCCTCGTCGGCCACCTGGCCGGGGTCGAGATCGAGGACCCCGGCCACGACGGTGGCGAAGTCGCTGGCCACGTGCTGCTCGCGCATCCCCCTGCCGCTCCTCTCCAGCCGGCTAGACGCCAGCTCGGTCGATCCCGGCCGGCTGGCCGCCAGCCCCATCGGTGCCGGCCGGCTCCGCGCCAGCCGCATCGTTTCCGGCCGGCTCGACGCCAGCCGCATCCAGCCGGTCCAGCCGGTCCGGCCGTTCCAGGCTCTCCTTGAGCGCCCGCAGAAACAGCCCGGCGTCTCGACCGTTGACCAGGCGATGGTCGTAAGCCAGGCCGAGGTGAACGTACGAACGGGTCTCTATCCGCCCCTCGGCGTCGCGATACAGCTCCTCCTGGGGTGAGCCGAGCGTGACCATGCACACCTGCGATGGAAGGATCAATGGCTGCGTGAACACGATGTCGGCGTCGTCGTTGAGCGAGATCGTGATGGTGCCGCCGGTCAGGTCCGCCTCCCGGAGCTGCCCGCGCAGCACCTTGACCCGTAGCTGCATGAGCGTCCGGGCCACTGTGGACAGTCGGGAGCGCGCCGCGTCCCGCACCACCGGGATGTAGAGCCCGGTACCGAGGTCCATGGTGACCCCGACGTCGGCGCTGGCCACAGGCTTGGCGGTGCCGTCCGCCTGGACCTCGGCGAAGAAGAGAGGGAAGTCGGCCCGCACCAGTGCGACGCATTTGACCAGCAGCTCCGGCAAGCCGAGCGTGACCCGTTCCCGCTGGCCGAGGTGGCGCAGCAGCGCCTGCGCCGGGGCCACGAGCACCTTCATGACGGAGTACGCGGCCGGGATCGTCTGGTGTGACCGGGTCACCACCTCGGCGACCGCGCGCTGCGAGCGGGCGGGGACCCAGGCCGTCGTATCGGCGGGAGCTGTCCCGGCCGAGGGCACCAGCTGTTCGATATCGGCCGCCTTGACCACGGCCCGGCCGAGCGAACGTACCTGTTCATCAGTGATGGCGTGACGGCGCATCAGGTCGCGGGCCGCCTTGGTGATGACGAGGTCGCCGGCGACCGAGCCGGGGTCCGCAGCCCTGCCGTCGCCGGCCACGGCGTTGGCGACCGGGGCGTCGGCGACCGAGGCGGCCGCGGCGAACGCCGACCGCTCGTCCCCGTCGGCGAAGAGATGGCCGATCGTCGCGCCCAGCGCGCACTCGGCCGGCGGCTCCACCAGATGGTGCAGCACACCGCCGCGATCGCAGACCAGCTCCTCGGCGGCCTTGGACGTCTCGACTACCGCGACGGCCGCGCCCGCCGGAACCGTCGCGCCTTCCGGGAACAACCACTCGATCAGCGTGTACGTGGTGTCGACCGTGTTCAGCTTCGGCACGGTGATGTCAAACACCGGCGGCCTCCCGCAGCGCGTACGCGATCGTTTCCGCCCGCACAAGCACGTCAGACTCCAGGTGCGTGGCCGCCGGGATCACGCTCTCGCACGACTGGACCATCACGATCCGGTTCCGCAGCGTGCCCCAGAGCCGGTCGTAGATCTGCCTGGCCACCTCGGCCGCCCAGGTCCCGCCGCCCATGCCGTCATCGACGACGCAGACCCACTCGGCGCGCGCCAGGGTCGGCGCCAGTGGATCGAGATCGAAGGGGTACAGCCTGGACGGGACGAGGAGCTGGCTGGTCAGCTCGAGCTCGATGAACAGCTCCCGGGCGGCGGCCAGCGCTCGGGCCGTCAGGCCGCCCGGCGCGATGATCGCCACGTCGATGTCGCGCGGATCCTCGATGAAGACGCGGGCGACGCCCCGTGCCGGGTCGAGGAAGTCGAAGCCGAACAGGTCATCGACCACGCCGTCGGCGTACATGCTGCCCGCGTAGAGGGTCTTGTTCTCGAGCAGGATGCAGGGTTCGCCGCGGTCCACCAGCCGCTCCAGCAGAGCAACGTTGTCGTGGAACGGCGACATCTCGAACAGCGCGAGGTGCGGGATGCCCAGCAGATGCTGGTGCGGGCTCTGGCTGTGCGTTGGCCCGTAGCCCCGGTGGCCGCCTACCGGACAGCGGACGACCAGGTGCATCGGGATCCGGCGGCCGTACATGGACACCGACTTCGTGGCGAAGTTGAAGATCTGGTCGAACCCGAGGGCGATGAAGTCACCGAACATGACCTCGACGATCGGCCGGGCTCCGCACAGCGCCATGCCCGCCGCAACACCCAGGACCCCGCTCTCGCTGATCGGCGTGGTGATCACAGAGTCCGGGTACGCGGTGGAGAGCCCCCGGCTGATCTTGAAGGCGCCGCCGTAGGGGTCGAGAATGTCCTCGCCCAGAAAGCAGACCCTGGAGTCCTTTCCGAGAATGGTGTGCAACGCCCGATTCAGATTGTCTGCTACCCGTTCGAGCGCAGTCATGCCGATCTCGTCGTGGTCCGGCTTCCTAACGGTGAATCTGTATTGTATCCAAATTCCGCGCCGATATACATGCAGGTCTCCCTCTCCCCCGAAACGCTGGCGCGTGCCCAAAAGGGCAGTGCGGTCGCGCCGCCGCGAGATCCCCCCGGCGAGATCCTCCGTGATGATGGTGTACCAGGCCGGAGCCGGCTGCAAGCGCCGGTTGTACAGTACTGGAGCTGGTCAATAACTTGCGAGGAAATAACAACGCAGGTTGTGGCGGCGGGTTACGTTTCATGTCATGTCCACGGAATCCGTGGCCCGCAGGTTCAACGCGCTGTTGCCGCACCTGACAGAGCGGCAACGGCGGTTGTGGCTGGCGACCGAGGCACGGGAGCTCGGCACCGGTGGGGTCGCCAAGGTCGCGCGAACGGTCGGCGTGGCACCGAGCACCGTCCGCCGGGGCCTGGCCGAGCTGGACCATGCCGAGCCACCGCCGGTGCGTGTCTCGCGAAAGCCCGGTGGCGGGCGCAAGCGGGCCGAGACCCGCGATCCCGAGCTGATACACGCTCTGGAAGCGCTGATGGACCCGGACGGCGGCGCCGATCCCACTACGCCACTGCGATGGACCTGCCAGTCGACGCGGATGCTGTCCGCCGCGCTGCAGCACACCGGGCACCGGGTCAGCGACTTCGTGGTACGGAGGCTGCTCAAGCAGGCCGGCTACACCTTGCGGATGAAGGCCAAGGCGGTGCAGGGGCGCCAGTACGGGGCCTGGGACGCCCAGTTCCGGTACCTGAACGAACAGGTCGAAGAGCACCTGGCGGCGGGCTGCCCGGTGGTGAGCGTGGACGCGACCAGGAAGGTCCCCGACGGCGGCGACCCGCACGACGGCTGGTCGCCGTCGACCGGCGAGGCGGAGACCGCGGCGCCGCCACACGCATGGCTCGACGTGGACATCGATCACGACACGACCGGCCTCGCCGTCGCGACCATCCGACGCTGGTGGCAGCGGTTTGGACAGCTCGCCCACGCGACCAGCGATCGGCTCCTGGTCACCTCGACATGCTTGTGGAACAACGAGCTCGCCGCCCTGGCCAACCACACTGGGCTCACCGTAACGGCGTGCCTCATGCCGCCGGGTACGTGGCGCTGGAGCCGGATCGGACAGCGGCTGGCGGCGCAGCTCACCACCCACGAGCGCGGACGACCACCCACCCGGCACGAGGCCGTGGTGCAGACCATCCCGGCCGCCGTTCGCCGCGCCGCCAAGGCTGCGGGACGCGTGCGGGCTCCAGACGACCATGGCACGGCAGGGCCGGCGGGTGCCGCAACGGTCATACGCCATACCTTTCATGGCGAATGGAACTACAGCCTGCACCCGAGGACCTGTTCCCCGGGACCGGATGGCCGGGGTCCCTCTTGGGAGAGTTAATACCTCGCATGGCGAGGTGCGGTCGCCTATGCGACCGGATCCCGTATGTACTGTCCTGATTTCGACAGTTGCCGCGTGTTCTTCCCGCGGAGACCCCTCGCTCCGGGGCGGGGCGGGAATATCGCACAACGCCCGATTGGCCTTGATCGTTTCATTATTTGAGGGACGCGAACTGTCATGTTCCTGATTGACCGGCATGTGCCGGTGCTCGGGTATTTCCGATCCCCACTTCATTGACTTTCGCGCATGCCGTGGTTCCGCTTTCATTCGCGGTACGCGCGACCGACCGTGGCCGCATCGGCTCCACGCGGAGCCACAGTTCAGGAACCATATTGCATTAAGGACGGTCAATTGGGTGCGCCCGGCGTTCGCAGCACATGCTCACGGCTCCGACCGGAGGCGCCATTGGAATTCTTCTATACGCTCTAGCCCCGCCTTACTGGAACAGGCCTACGAGCGTGCGCTTGAGAGCGCTGTCGTGCCTGATGTCGGTCCAGGCCACGGCGTCGATCGGCCGGCTCTGCCGCTGGGACTCGCGACAGTAGCGCACAACGTCCTCGGCGGGCTGATGGCTGGTGACCGACAGTGCCCCGCTGGCCCGTAGCCGGTACGCCGCGTCCTCCGCAGCGCGGACCGCCACCCTGCCATCGTCCCCGTAGCGGGGCGCGACCGCGATCCGCCAGCCGAGCTTCTGTGCGAGCAGGATCCCGCCCGGCGCACCGTCCGGGACCGCGACGTTGGCGTTGCTACGGACGAGAGCCTGGGCCACGTCGCGCTCGTACGATCGCGAAAGCACGACATGCACCCGGCGCGGGTTCATGGCGGCGAGCAGCCTGGCCTGCCGGTCGGGCGGCAGCTTCCCGAGCAGGACCGGGACGGCGTGATCGGGCAGGCCGTCGACGGCGGAGCTCAACCGCTCGTCCGGCAGCCTCGACAGCAGTGCGACCGCACGGCCGGTGGGCGCCGTGCGTACCAGCTCGACCAGCTGGTTGGCGGAGAGCACGGCCACCAGCGTGTCGCGGAAGTCGGCCGGCGCCGCCGGCAGCACGCGGGCGATGTCCACTGGACGCATCGCTGCGATCACGATAGGCAGCCGATCGGCGGGCAGCGCCTTCAGGAGATCGGCGGCGTTCTGTGCAGGTGTGCTCCGGATCATCGCGATCAGATGAGTAACCGGCATCATCCCGCCCGGCAGCATGATCGTCTCCCCACAGTCGCCACTATCCAGGTCGCCACGAGAGGCTTAGCACCCCGGCGTCGCCGGGACCATCGCCCCTGAGACGAATTCATCGGCGATCGGTCAGGAACGGTTGATGTAACCCCGCCCAGCCCGAACCTCGCATCGGCCTCGCCCTGTGTGGCTGATCCCTATGAACGGGCCGAAGGTGATCAGATGAAACGGGTGTTGGCTCACGTTCGGTGTCCGGCTATGTTCGCTGGAGGGAGCTTCGCCGGCGAGGCTCGGCGGCAAGGGGGCGCGGCGTGCCGAGCGGAACGTTGGGGCTGGGCATCACGTTCGCGCTGGCGTGTGCCTCAGCCACGTTCTTTCTCTTCCTACGCTGTCACGGCACCGGGCGGCCGTTCGGCCGGAACAGCCGGGTGTGGACCATGCTGGTGATCGTCGTCACGGGTCTGGTCTCCACCGGTGCGGCGTTCGCCGCCGCGACCGTCATCGACCACCTGCCGGTCGCGTTCATCGGCCTCGGCATCGTCGGTCCGAGCGGGCTGTGGCTGTCGGAGATCCGCAACCGCCGCGACGAGCGGCGTGGTCTGCTGCACGATATGTCGACGCTATGGCTGAGCCGGTTGCTGGCGCGGCTACAGGAGGGCATGATCGAAGACCGGACAGCCTGGTGCGATGAGCGGCTGGATGAGGTGTGGAGCGCAGCCGAGCTGACCATGGCGGCCCGCTTCTACCAGGAGTACCTGCGCGAGCGGATGTCCGCCGAGGAGCGCCGGCGCAGCCGGATCTACGCCCAGCTCAACGCCATCGAGACGCGGCTGACCGTGGTCCAGCTCATCGAGAACAGCTCCGGGCGTACGAAGGTGGGTGCCGCGCTCCAGGGCTCTCGTGCCACCAAGGACCCGCGCTACCGCAACCATCTCGGCGACCTCACCAAGATGGCTGACATCCTTCGACACGACGCCGAACGCGACCTGACCCGCATGCTCGCGTTCGCCTACAGCGCGGGGTACTACCGAATGCCGATCTTTACGCCGCCGCGCCGCGCGTACCCGGTTATGGACGCGCCCCGTCCGTCTCGGCAACCAGGTCAAGGTGGTCAGCCGGCTCGTCGAGCGGCCGCAACGTAAACTCCGCCGTGGCCCCCAGGGCGACGAGCACGCCGGATATCGTGCGCAGCGTCAGGTTCTCATCGCCGGAGAGGATTTGGCTCACCCGCCCGGGCGATACGTTCATCGAATGGGCAAGGTCCGCTCGGGACACCTTGTGTTCGCGCATGTACCAGGTGATCTCGTCGACGACGAGTCGCGACAGGTCGCCCGACTCGTCGCGGTGGCTGTCGACTCCCACGCCTCGTGGGTTCCAACGCAAAGCCATCGCGATCTCCTTCGGACGGCCCATTCTCGTAGACTCATGTTAGTCATAGCTAAACGTTTAGGCAAGACTAACGGTCAGCAAGCCGACGATCAGCGCTCGTGGCGGCGCCGTGCGCGAGGCCGCACCGATTGACGGAGATCGTTAGGCTGGCGGGATGACTGGCGGCGGCCCCACGCGCTCGGCCACCTTCAACCATGGGCTGACGCCGCCGGACCTTGGGCTGACGCCGCCGGACCTTGGGCTGACGCCGCCGCCGGACCATGGGCTCACATCGCCGCCGGTCCGACCCGCGGCGCCAGGCGCGGTGGTGCTTGCCGCCATCGCGCTGGCGCTACATGCGATGCAACCCTTCGCGTTCTTCTTCACCGGCGCCAACGTCATCGCCGGCTACCCCATCCCCCCAGGCCCGGTGCACGCCGGGGTGGCTCGGCTGCTGGCCGACCCGACCAGCGCTCCGGCGCTCCTCCTCTGGCAGGCCAACGCCGGTGAGGCCGCAGCCGCCTGGGTCGGGTGCCTCATGGTGGTGCACCTCGTGCTGATCGTGTTGGTCCTCCAGGGCACGCGTACCGGCCGGGTGGCCGCGAACGTCTTCGGCGCGGCCACCCTGCTGGCCCCGCTGCCGGTGCTGAGCGGCGCGATCCTGGTGCTGCTCAACGTCCCTTCAGCGCGCCGGTTCTTCCGGCAGGCTGCACGGTGGCGCCGCGATCCGGCTCGTACCGTCGAACTGCTCCCTGGTTGGCTGCCGGTGTCGGCTGTGGCGAGCTTGGCGGTGCTAGTGGTGGCGGGGTGGTTCGCGACGCCGAACCTGCTTCGGCTGTCCGGCGACGCGGGGATCGTCCGGTACTTCGACGGTACGGCGAAGGTGCTGGTGGACCCGCGGGCGTTGGCGCGCGGCGAGGTCAGTGGCGCGGTACGCAAGGACGTGCCGGTCACCGCGGGCCGCATCGTGCGGGTGGTGGCTACGAACGGCACCGTCGCGCAGGTACGCGACACGTGGGTGCTGAAAGACGGCAGGGCGGACTGGACCTCGATCAGCGAGCTCGACCAGCACGACGGCGTGGAGCTCGGGCACGTCGAGACGTCGTACGCCATCGATCGCAGGTCCATGGCGGCGGCCGCCAGCTACCCGGCCGGCTGGCGGGTTACCCAGCACCGGGGTCTCGCCCTGGACTGGCCGGGCGGGGCGGCGAAGAAGGACTACATCGGTTGGGTCAGCGACACGAGGAGCACGACCACGCTGCGCTTCGCCGGCCAGAGGCAGATCGAGGTATGCCGGTACGTCTCCAGCTCACCGGTACCGTGCACGAAGCTCGACGTGTTGGGGTACGAGTCCACAGTGGAGGACACGCCGATCGCCGACGAGCGGACACTGGCCCGGTTGCCCACCACCGTGCCGCCCGCCACCGTGTCCGCACTGGCGTCCGCTCTGCTGCCGGCCGAGCCCAAGCGGCGGCTGGACCAGATGTTGGCGACGCGCACCGGGCCGGTGCCGGTCGAGTACACGTTCGAAGCGACCGGTACCTACCTGGTCGAACCGGTCAGCGGCATCGTCGTATCCGCCAAACGCGAAGAGATCCGTACGATGCACCTGCGCCTGCCCGGCCAGGCCGGCCTGCCGGCCATCGTCATCTCCGACGTGAGCCTCGCCATGACCTGTACCCGAGCCGCGTGCGCGGGCGTGGACGCCTGGAACGCCATTGACCGCAAGCGACTCTGGGGTACGACGCTGCCGCTGGTCACCGCCATCATCGGCGTGGTCGTGCTGACGGCGACGACCCTGCCCCTCCTGGTCCGCCGGCGCCGGCGCGGTCATCCCCGGTGATCGTCTACCCGGGGCGGCTGCGCCGGCTGGCGCGCATCCGGCGGCTCGACCCGCGCCGCGACTGCTGGCAGATCTACCGGACCCTGGTCCGGGAAGAGTTCAAGCACGAAGCACGGCTGGGACTGCTGGTCGCGTTCTGGCGCGAGTTCGGCATCCCCGAGATCGCCGAGCTGCTCGACGCCACCGGGGAGACCGTCGCCCGTCCCGGCAAACGGGCCGACGACACCGGGATCCTCATGTACGAGGTGATCGACCACGGCTTCGAGCACCCGCGCGCCCGGTCGGCGATCCGGCGGCTCAACGAGATCCATCGCAGCTTCGGCGCCGCGATCAGCAACGACGCCAACCGGTACGTGCTCGCCACGCTGATCTTCGTGCCGACCCGGTGGATCGACCGGTACGGGTGGCGGCCGCTGTGCTGCCACGAGCGCGCCGCCACGTACCACTTCTACCGGGAGCTCGGCCGCCGCCTCGGGATCCGGGACATCCCCGGCTCCTACCCTGCGTACGAACAATGGTTCGACGACTACGAACGGCGGCACCTGAGGCGTACCGACGCGGCGGTCCGGTTGATGGCGGCGTCCCGGTCGATCCTGGGCAGGTTTCCCGCGCCGGTTCGCCTGGCGGGCCGCTCCTTCGCCGATACCGTGCTGCTCGACGCCCCGATGCGACACGCCGTGGGCGCGGCCGAGCCCAGCCGCGTGGCTCGGCTGGTCTGGCACCTGGTGCTGCGGCTGCGGGCTCGGGTCCAGCGGCTGGCTCCCTCTCGCCCGCCGTACCACCGCGACGGCGACCTGGCCACGGCGAGCTATCCCGACGGGTACGACATCGCCGGCGTCGGTGCCACGAGCCGCCAGCCAACCAGCGGCGTTCGGGCATGCTGTACTACACCCCCGGCCGGGGGGAGAACATGACCACCGCCGATATGGAGGAACGTCATGCGAACGGGACTGGACTACGCGTACGGCCGCCCGAGCCCAGCCGCGATCAAGGCGGCCGGGTACACGTTCGTGAGCCGGTACCTGAGCCCGCCCGGCAACCCGAAGAACCTGTCCAAGCCCGAAGCGGACCTCTTACAGGCCAACGGGATCAGCGTCGTATCGAACTGGGAGTACTTTGGCGACTGGGCTCACGACTACAGCGGTGGCTACAGCACAGGCCAGGCACACGCGGCCGCGGCGGCGCGGATGCATCTGGACTGTGGCGGTCCGGCCAGCCGGCCGATCTACTTCAGCGTCGACTTCGATCCGACCGACGCCCAGCTGCCCGTCATCGGCGAGTACTACCGCGGGGTCGCGTCGGTGATCGGGCTGGAGCGCACCGGTGCCTACGGCGGCTTCAGGACGATCAGCTACCTGTTCGACCATGGCTTGATCCGGTGGGGATGGCAGACGTGGGTCTGGTCCGGTGGCCTGTGGGACGCCCGAGCACAGGTTCGCCAGGTGCAGACCAACATCTGGTTCGCCGGCGTCGAATGCGACATCGACGAGGCGTGGACGGACGACTTCGGGCAGTGGGACTGGAAACGACGAGGGGCGCGGGTCATCAGCGGCGGCGAGGGCGTCATCTACGGCGTCGACGTCAACGGGGACCTGCAGTGGTACCGGCACCTCGACCCGAGCGGCGGCAGCAGCACCTGGGCGTCGGAGGGCGGTACGAAGATCGGCTCCGGCTGGAACGTCTTCACCACCCTCTTCGGCGGCGCCGACGGCGTCATCTACGGCGTCGACTCCAACGGAGACCTCCAGTGGTACCGGCACCTCGACCCCACCGGCGGTGACAGCACCTGGGCGGCCGACCACGGCACCAAGATCGGCTCCGGCTGGAACGTCTTCACCACCCTCTTCGGCGGCGCCGACGGCGTCATCTACGGCGTCGACTCCAACGGAGACCTCCAGTGGTACCGGCACCTGGAGCCGACCAACGGTGTCAACAGCTGGGCGGTCGACCACGGCACCAAGATCGGCTCCGGCTGGAACGTCTTCACCAAGCTCTTCGGCGGCGCCGACGGCGTCATCTACGGCGTCGACTCCAACGGAGACCTCCAGTGGTACCGGCACCTCGACCCGGCCGGCGGTAGCAGCACCTGGGCGTCCGACCGCGGTACGAAGATCGGCTCCGGGTGGAACACGCTCCTCACGCTGAGCGGCGGAGCCGACGGCGTGATCTACGGCATCCAGCCCGACGGGGACCTGCTGTGGTACCGGCACCTCGACCCGACCGGTGGCGGCAACACCTGGGC
>WNFV01000213.1_pt1 | contig 97402 bp, 103 predicted proteins | sample 5400101 | NCBI WGS metagenome assembly WNFV01 (sample SAMN13153361, study PRJNA577476) | soil metagenome | isolation source: 115 cm soil or saprolite under grassland replicate 1 | place: USA:California | collected 2016-06-15
CGGAGCTGGGCGAATACCGCATTGTGCATTTCGCCACCCACGGATTGCTCAATAACAGCCATCCGGAGTTGTCGGGCATAGTACTGTCGCTGGTGGACGAAGCAGGAAAGCCGCAGGACGGATTTCTCCGGCTGCAGGACATATTTAACTTGAAACTCTCGGCGGAGTTGGTTGTGCTGAGCGCCTGCCAGACCGGATTGGGCAAGGAGATCAAAGGTGAGGGGCTGGTAGGGCTGGCGAGAGGGTTTATGTACGCCGGCGCGCCGCGCATCCTCGCGAGCCTGTGGAAGGTGGACGATCAAGCGACCAGTGAGTTTATGGAACGATTTTATCAAGGAATGCTCGGCGATGAGCGATTGAGCGCGGCGGGGGCGTTACGTCAGGCACAGTTGACGATCTGGAAACAGAAACAGTGGCGGGAGCCGTATTATTGGGCGGCCTTCGTCTTGCAGGGCGAGTGGAAATAGCGATGAACGCGCCGATTTCTCAAAAGAAGGGATGGGTCGTCACCCGAGAAGCGTTTGAAAGGATGCTGGCAGCGCTACATCCTGATAGCGAGCGGGCCGACGAGCAGTACGTGAAAATTCGGCGGAAACTGGTGAAATTGTTCGAGTGGCGTGGGTGCCCCGAGGCCGATGAATGCGCGGATGAAACAATCAACCGGGTGGCCCAGAAGATTTGTGAAGGAACCTCGATCTGGACCAACGATCCTTATTCATACTTCCACGGCGTCGCACTCAACGTCTTGAGAGAATATCAGCGAAGAGCAGAGCATACGGCAAGAACGCTTGAAGCGGTGGCGCAGGTTCAAGAGTTCTCGGTAGACCCCGAAGATTTACTGTCGCGAGAAAAGGAGCAAAGAGAAAGAGAACGCCAGCTTGAATGTCTCAAGCGATGCCTGCTAAAACTCCCGCCCGAAAGCCGCTATCTCATCACTACGTATCACCATGGAGAAGAAGCGCCGGATAAAGCGCGCCGGAAGGAACTGGCTCAAGCGCTGGGGATACCGCTCAATGCGTTGAGGATTCGCGCTTACCGCATCAGAGCCGCGATCGTAGAATGTGTCAACAATTGCCTTGAGCGCGGACCGGAGGGGTGAAATATATTCCGGGATTCAGCATTTATTAGTAGGGAAGTATTTACGCATGGGGTTGAGAATGAAGAGTCGGCCTCTGTAAATAAACAGTGAAGATACAGTGATTATGGAAGACGAAGCCGCCAACGAACAACTGCTGACCTGGTATCTGCTGGGAAACTTACCCGAGGAAGAGCAGCGGCAAGTTGAAGAACAGTTTCTCAGCAACGATCAGCGCTATGATCAGATTCTGGCGTTAGAGGACGAGCTGTTTTACGACTACACGCAAAATAAACTTTCGCCCGGCGAGCGTGAACAGTTTGAAAAAAGGTTTCTCTCTTCCGAGCATAACCGGAAAAGAGCAATCTTGTATTCAGATGTGGCGAACGAGATATCTGAAACCGCGATGGTCGGTACGGCTGATAAGGATATAGCCGATCGAGAGCAGCAACACTTTTGGCTGTCTCTGAAGTCATATTTCGCCGCTCAGGGCGCGGCAATGAGGGTATCACTAGCGGCTTTGGCGATAGCCTCGCTCGCCTTGATCTTGCTCGTCATTGGAATAGTCAGGCTACGAAACGAATTCAATCAATTTAGGGCGCAGCGGGCTGTTCAAGACGATCAAATGCGTCAGCAGGCCCAACAGGAGCGCGCCCGCGCCGACGAGTCGAACCTCAAGCTCAAACGCGAGCTAGATGAAAATGCAATGATGCGGCAGGAGTTGAGCAAAATGCAGGCGCAATCCGGGGGGCTGGGAGAGAGACTCCCTTCCGTGATTTCTCTTGTCCTCGCGCCTTCAATTGTTAGGGATCAGGCGCCTGATATGAAGAAACTTTACCTCCCGCAGGGCGTCCGTCTGTTAAAGCTACTACTCAAACTTAAAGAGAAAGCAGAGTACAAGTCATATCAGGTTACTCTGTCGACGGTCGAAGGCGTTAAAATATGGGGCCAGGATATGTTGCAGGCCCAACGAACAGGCTCAGGCCGATCCATTGAGTTATGGCTGCCGACCAGGACTCTGGCGCCAGGCGATTATCAATTGAAACTCAATGGGTATGCGTCGGACGGGACGCTCGAAAAGACGAAAGATTATTACTACTTGAGTATCAGGAGATAGTGACTCGGCCAGAACAGATTTTTCCATTCCGTCCTCAGCTCACATCTGACAGCGACTCTTTAACATCTATGCCCCGGTGATCCGAGGTGTCTTCGCGCCCCGAGATCGAGAGGTCGTTAGGGAAAAACGGTCCTGCCGTTCGGCATGGTTTTGGCCGACCAGCAAAAAAGGTTGGGTCAGTTCAGGCGATCGCTCAGCAAACAGGATCAGGAACTCTTCGATGAGCTATTCGAACGCGCGCGCCCGCACGCGCAGGCCGCCGTGCGGGCAGCCAGCCCCGCATCTCCACGAAATACTTTTCCAATAGTGGCATCTATTAATGGAGAGGCATTTTAAGTAGACCCATGACGCCGATTCTTACGCAAATGGCCCATTTGCGTAAGAATCGGCGTCATGGGTCATCATCTGCTGAAATGAACACGGGTTTCCAAAATGCGGCCAAAGATTTCGAGTTATATCCGATTTCACCTGGTCATTTAGGTTTTGATCGCGTGCCTTTTGGGAGCGGGCTTGATTTTTGATTTGGTGTAGTAAGTCTGCTTCCAGAAGGCACACAGAGAAGCCGCCCTTAGAAGGGACGGCGCTGCCGCATGGCAGGCGTTTAGAAACAGCCGCCTCACTACTGGGAGCTTCCTCTCGCAGCAACCTTAAAAGCTGAACCTGATGCCGGTCTCGATTTGCCTGGCAGGCGCAGACGCTGTCGGGCGTCCGAAAAAGGGAGATGTCACGGTACCGACAAAATTGGTCGGATTGAGGTGATTGAAAAGGTTTGTAGCCTGAAGATAGAAATTGAACCTCAACTTTTTCTGCAAGGCGCCGAACTGATCCCGTATGGCTCCATAATCACCAGCCTGCACTGTAATCTGGGTGCTTCCTGTCCTACTGACTTCATCGGACTTTCCAAAACCGAACAGCCAGCTCAATCTCATATTGACGTTCCAGGAAGCCTCGCCACGGGCGCTGTTACGAGTCATGCCTGGCGGACGGTCATTGAACGCAGTATCACCATCATCATCACGCCCGGTCACAATGTTATAAGGAAGCGGCGAGGCGTAGAAGAAGGTTGGAGTCACCCTCCATCCTTTAGGCAGTCCGATACCGGTCGTAATGATGAAGCGATGACGCCTATCATCACCCGCAGGCCCGCGCTCGGCGCGCAGATCGAAATTATCAGCGGGCAGACTGAGAGGGCCGTCGGTCTCATTGATCCTCTTCGAGAAATCATAGCTGATCATCCAGGACAGACGTCTGTTACCATTACTATTTAAGGTTAGATCAAGCGTGTGACTGAAAGATCTCGCGGTTGATTCAAGTTGCGTTAAGTTTCCGCCATCAGGATCCGGTCTTCCTAGGCCAGGAATAGGAGCGTTTATGTTGCGCCCACGGAATTGGTGGAAACCCTGCTCGTAAGAATAGCTCGCCAACAGCGACATCCCCAGGGTGAGTTGCCTTTGTATATCCAGTGTGGCTTGCGCGATGTAAGGATTTCGCAAGTCTTCAGCGCGTCGTGACCGGCCGGGCGGGAGAACGAGTTGCGAGCCGCCGCTGAAAGGGTCAGGAAACCCGGGATCCATGATGACAAGGCTCGTCCCCCGTTGTCCGTCATCGCTGAGCAGGTCCCCAACAGTCATCGCACTAAGCCATTCATAGAATATGCCCACTCCGCCGCGGATGGTCGTGCGCCCGTCTTTGAATGGCGACCAGCCGAACCCGAAACGCGGCGCGTAGTTGTTCCCGTCACGCAAGTTGTTTTGCCATTCGTAGCGCACCCCATAACTTAGTGTCAGGCTGGGGACGACCCTCCAATCATCCTGCCAATATGCGCCTATCTGTCGATGAGTATATTCCACTGGCCTGAGGCCCACACGCTGAATGAAGGTGGCCGGTCGTCCGGCGATGAAATCAGCCAGGCTGGAGAAGGTAAACATCCCATTCTGATTGCTGAGATTGAGGTAGTGATAAGTTCCCGCCTCAAGCAGTATCCCGGCGCGCATCGCATGCTGTTTCAAGGCGAAGTCCACATCCTCACGCGCCTCCACCTCGGCGAGCTTATTTTCGGATCGCGCCTGCGCCCCTCCGCTGTTGAAAGCCCCGAGCACGATCAATCCCCGGGAGTCGCTCACCGGAAGCAAGCTGACGTCTTGCCAGTGCAACTGCAGGCGGAATTCGTGGAAGAGCTTGCTACCAACCGCGCCGGCTTCGGCCATCTGCAATCTGTGGTCTGCGGAAGAGGAGGAAAAAGCGCTCTCGGGCAAGCTGAAATCGCCGACTCCCAGGTTATCGCTGCGTGATCCGACACGGAGGAAGTTGACCCTCAAGTCGTGTGACTTGCTCAGAGTGTAATTGGCCCGCGCTGATAGATAGAGGTTCCTGGAAGGCTGGCGCACAACGTCGTTGAAGTCGCCAGACGGCAGCGCCGTGACAACGGTTTTTGAGACGAAATCCTGTCTGCCGTCCGCGGCCAGGAAAAGCGAAGTGCGCCCGGGTTTGAGCGGAACATCGAGAGTGGCTTCAAACCGCTGCAAACCTTCCGGCGCGCGGATGGGGGCGAAACCGTTACGCGCATCCAACGCCTGATTGCGGAAACCATAACCTAGAGAGCCATGCCATGCGCCCGCACTGGGTTTAGTCATTATTTCCACATACACCGCGCCGGCCTGGTGATATTCCGGCGCCATTGCGTTACGCCGGATCCTGATCCGGCGGATCTGCGATTTTGGCGGGAGTCTTCCACCTCCGAAACCATCCACCAGAAAGATCGCGCCAGGACCGGCCATGCGCTCCAACTCTTTCTTCATCTCATCCGGATCATCAGGCAAATTGGCGATCTGTTCCTCGGTAAGTACGGTCGCAAAGGTGTCAGAGCGCGGGTCAGTACGCTTCTCGCGCTCACGCGGGCTGACGACGATCTCTTCTTCGATTCGAGCGACCTCCAGGCTGATGGCGATGCGCCGGCTTCCGGCCTTGAGTGTGATTTCCCGTTCTTGCGGCCCGAAATGTTCAGCCTCCACTCGCAGTTGATAATTCCCCGAAAGGAGTTTGACAAAGATCGCCTCGCCCCGTTGATTTGTCAGAAGCGTTTGCCGAAAGTTTTCAGCGCCTTGGAGAGTCACTTGTACGGAGGGAAGGATAGCCCTGTTGGAGTCAACTACTGTAACTGTCAAGACGACTTCCCCGGGCTGTTGTTGCGCAAAGCCCAAGGTTGAGGCGAGAGCTAACATAAGCCCCAAATAGAATGCTCTGATGTATGAACGGCGGGCTTGCATTCCGCTTCCAGTTACTTCCTCTTCTTACTCGGGTTGAAATGATCGGGCGCAAAATTAGGATTGAGCTCAAACCTCTTAAGCTTGTACTCCGCTCTAATTTTCCCCCCACTCTCATAAGTCATCAAATGAGGCATCATGACGCCACCCACCTCCCGATATTCAGAAAACCGATACTTCGCTTCCGCTCGAGTGACGTCCTTGGGCGAAGTCGCCTGTCCCACCGGCGCCGCGCCTGAAGAACCTGAGATGAGCATGGCTCCCGGCTCTGGATAGGTCATCAATATCAAACGTGAGGAGCCTTTATCAACAAAAAGTCGCGCCGAGAAATCATTTGGCCCTCTGACATCTATCATGTCTGCTCTGCCGTCACTGGCCTGGGCCTCGCCGGCATACGAGAAAGTGAGAGGGAAATCTGGCGAGGGCGGGAGCGACAGTCGTATCAACTGTAGAGCCTGCTCCCTTTGTATAGTCTGAAGCTGCTTGATCTGATCATCAGCTGTGGGAGCGCCGCCCGCCGTCAATACCTGAATCTCGCCCCCTGACGTTGTGACATCAGACCAGCTTTGCTCTCCATTAAGCAACTTGTAGATAGTAAATTGCCCTTGATTGCCTGAAACGACCTGCGTATCCCTTGTGAACATTTTATTCGGCAATAACAAATCGCAAGCAACCTGCCCTGTGTCTTGATCACCATTTACCCTACTGCGACTCACGTCCCAGATTAAGGACAATCCCTTGACGCTATCCGGCTTAATTGCGCCAAAGACCGCCTTCCTCTTCTGAGCGAGTATTGTCTGAGCTCGCTCTTTCTCATCAAATTTCTGAACCGCCTGAATACTCAAAACGTAAGTGAGCGGCAAGGCTATTGAAAATACGAGAATCGACTGACGGAATGTCCTTACACTCATCTTGACCCCTCGATGATATTTGGAACTTTGACACTCCCACCGCTAGAAGCGGCAGGATTCTTGCTTCATCCGAGGTCGCCTGCTGTTGCAGGTCTTACACCAGGTCCACAAGCGTTTTACTTCCCGTGCGCCCCACGGTGAAGATATAAAGTTGATACCCTGATTGTTTCCAGCTTGGTTATCGACAGGAAAGTATCAGGGAAGAGTTCAACCTACGACGCGTTAGCGTTCGGATGGAGCAGTTGATTTAATGACCACCTCAAAGTCTTTGAGGAAAGCCTCCCGAGCTACAGGAGTGGTTGCCGTTCCTGCCCACGCCTTTATTACCACACCGTTCACCAAAAATATCTTGAGCGGTAAGGCTTTCACTTCGAGCGCCTGTTGCAAGAGCATGTCCTGGTCAACGAATAGCCTCACAGGAAACTTGCCTTCGACGCCATTAAGACTCCGATCTGACCAAAATAGCAGCGCTCCATAGAATCGCAGATCGCTATACTTATTGACAAGCGTTTTCAGAAACTGGCCCTCCATAGAACAAGGCTCGCAGTCCGAGCTCAGCAAGACCAGCATTACTTTCCCGTCCCGTAATTCATTATCACCAAGAGCATGCCCATTGAGGTCAATTAACTTGGCTTCTGGAAGCCGCTTTCCAATAATACGCTCGTTGTATGCATCATGAACGCCTCCCTGCTCTCTCTTCGAAAAGTAAAAATACTGAGATGCCGCAAAGCTAAGGCTGAACAATGCAATGCAACAACAAAGCGCAACGATAACCCACCTTAATTTACCTGATTTATACTGCTCCATAGTAGTAATCCTTGGAATGAGCCTGCCCCTGGCGGGGCGGTGAATGACCCTCCGGTCACGGCAGCGTAGTGGGGTGACCGAGACCCTTGTAAAATATCAGGCGCGGCGTTTTCTCCGGCCACCACGCTCCTGAGTTGTTAATTGACCTGTTAGGGTCAGCTCTCTTGCGAAAGAGAGTAATGCTCGCCTCGACAATGTTATCCGGGCTTTTTGCGACAAAGGCCCTCGCCGGGCTGGCCACACTGTCCGTTGTCGCGGTCCGTTCTGTTTAATGGCCATGACTGAGCCAGGAACTGGCAACGCATTTAGCGCATTTACCGCCGTTCCCAATGGTGAATGCGATGGCAATTTGCGCACAAGCATTCACATTTGGCGATTTCATCCAAAATACTTTTTTCGCTTCGGTTACGTTTTACAGCCTCAGAGATGCGAAAGTCTTTTGAGTCAGGCTCTGTATGGTGAAAATCAAGCACGCGCGGGTCGCTGATTCCACAACGAACACACTGCTTTCCCATCTTTTGTTGCTCGATGAACTCACGTAAGCGGTTTCTTCGCGCTTTATTTCGGTCGTTACACTTCTCCTTATTAGCCTGAAACCAGTTTTTCTTTCGTTCTCGAATACTGTCCCGATTGGCCCGGTGGAATTGTTTATCATATTCGCGTTTTGCTTCTATGCTTTTATCCATACGGTGTCATGACCCGGATAACGTAGTTCTCAAACAACAAGAACTGAGTCTGGTTGATGGTTTTTCGTTGATGAGCAGCCCCGGAGGGGCGAATCATCAACTACGCCATGCCATCAACAACTCTCACAATGGAGCGCTGCCTATCGCTCGTTGCATATGTATGAACAGACCTCGCTCCCATCACGATATATAGTGCCGCCGGTAAGCTCACAAACCAGGTAACGGCCAGGCCCCGTTCTATAAATTATCAGGCGGGAGCATGCGCTAACCGAAACGCCGGCAATGAGGCTGGCCAATCCCAGAGCAAGGGACAAAGCAAGTAATCTGTGTTTCAGTATCTTTTTCATGGTTTTCCTCCTATAGCGGTTTTCAAATGAGTGGTCAGGAGAAATTGTTGTTTCTCCACTTTCGATCGAGTAGGCGCATGTAGTCACAATTCTTAAACCGACCCCGAATGTCTTCTGGCGTAACTTGTTCGATCGGCTTTTTAAATGCTAGCCAGAGTCAGGCTCATTGCGCGCCCGGTTACTGGGTGTCTAATGCGCCCTCAATCATCATTGATGTCCCCACACCGGATAGAGTGAATGGAGCGCTGCCTATCGTTCGTTGCATACGTATGAACAGACGGAGTACCCATCAGGAGAGGTACTACCGCCCGCAAACTCACAAACCAGGAAAGAGCCCCCCCCCAATCTATAAATTATCAGGTTGGAGCATGCCGCTCTAACTGCAAAGCCCGCACCTAGGCTGGTCAATGCCAACACAAGGGCCAAAGCAAGAAATCTGAGTTTCAGTATCTTTTTCATTGTTTTCCTCCTATAGCGGTTTTCAAAATCAGAGGTCAGGAGAAAGTGTCATTTCTCCAATTTCAATCGAGTAGGCGCATGTAGTCACAATTCTTAAACCGACCCCGAATGTCTTCTGGCGTAACTTGTTCGATCTCTAGCTTTAATGCCTGTCGGAGTCAGGCTTAGTCACCCTGCCCCGGCTGCCTTGATCAGGCCCATCGCCCGCAGGCCGCCATGAGTTACTGAGGCAATTCTTCGAGCATGGCGCGTATGATGGTCAGTGTAGTCGTATTTAGGACTAAGGGCAAGCTTTATTTTTTCCCTAGCCGGCCACCGGCGCTAGCTGAACGCCAGTGAGACAACACTCGTTACCACCATAGAAACCGGCAGGCGCTCGTCTTTCCGGTGATTGAAGAGGCTATTAAAGAAGCGCGCCCAACCTTTTCGAGAGTTTCCTTTGAGCGTCTCGCTCCCTACATCTCGGGCAGTACAAGTCACCGAGCTTCAGCTCGGCCCCGCATTCCGTACACAATCCCGCTGCGCGGCGGCGAGCGCGAATGCCTGCGCGGGACCGACGGACGATCTCCCGGTTGCGATCAGGGTGCTCTGCCCGCCACTGCCGTAAGCGCTCGAGTTCCGCCTCCCGATTGGCTCTGTACCTATCCTTGCTGGACTGCCTCCTTTGCACGATATTTCGCTGATAATCTTCGGCGATGCAATCCTTGCAACGCCTGCCATGGCCATCTGGTGAGTTACGATCACGCGAGAACCGAGAGAGTGAACATTGCCTGCGGCAGGTACAGCAACGTTTGTGTATGGTAGCACTAGTTGCGCTCATCATCGCCACTTCAGTTTCGCCCCTAGAGCCTGTTATCAACTTGTTAAAGCGAGGGCCTCCGCACATCTTTTGGTGTAATTGGTTCGAGCGCTCGCTTTAGTGCCTGCTGGAGTCAAGCTCAGTCACTCCTGCCCCGGCTGCCTTGATCAGGCCGATTGCCCGCGGGCCGCCGTGAGTTGCTTAGTCGATTCTTCAAGCATGGCGCATTATGAGAGTTAGTGTAGCCGTATTTAGGACTAACGGCAAGCCTTAATTTTTCCGTAGCAGGCCGCCGGCGCTAGCTGAACGCCAGTGAGACAACACTCGTTCCCACCATAGAAACTGACATGCGCTCGCCTAAGTTCCTTAGCAGCAGTCTGACGAAGACCGGATAGCGCAGCCCAGACAGGATTTCAGGCAATCGCTCATAATCCCGTGACAGGCAACAAAAGCATGACATCCAGCCGAAACTTCGCCCGCCACACCATCGATGCGGTAAGATAGCAATACCTTTCTTCGCCTCAGGGAGTTTGACGACTTCGAGCTCGATGTTATGCTCAAGGGTCGCGTTCGAGGCGTAGGTCCGCGGTCAAAGTAAGCGTTGGCTGGCTTTGAGACCGGGCGTTCCATCCCTTCTCAAATCCACCCTCCACTAATTAATGTATAGGTCGGAAAAGTATTTCACGGAAATGTGAACTGAGGATTTAATACACTCTACTAGTTCAAAGAGGAAGGACATCTCCCTAGATCGAATCTGGCGGCAATACGCGACAGCATTTGACGGCGTTACCAGAAAGTGGCTAAGCGCCATTAAGTAGCCTTTCAATCATATATATCTCTCTCCGATATCGTACGAACAATGTCAATCCATAAAGCATGAGGACCAATCCCAGGCCACCAAACAGTCCAACCCCAATGTTCACAAACAGCGCGTCGTCGGGGGCAGACCGTATATTTAGTACTCTAGACAACACGACGAAGGACACGACGAAGAACACGAGTAGTAGGCCCGCCACAGCGTTAAACATGGCGCGATGGTGCCGAGACCAAACCCACTCTGACTTGCCCGAAACTCCGGAATTCCGATTATAGTAGGCCACCGCATCAAAGACCCCATTCAAATTGCACCATCCGACAACTCTAACGTCCTCGCCATCCTTGATAAAGACAGGGCCGCTCACCCGAAGCGCGACCGGCACATTCGAAAGACGGAACACACATTCATATGAGCTCCCCCAATAATTGCCCCAAAGCGCGCCGAATCTGCTATTTAAAATTATGGGAGCGCGGGTCAGACGAACATCCGACGCTTTTCCTTCGATACTAGCGAGTTGAGCGAGAATCGATTCCATAAATTAATCTCCCCGATGGCGCAAACGCGATGCGTCGTCATAGGGCGCGCGATAATAACAGAGTTTGAGACAACCTGTGAGCGATTTTCGGTGTAGCCGGCGCCAGGTCCTGCGCTTCCCTTCACCTAGGGCATTCTGCCCAACCCCAGGTAACCTCAAAGCAAGGAGCGTAATTTTGCAGGGGCGTGGTTCGAAAAGCGATCGCTATGGGCTACCGCGCGTCGGATTAAGTCAGAATACTCCGCCGCGAGAATTACACCGCGCCGGATTTCGCGACGGCTCGCGAAACTATTGACGCTATCAGCCTGCATGCGCTATGCGGTCTGGAAGGAGCGCGATGACTATTGAAAACCCGTCCGGATTCTCTAGGCATGTTGATAGATCAATTCTGCAAAATTCTCTTGGGTGGCTGCTCGTGGAGGGGATCTTCACGAGTCCGGCTGCGGTGGGCGGAATTTTGGTTTGAAGTAGAAGCTGACATGTCCAATAGTTCAACGCTACCGTTTCGGCCCAGTCCCAGAACTAACGGGTCAACTAACTCCATCTAAGCCTTCGGCTGTAGATGGAGCTTGCGGTTCCAAGTTTCGTACCTACGCCCGGCGGAAAGCCGCCAGGAACGGACCGCTTCGGGCCGGTTGACTTTCTTCGGCAGGTATTCGCAGAAGAGGCGGCCCATCGCCTCTTGGTCATGCCTTAAGGCAATAGATTTCGCTCCATTCAGATCGGCGTTGATCTGATAGCCGCAATTGCGGCAATAGAAATTCGATTGGTTCTGACGAACACCGATATGCAAACAACGCGAACAGGTTCGGGAAGCGTACCGTGGGTCAATATATACGACCTCGACGCCGGCGCGTGCGGCTTTGTAGCCGACCATCCACTGCAGTTGGGCGAAACTCCACTCGTGGACGCATCTCGCCTTGCCGTTCTCCCGAATCCCGCTCAGGTCTTCAAAGACGGTGACGGTATTGGGGATATTGGAGTCAATCGGCACTGGCTGCCCGGTGTAACTGACGATCGTTGTGCTCGGCTGTCCCGTCTGAACACTGAAGGTGGTCGTCCGCGGACCCTCGTTGCTGTTCGAGGCGTTGAGGGTCAACGTAAAGTCGATCTCCGCGCCGCATGTGGGCGAAGGCGGCGGCGCAATTCGTCCTCTTAAATCGCAAGCACACTCCCGCCCAGGCCGAAGCCGCCTCCAAAGAGATAGACTCCATCACCACCGAGTACGAGGAGTTGAGGGCGGAGATTCGCGCGCACAGCCCTCGACTTGAGCGGCTTCGATCAATTGATCGAACGCAATGAAGATGAAATTAGACGCTAGCCTTGAGATAGAGCTTGCCTGTGGGATGAGGAGATCCTCCTCTCGGTTCGAGAGTCACAGCAGCAGCGGCCAGACCAACTAAGGCTTCTGGCGGAGGAGTCAATTTCAAAACGGTCCGCCCCTGCTCGTCGGTGCGAAAGACGGCGGCGCTAATCTTTGCATTCCCCGTCACATACCAGAGTTGATAGTCCTTGTCGGAAGGCGGCGCCGGCAGATCGAAGATGTAAATGGTCCACTGCCGCGCCTCCGTGTCCCAAACGACTTTGGCGCTGGCCTGCGGAGCTTCGTCTCCCACCATCGATATGATCCTGGTCCTGGGATAGACGATATCGTCAACGCGCCCGCGGGCGAGGTCGGCATTCTGTTTGAACAGGTAGCCAGCGGTAAAGGCAAGCACAGCCGTAGCGGCGATCAACAGCCAGCGCGAGGTCCTCGATTCGGCGCGACGAGGCTGAACGAAAGGCAAGACTTTCTTCTCGTTCCGCTCGGCCATCTCTTTCGAAGTCGATTCTTCTACGGCGACCTCGATCGGAGTTCGCTGAGTTTCTTCGATGATGCGATTGAGCAATCGTTCTCTAAGGTAATCCGGCGGCTTTTGAATTGGCAGAGCCTGAGGCAACAAAGCTACCACATCGAGCCATTGGAAGATAACACGCCGTTGCTCGGGAGTGGCGCTATGCAAAGAAGCTTCGAGGTCTTGCGCCGCCTTCACGTCGAGCGCCCCGATTACGTACAGCGGCGCCATCTTTTCTACCATTTCCCAGTTCATAACTCGCCTTGACTTTCTTCAACCACCAACCGCCAAAGCCTCGAATGTGTTATACATTGCCCACGATGCAAGACAGCTCCATCCAATCTGGCTCTACGGAGATAGTATTCGTTCTCGGATTAAGATTACGCGGTCACGCACACCAATGGATGTCGCCAAAAAACAACACTGAACTGCATGTCAACAAGATCGAGGCAATGCTAGTAATCACGTGAGAAAACAGGAATACGGGAAGATAGAGAGACAGGTAGATTCTCCCTCATACGTATTCAGGGGTCTAGCGCCTGAGCTATGAATCGTTGCGAATCCGCCACGGGCTCAGCGTAGGAATCTCCAAGTACGGTCGTCAGGCATTCAAATCTCACTGAGCAATGGCGCGAGGGCCTCGCGCAATTTCTTCATACCGAGCCGGGTGCGTGTTTTGACAGTACCAAGGGGCTGGTTCAATTTCTCAGCAATCTCACTGTGACTGAGGCCAGAGTAGTAGGCCATCTCGATCACCTGGCGCTGCTCAGGCGCCAACAGATTCAATGCATCCCGAACAAGCTTTTGGCGTTCGGAAGCGACGGCCGACTCTTCGGGGCTGGGCGCGTTCGCCGGGGCTTCGCCGAGGACGTCGAGCGATTCCTTTCGATGCTTGTCCTGCCAGCCCGAGCGCAGGCGGTCAATGGCGCGGCTACGCGCGATGGTCGCCATCCAGGCCAGAGGCGCGCCGCGATTGGCGTCATAGCTAGCGGCCTGACGCCAGACCTGAGTATAGATATCAATCAGCACTTCTTCAGCGGAACTCATATCACCAAGTACACGCAGAACAAGGCTGTAAACCAATCGGCTCGTCGCATCGTATAACGCGGCCAGCGCCGATTGATCGCCGGTAGCGATGCGCTCGACCAGTAAGATCAAATCCTGGTCACGCTCGCTCGCTTCGGCTGTGTCAATAGCTAGTTGCACCATAATAGCCACAGGGAGAGTGCAGAGCAGGTAAGTATCGAGTGAGTCATCAAACCCTGAGACCGAGCCCTGGCAATACTTAAACTCCCTCTCTAATAACTGATGCTACAAATAGAAAAGTATTTCATGGGTTTGATTGCTTGGCCGAAAATTCTTTATCTGCATTCGGCGGAAGACTTCCCCGAGCCAATCCGCCTGCCAGACGATCCGATTAGGATACAAGTTTATTGATCATCGCAGTAAAAAGTATTCGTGATGACGAAGACTGGAAATTCGGTTTCTTGCGGCGTGGCCAGCTAAACTTCCATCACGGGGCCAAGCCTACGCGCCTCAGCAACGCGCCGAATTTCGGGTTCGACCGCAATGGATCGAAGACCGGCTCCACCTTCAACTCAATCAGCCCCGGGTCTTTCTCCTCGACCCCCATTGCCAATGTGTCGAGCGCCTGGTCATACCTGCCAAGACGGACCTGTGCGGCGGCGACGGCCGTTTTTGGGACGTAACGCGCCCTGGATTCACGTGTCAGTTGTGAGAGGTGTTCACGCCAGAAGGCGTCCCGTCCCTGGGAGTTGTACGCCCTCCTCAACGCCGAGGTCCTCTCCGGGCCGACTGGCGAGAGGCCTCCCGCGCGCAGGAACGATAGGACAGCGTCTTGGGTGTCGCCCTGCTGCTCATAGACGAGGCCGAGCCTAGTGTGCGCAGGCGCGTAGGCGTCGTCAAACTCCAGCGCCTTTTTAAGCCTACGAATGGCCTCTCCGTAATCACGCGAGTAATAGGCCAGCGCCCCAAATGTTACCTTGACCGACAGCGAGCGCGGGTCGAGCCTTATCGCCCGGTTCAATTCGCGCGAAGCTTCCTCGTAATGCCCCGTCAGCGCCAGGAACTCGGCGAATTGGCGCCGCGCGTCGGCGCTCTTCGGGTCGAGTTGGAGGGCTCGCTTGAATTCGCGTTCGGCCGAGTCGAAATCCCAATCGTAACGGAAGTTGACCCGGGCCAGCGTCAGTCGCGCGTCGAGGAGTTTATCTTCCGTTTTGAGCGCTATGGCGGCGACCTTCCTGGCCTTCTCCATACTCTCTCCGGGTCTTCTGCCATCGGAACCGGCTGCGTGGCAGGCGGCACACCCGCCGATCGCCAGCGCGTATGACGGGTCCTTCGCCGCTGCTTTCTCGAAAAACTCGTCGGCCTTGGCCAGCGCTTCGGGCGTGCCCTGATTCCAGAGGCTGCGACCTCTCAGGTAGAGGTCGTAGGCCTCGGAGTCCGTCGTTCCCGCGCCGGTGAGGAACGACCGCGCGTCTTCACCCGACGGCGGCCGCAGCATGGAGACCACGCCGCGGCTGATCCTGTCCTGAACCGTGAGCAGGTCTGACGTTTTCAGGCTGAAATTCTCGCCCCAGATCTGACGGCCGCTGCGGGTGTCCACCAATTCGACGTTGATTGTAAGGTCTTTTCCGGCCCGGCGGATCTTTCCGAGTAGCGCGGCCTCGACTTCAAGATCACGCCCGAGCTCGCGGGCGTCGACCTCCCGCCCCTTGTACCCGCGGACAGAGTTGCTCGAAGTGACGTTCAGTTCGGGGAGTCGCGACAGCGTGTTGGTAATGGTTTCAGCCATGCCATCGCTCAGGTAGTCGGCATCCGGTCCAGTTACCGTGAAAGGCAGTACCGCTACCGAGTTGATCTTTGACGCACGATTGGAGAAATGCGCCCAACCGAGCGCCGCGGCGATCAGGACGGCGAGGCTGATGAGCGCCGGCGCGAAAAACCTGCGCATCCTCGACGTCCTTGGAGTAGTTTGTGCGCCACTCGGCGTCAGCCCGCCCGCACGCCGCGTGTCTCGCTCGGGCCGCCAGGCGGGCTGGTCTGTGATCGGGGTTATGTTCGTTTCGAAGAGGTCCTGTGAGTGGCGCTCCGTCTCCCCTCCACCCCGCAAGGGGGTCTCCAGTTCCGACGGCTCTGTGAAATTGGTTGCGTAGCATGCGCTGTGGTCCATCGAGCCGGCGCCGATCGATTCACACCGGGCTCTCACGCGCTTCAGATCGCCCAGGGCGTCCTCCGCCGACTGGTAACGCCAGTCAAGTTCCTTCGCGAGCATGCGGGCGACGACGCTCTCCAGCTCGGCGGGTACGTTCGGAAGTCTACGCGACAGGCGCTGAGGCTCGATGAGGAGCACTGCGGCGATCGTGTCGCTGATCGTCGGTCCGCCGAACGGGCGGTGTCCCGTAAGCATCTCGTAGAGCGTCGCGCCGAGGCTGAAGATGTCGGAGCGCCCGTCGACGCGCTGTCCGCGCGCCTGTTCTGGGGACATGTAGGCGGCCGTCCCCACCACCATACCGGGCTCGGTCCCTAACAGCGATTTCGTCCTGGTCATTGGGTCGCCGCCCGTCTCTGTCGCATCCCGCTCGATCAGTTTGGCCAGGCCGAAGTCGAGGATTTTGACGTAGCCGTCGGGCCTCAGCATTATGTTTTCTGGCTTTATGTCGCGGTGGATGATCCCCGCCCCATGCGCGGCCTGCAGAGCGCCGCAGCACTGAATGGCTATTTCGATCGCCTCAGTCATCTCGATCCGATGACGCGGCTCAGCCACATTCAGCAGCCGCGAGCGGAGGGTTTCCCCCTCAACGTATTCGGCGGCGATGAAGTAAAGGTCGCCGTCCGACGTTTGTGCGCGGCCGATGTCATGGATCGTGATGATGTTCGGGTGATTCAGGGCGGACGCCGCGCGGGCCTCCTGTTCGAAGCGGCGAACCCGCCCGGGATCCGACGTGAACCGTTCAGGAAGAATTTTGAGGGCGAGCTTGCGCCCCAGCCGTTCGTCTTCAGCCAGATAAACGTCGCCCATCCCGCCCGAGCCGAGATTGCCGACAATACGGTAGCGAGAAACTATTTGTCCGATCATTCGAGGAGCGTCCCATTGCGGATTGCAGATCGCCGCGCCCAGCGAACGCGTTGGTCTGCGATCCTCAACCCTTAACTATCGATAATGTAGCGCGATGAGGATATAACAGGTCATCGTGACCACACGTAAAAGCGTTTCGATCGATATATCCTACGGACTTCTCCCCACTTCCGGATTGATTGATCTCCCCCGCCGGCGGCTATCACAGGGTTATCCGCTAGCGCCCGAAAAAAAAGACGCGGTAAGCGGTAATTCAACAATGCACGAACTGATGTTAAATTTTGCATGGGCCGACCCCATACCTACAAGGCGAAGTTCCGCGCCGTCACTCAACCCCTGTCCCATACGAATCGCGCTGATAACAGGGAAAAAGAAGGGTTCATATGAAGAACATTAGGGCAGAGGCGCTGATCATTACAGTTACCCCAATACCACGGGAAACATTCGCCGAAGCAGTCGCATTCCTGCGCCTGTATTGCCTACGAGCTGTGGACGCAGGAACAGCAGGATTCGACCTGGTTTGGCGAAGTCCACGTCCAACCGAAGACGCCGGAACCTATGATGTGTGGCGCGAGGGAGTAGACGGGAGTTACACACTAAGGCGGAAAAGACTGTCGAAACCAGACGTGATAAAAATGGCGAAAGTGATGGGAACAGCGGAGAAAAAGTAATATAATTCTCCATCAGTTATATACGCATCTACAGATATTCGGCGTTATTATGAAAGAGGCTAATGTACATTATAAACAAAGATAACGTTATCGAAATATACCCGTTCGCGGCCACAGAGGAGCAGATCGGCTCAAATGGGAGCGTGGTGATTTCTAAGGATAAAGATTGCGCCCCCGATGTCGCGGGTCGCCTTCAACTGCGGATTGTCTTCCCTACCGGCGCAACATTGGAACAGTGGAAGAAACTGAAAGATGCGGGTGACAAAGCCTTCTCGCTCGCAGGAATCGTCGTCGAGGATAGTATTCTCAACTTGGACAAAGTTCACGGTTGCCATGACTGCGGCAGAGAGATGTATCCAAAGCGCGTCCGCAACTTTCTAGTATGCCCAGACTGCATCAGTGAAAACATTGTCTGTATACAGAAATGAACTAGCCCCCACAGATGCGACAGCCGCAGCATCTCATCCACCAGGGCCCGAGAAGTAATAATGCTAGTGAAAATCACCGAATCACCGCTTTCAGACTGCGAAATGATCACGGCCGCCATTCTGCGAGACTGGTACGCCGTTGACGTCGAAACCGGCGCCCACCTATTTCGCAGTCGCGGTCGGCCGAAGTACGGTAATGCTCCAAAGTGGTTCCTGATCCTGCCACATGACGGCAAACTTTTCGACAGTCGCGGCGATTGTGAACGCAACGCGTTTCGGGCAGAGAGTCTTGACCAGGCGATTGCGACTGCTAACAGAATACTGCCGAAATTGATACAACAGAAGGAGCGGCGCGCCAGTCAGCCTTAGCGCCGCCGGCGGGACATCTCATGGGATCTACAAGGGCATTGCGTTGACATATAGGAAACGGTTTGCTTTAAGCCAAACAATTTTGTTGCTCGCGTGAATTGCCGCAGCCATCAATCGCTTGCCGCTAACTTCGTCACTATCGAGGTGAGCGGGCTGAAAGGGCTTATCTATTGATCTTCAGACCCGCTAGAAGAGCTTCAATTCCATACTCCATACCTGTTTTCGGCTTCCTTTCATCAAACATTTGCGCCTGACTTAAGGCTGCTATTCCATGGAGGAAGGCCCAAAGCGCGACCGCCGCTGAGGGCGCTTCTTTGCGCCCGACCAAACCCGCAGTCAGATCAAGTGTGAAATCCCAGAGGTCGTCGTGTGCCGCGCGACTGCCTTCTGGTGATGGGTATTTACGGATCATCACAGCGTAGAGCGCGGGACGTTTGCGCGCGAAATCGAGGTACGCACGTCCGACTCGGCGCAGAGCTTCCGCAGGCTCCTGTCCAGCGGCCGCTTTTTTAAGCTTTGCCAGTAATTCACGACTGCCGATCTCGGCGACTCCCGCCAGCAAAGCGTCGCGGTCTTTGACGTACCGGTAAAGCGCGTTTGGCGCCAGTCCCAGCTCAGCGGCCAATCCCCTGATTGAAAGACCGGTTTCCCCCTCTCGCTCGAGAATGTCGGCGGCAGTCTTCATGACTTCTGCTGCGCTTGTCTTCGATGGATACGGCATGGCGCAACTATACCGCTTGACGCCATTACCAGCAAGATGTACAGTGTGAATCTTGAAGATGTACGCTGTACACTTTATAGTGAATATAGAGGCTATATTATGAGAGACCGAACAACGATGGGTTCAGATTTGGTACTGGTCACAGGCGCCTCCGGGTATGTCGCGGGCCATTGCATCTTGCGGCTGCTTACTGACGGCTACAAGGTGCGCGGCACGTTGCGCTCTCTCAAGCGAGCCGGCGAGGTCAGGCAATGGTTGACCAAAGCGCGAGGGGGTAGCGATCCTCTCGACGCCTTGTCATTTGTCGAGGCGGAGCTGACCGCTCCGGAGGGCTGGGACGTCGCCATGGAAGGTGTGCGATACGTACTGCACGTGGCCTCGCCGCTTCCGTCGAGCCTGCCGAAACACCCGGACGATCTGATCGTGCCCGCTCGTGAGGGGACGCTGAATGTGATGCGGGCCGCTTCGCGCGCCTCGGTCGAGCGCGTCGTCCAGACTTCCTCCTCGACCGCCATCCTCTACGGCCGCGACGATCCCAACTCGCACCTGTTCACCGAGGCTGATTGGACCGATCCCGATCACCAGGATAACGTGCCCTATACCCGCAGCAAGACCATCGCCGAGCGGGCCGCGTGGGCCGAACTGCCGAAGCTGCCCCGGCCCTTGCAATGGGTGGCCATTAACCCTGGTCTGGTGCTGGGGCCTGTGTTGGACAAGGACTCAAGCGCTTCGGTTCAGATCGTCGCCAAACTTCTGAAGGGCGAAATTCCAGGCCTGCCCCGTCTTGGCTATGCGGTTGTGGATGTCCGAGACCTCGCGGATTTGGAGGTGCGGGCCATGACGGCGCCGCAAGCGGCAGGCCAACGATACATTGGCTCCGGACCCTTCATGTCGATGAGCGAGATCGCGCATTTTCTGAAGGAGCGTTTGGGCGATCAGGCGAAGAAAGTGCCCACCCGCAAACTGCCCGACTGGCTCGTCCGGATCGTCGGGCTCTTTGATAGCGAAGTCCGCGGCCAACTGTTCGAACTCGGCAAGGTGCGGCGACTGTCAAGCGCCAAGGCGGAAAAGGAGCTTGGCTGGTCATCCCGCCCCATCGAAGAGACGATCATGGACACGGCAACCAGCCTGAAGGCGGTAGGCGCGTTGAGTTGAATCGAGCAAGTCGATTCAACTCGCGGTTTTTTGGCGGGCTGAGCCGAGATACAAAAGGTGGGTTTGGGTCGAAGGTGGTACTCAGGCCGTATGACTCTCGAATGCCATGAGTAAAGGTGATTCGCAGGGCATACAAAATTGTTTGGCTTAAAAACTATCTCAAAATAGAGAAGACCCGCGATATGTTGTGGTTAGCAATCGGAGCGCGCGAAGCCGATTTGCAGATAGTTGCCAGCGGGTGTCGCGCGCCAGGTGAACATGATCGTCAGGCGGAACAATCTTGAATTGCTGGTGTCTAAACGCGTATGCGGCGGATTGCCTTCAAAATCCTACTCGCGTCCTTCACCTGCCTAATCGGCTTGGGTTTGGCGGCGGCTTGGTCCTACTTCTGGAATCGACCGCTATCACTCTGCAAAATCGCTGGGAATCCCACTCGATTTGATAGGCAGGTCTTGAGAGTCAGAGGAATCCTCTATGGCAGTTCAGGTGGGGTACTCCTACTGAAAGGGATCGGCTGTGGTGTCGAGAGTGATGCGTGGGCTGAGGTGAGTTTGGAGCCGCAGAGTGAGTATCAGGCGCTGGCAGATGAACTCCGAAGGTTAAGTTCAGGAGATGATTTCGGAAGGGTTGAGGTTGTGCTCACCGGGAAGCTTGAAGATCGCCATCAATCTTGCTTCTCGGCCCGGTTTGCTCTTTCAGCCACCACAGTGGAGCAGATGACACCAGTCTCCGTTGTGAATTTTTTTGAAGAGCGCAGGTAACAGAGCGGACCATAGCCAAGGCCAAAACCCCAGCTCCGACTTATCCTCTTGGTTGATGAGACGCAAAACGAAAAGACCGATGGCCGACAGCGCGCGCATCTTAACACTCTGGGCCTTGCCGGACGATCTCTGGCAACGCATCGAGAAGCTGCTTAACAGATTTGATCCGCCAAGACCTAGAGGGCGCAAGCGAGCCTCGGCAAAGCCGATCCTGGACGGACTCATTTACCACTTTCGCACGGGCTGCCAGTGGAATCAGATCCCCGAAGTCTATGGCGACGACTCGACCATCCATCGCACCTTTCAGCGTTGGATCAAGATTGGGCTCTTTGAAGTGATCTGGTCCCTGCTAGTGGCCGAATGCGATCAGTTAGGGATGGTCGACTGGAAGTGGCAAGCGGCTGACGGCTCGATGGGAAAGGCGCGCAACGGTGGCGACCAGATCGGCCCCAATCCCGCCGATCGCGCTAAACAAGGGTCAAAAAAAAGCTTGCTCGTCGACGGGCAATGCGGGCCACTAGCGATCGTTGTCGCTCCGGCCAACGTCAATGACCATTTCCTGCTAAAAGAGACAATCGAGGCGATCGTGGTCAAGCGTCCGCGGCCAACAGAGAAAGAACCGCAGCATCTGTGCCTGGATGCCGGCTACGATAATCAGATGAGTCGTGAGACTGTCAAAGAACATCATTACCAGGGGCACATTCGCCCTGCGCGCGGGAAGGGACCGGCGCGAAAGAGCAAGAAGAAATATCCGCCTCGCCGCTGGGTCGTGGAAAGAACATTCAGTTGGCTCTCGAAATGTCGAGGGCTGCTGGTGCGTTATGAGAAGAAAAGCAAAAACTATCTCGGGTTACTTCAGTTCGCTTGCGCGCTATATTGGTATCGGCGATTGCGCGCGGCAACCGCTGATCCATCGTAACAACAACATTTTGTGGCTACTTTCTATTTTGAGATAGTTTTTTAAAGTAAACGGCTTCGCAAATGGCAACGCTACTCCACAAGGGGCAGTACATTCCCGATGCAAGGGGCGGACATTACTGCAGTTATCGGCTACGGACACTTCTCAACCTGACGCCAAAGCAAGGGGAAAAGATCCAAAGCCTGCCAAAACAAAGCCATTTATGCACTTCCGCAGGCCAAAACCATTGGTCAACTGACTCCATCTAAGCCTTCGGCTGTAGATGGAGCTTGCGGTTCCAAGTTTCGTACCTACGCCCGGCGGAAAGCCGCCAGGAACGGACCGCTTCGGGCCGGTTGACTTTCTTCGGCGGGTATTCGCAGAAGAGACGGCCCATCGCCTCTAGGTCATGCCTTAAGGCAATAGATTTCGCTCCATTCAGATCGGCGTTGATCTGATAGCCGCAATCGCGGCAATAGAAATTCGATTGGTTCTGACGAACACCGATATGCATACAACGCGAACAGGTTCGGGAAGTGTACCGTGGGTCAATATATACGACCTCGACGCCGGCGCGTGCGGCTTTGTAGCCGACCATCCACTGCAGTTGGGCGAAACTCCACTCGTGGACGCATCTCGCCTTGCCGTTCTCCCGAATCCCGCTCAGGTCTTCAAGGACAATGCGCTGATTGCTCCTCCGCGCATCAGCCACGATCTGTTTGCTAATACAGTGATTGGTATCCGCGACGAAACGCCTCTCACGACCAGAGACTCGCGCAAGCGCCCGTTTGGCGCCCTTGCCGCCGTTGGTCTGAAGAGATCGCCTCGTCCTTTTGTAGCAGTATTTTTTGTGTCCGATATTCTTCACCGTGTGGAACCTGCCGTCCGACGTCACAGCCACGCGACTCCAGCCAAGATCGACTCCCAGACTCCCCTCCGGCTGTTTAACCTCCGGCGCCGGAATCGTAATCGAAATATGCAGATAGAAGCTCCCCTTGCGATAGACCAATTCCGCGGAGCCGGGTTCACCCCCTTGAAGTTGTTTGCGCATCCCGGCCGACATCCGCAATCGGCCGGTGATCCGCCCTTTGGGGCAGACCGCCAGCGAGACGGTCTGACAGTCAGGGCGAAGAGTCATCGATCTGGCATCGTACCGAAGGGAAGAATGCGGTTTGAATTGATGCCACCTGGTCGGGTCGCGCATGCAGGCGGCGCTGACTTTTGCGATCGCGTTGATCACATGCTGAGAGGGGAGGTTCGTCTCCCCGCGAATCAGGTGGTAGCCGGCATGATGGATGTCATACTTGCGGCTCAGGTCCTGCTGGAACGCGAGTTCGGAAAGGGTGTTGCAAGCCCGGTTGAACTCTTCCATCGAGGCTTTCAACTCTCGCCCCGCTTCTGGCGTAACAACGAGTTTAGCTTTGATGGAGAGTCGAACTTCCATGCGCCTAATATACAATAGACGTATTACTCGAGCAACAGTTGTGTTATACGCGAAAGGGGCAGCGATTCCTCTCCATTCAAGCCTGCGGCTTTGAATGGAGTATCCTCGCTGAAGAAATCTGATGAACTACAATGAACTGACAAGGAGCGAATTGATCGCCTTGCAACACTCACCAAATGCAAAGGACAAGATTGAAGCCGAAAAGGCTCTAGAGCGTCGAATGGTGAGGCGCAGGCAAGAGTTCAAGAAGGCTATGCTGATCCAGACGCCGGCCGGAAAAGGCCGCAACGCATTTCACCAACATCTTCGAATTGTAAAGACGATCGACGAGGGCCTCCCGATCTCACGTTGGACTGAAGTTCAGTTAACAGACGAAGAAAAAACTGCCGCGCTGACCCAGTGGAGAAAGTACAACAAGATATCATAACGCGAGCCCGTCGATCGCGAAGAGTCGTAGGCGCGCGGGGTGAAAGAACAGGCGGCGCGCAAAGAGAGAAAAAGAATGCGAGCGCGGGATCGCTGAAGTCAACCGCCCGAAGCTCGAATATCCAGAATGGTTTTCTCGCCTGCGCCGCGTCGCCGCAAGGACACAATTCGCCACCGATATGAATGGCGAGCGGCCTAATTAAGATCTACCCATGAACTATCAAATCATCAAAGACGAATCCCTGTTGCGCGAATTCATAACCTGGCTGCCGGAATTGGAAACCGGCGAATGTTATTACGTCTCGCTGCTGGCCCGCTCCAAATATCTGGAGAATAAAGCGCTTTTGAAAACGGATAAAGCCTCGCTCAAACGGTTTACAGCTAACGACAAGCGCTTCCTGCTGGATAAGATCAAACAATTGGAAGTGGAAATAGGCGCGTATAAACACGCAGATGTGCCGGTTCCCCAGGATGCGCTGGCGCTCTACATCACCCTCAACCCACGGAGCCTGATCAATGCCACCAAAAATGCGCTGATCAAATTCGCGCATTTAATCACCAGTCCATATAACGGCTATAACCCGCATTCCGAGGTGATGTCGGAAATTCAGAAGGCCTGTAGCCGGAAGCTCTACCTCGATTTCGATTTTGACTATCTCCCGGTCGCCGAGTTTCTGTCGCAGCTTACGGGAAAAATCAATCTGGAATGTTTACATCTTGTCCAAACCATCGGCGGCTTTCATTGCCTCGTGGAATTGGCGAAGGTGGAAAAACAGTGTAACTATTCCGCCAGCTGAAGCGCGGCGGCTTTCTTAGCCCTGCCCCGAGGGGCGGACTCTCGGGCGAGAAGTTACGGACTCGCATCGCTGTTCAACGTATCGAACGGCGATATTGTGAGAAGCTACATAGTCAGCATTATGCGAATAGCCGCAAACAACACAGCGAAACGTAGATTGCGTGGTTCGGTTGGCCTTGTCCACATGCCCACAGCGGCACGCGCGAGATGTATTACGAGCATCAACCGATTCAACCCTGACGCCGCGCTTGCCGGCCACGTGCCTGATCTTGGCGAACAAAGATGCGAACGGCCATCCGTGCATGATCAATCGCTGCTTTTTGGCGCATTTGATCCGTGTGCGGATGCCTTTGAGGTCTTCAACGGCAATCGCCCCGGCGGTCACTTTCAAGGCTTCGCCAACAATCCCGTTGGCCACATTCCAGAGCAACCAATCAACCGATCTCTTCTCTTTGCCCGCCAGCCGTTTCAAGAGCCGTCTTTGGTTGCGGCTCTTGTGCCTTGCGGATTGAAGATCTCGGCGCTGTTTGAATCTGCGCTCTCGAATATGTTTGATCGTCCCGCCGTTGAAAGTTTTGCCGGTGTTGACAGTAGCAATGCGGACGATACCCGAATCGACACCGACCACGCCATCACTCGTCGGTTCAACTTCCCATGTCCCATCGAGGTATTGCCGGTGGTAGTCGGACAGAATCAGGTTAACCCTGGCTCTGCCGTCAAGCGTGGTCAGCGTGGCGAATTGCTGGTCGAGTTTAACTGTCAGCGTGCGAGCGTCATATCGCATTGCCGCTGTTTGCTTCCATCGGTGGTGCTTTTCTTTGTCTCGTTTGTACGCCTCCGCGACCACATTGCGAGCGGAGCAGACGAGCTTAGCCGGAAGCTTCGTGATATCTCTCACGTCCCGATAGGTGATGTGGTTAAGCGCGACCGAGTTAAAGACTTGCTTCTCGAAGGCGACCTGGGAAGTGTGATCGAGGGCTACTGCATAGGCTTTCTGTGTCTCGGAAAGAGACTTCGAGGCTTGTTCGGCTGTCTCAAGTTTTATCTTCAACGTGAGAGTAACCTTCATATAGGTAAATTATATCACGTAAGCCGGTGTTGCAAACGAGTATTGCGCTGCGCAAAGCCTTCGCGCAATGCCGATTTCCTCTGTCGGCTATAAGCCGACAGTCTCCATCAGCAAAACTTATGAGAAATCCTGGTACAAAAACCTCACGAGCATCGAGGGGTGTGATGTCCGTGGAGATAATCTGCTCAACGTGCCAGGCTGCGTTCAATCCACCTTCGTCCCACATTTTCTGAAATCGTTGCCGACATCCACTCCGATAACAATTTCGTGATGTGGCTGAATGTGAGCCTCCGGTGAGCGAATCTGTGCACCTTCGAAATCACAAAAGCGCGCCAACTCATCGAAGGGACACACTCTGTCCAGCAATGAATGGCGCGGCTAATACGCGGCTGCAAACACACCAGGCGTCATAGCCTCCTCCCCCACACATTGAAACCTGAAGCGCGCGCCGCGCCAGAATCAACGACAGCCAGCCAAGGAAGACTTCCGACGAACGAGCTCACACGCCAATACACCAAATCATGAAAATAATAGCCGCACGTAAAACATGGCCAAAGAGGGCCGGCCGCTCCAAGTGACGAAGAGGCCAAAACCCATATCCAACAAGCGCTAAGGAAACACTTCACGATGTTGTATAACTTGACGACTCACGCCGAATTCAAGAACCGCCTGATCGAGGGCGGGGTCACAGCGACCGAATTCCAATTAGCATGGGAAGCTTTCAACCAGGCCCGCGATCGAATCACAACTGAACTGATGTCGAAGAGCAAGTCCGAACTACGCATCTCCTCGGGCCTAACGAAGGACAGGGGGGTACGGCGGATCCTCCATTACATGGAGAAGGTCTTCACCCTAGGCGACTCCGTCATCTTGGAGCCGCTTGGGTCAGTCGATGGCGCGCCAACCTCACAGACCGAGGCCATCAGCCGAATGGTCGCTAAAACTGATCAGGCCCGGCTGGACAAATACGCCGCCAACAACAAGAAAATTCGGGAAGACATGGAGCGGGCAATAAACAACCCCCAGACGCTGGATGATTTCCGGCGTCTCCTCCGCCTAAAGGGCGTCAACGCGTTGTCTGACGAGCAACTCGCCCGCTACGACGAGCTGTCGGGTGAAGAAGAGGAGAACAGGATCAACCGCGCAAATGGCGCGGCGGTGGTCAACAGCATTGACATGCCCGAGGGCGTCAAACTGAATTTGATCGAGGGCCGGCATGAAAAGCGGAAATGCGCTGTATGGGTCGTCCAGATCTCCCAGCGAGTTGATCGCGCCGTCTACGACGAGCTAAATGCGAGAGCAAAGATGCTCGGCGGGTACTATTCAAATTACATCAGGAGTCAAGCCGGCTTCCAATTCCTGGATAAGGAGATGGCCGAGCGCTTCATGGTTCTCGCCACGGGTGAGAACCATGACCGCTCTGACATCCTGCAGGAAATGGAAGAACGCCGCGTCGAGCGCAGAGCCGACAGGCTCAAGGACGGCTCGGAACGCATTATGGCCAGGGCCGAGGAAGCGATGTCGCGCGACAGGCTGGACAACACGCGAAGGCGGGCGGCAATGGCGGCCGCGGCAGAACAGTCGGCTCGAGAGGAAGCTTATCTCGCCGACGTCATGGACGCGATCGCCGACAGAATGAGGGCCTGCGCAGCTCGGTGGTTGTCAAAGGTCAAGGCCGCGACCGAAACCATGGCTCTGCTGACGCTCCTTCACAACAGTCGCTATGAGGCCGAGAAGATCAAGGACAGAAACGGCGCCTACGAACGCAGCTTCAGGCAAACGAATTCGGCTGACATACGGCACGCGCCTTACCCCTGGCCGTCGCTCCACGTCTCACCCCTCGAAGAACTCGCAACAGCCCTCGCCGACCGGAAAGGCCACAAGGCGTCCGCGACAAAGGTAATGAAAATGGTCAAGGCCGCGAGAGCGAAAGGCCAGGTGATCATAAGGCCGACCTCACATGAGGAAGCGGACTTCTTCGCGGATTTCGCCAAGGCCGGGATAGAGTCTCAAAACGGGCGACACCCCGCCGAAATGATCGAGCGCTCGATGGAAACATACAAACGCATAACCAGGATAGGGCTGACTTCGCCGGAGATGATGCGCTGCGCGCTGCGCGAGCTGACAGATATGCTTCCCGCTCTTCAGTCGCCGGATCCGATCAAGGAGGCGGAGCGAGCGCTGGTGGGAGTCCCGATTCCCGGGTTCTTCCCCACCACCCCGGAACTCGGCGGGGAGGTGGTCGAGTATCTTGGCGTCGAAGGGGACGGTGAGGGGGTAACTTTCCTGGAGCCTGAGGCTGGCAAGTGCGACCTGGCCGTCTGCGTCAGGGGCGCGTTCCCGAAGGCAAAGATCACGTGCGTGGAGATCGTCCCCATGCTCGTCAAGATCGGGCGAATGAAGGGCTTCGATGTAAGAGAGGCCGATTTTCTTCAATGGGAGCCTGAGGATAAATTCGACAGGGTGGTAATGAATCCGCCTTTCGAAAACGGCGCCGACATGATCCACATCAGACGCGCATACGAGATGCTAAAGCCCCGCGGCCGGCTGGTCGCAATTATGGCGAACCGCGAGACGGAGGACTTCCGGTCATGGCGCGAAAGGATCGGCGGCATGCTCATCAACGTCGTTGAGGGGGCATTTCAGCGGGCCGAGCGCAGCACGGGCGTAACTGTCAGAATGATACTGCTCGAAAAAGCCGACGCCGCGCCGGCAGGCGTCACATTCGAAAAACGCGTCCTAAAGGCCGCCGCTTAACCGACACAACAACCCGGCATGCGCCGGGGAGCGGTCTTTCATCATGTCGTTCTACTTAGACCACAATCGGCCGATCAATTGAACGCAATGCCTCAAACCCGCAAAACTCAGAAGCAAATCGTAATCATCTCATGCAGCAAGAAAAAGCTTGCCCGGCCTGCGCCCGCGCGCGAACTTTACACCGGGGCATATTTCAAAACGCTTTTGGGCTATGCCTTATCAATCGCCGCAGCAGAGGATGTTTTCATCCTCTCCGCGAAGTACGGATTGGTTCGGCTAGAAAATCGCATAAGACCCTACGATCTGATGATGGGCGAAGCCGGCAGCATAGAAATCCGAACCCTCAAGCGCCAAGCTAAGCGGCTCGGAATCGTAAGCCACGGGGTCATCGCGCTCGGGGGCAAGCTCTACACAGGAATGATCCGCAAGGTATGGGAATCAGTCGAGGCTCCACTCGAAGGCAAAGGCGGGCTATTTCAACAACGCGCCTGGTTGATAGGGCAAATGTATAAGGCCGATCAGAAGAGACACAAGGATCAGGAGAGAGACAAAATTGTCACCCGACCAATTAAAGCAAGGCCACTTCACAAGAGGGAAGACAAGTAATGTCCCTGATGCAAAGAAGATTAAACATTATCTTCTCGGTTATCCAACTCCAGCTGATGGACGATACAGAACTCAGGGCAGAGGCAGAAGCCCAGGCAACATCAGCAGCTCCAAAAACCGCAATAGGTTTCGCTCTGTCCCCGATCAAGACGTCCACTTCGGATCAAGAGGAAAATCTAGCGGGCTTCACCGCCACCTATTACACACACACGACCGATGAGCAAGGGTTGACCGAGTGCAATATGAAATGCCATCGCTTGAAACAAAAAGCCGGAGAAACCGGCCAGTCCGCCAAGAAGGCGCGTTAAACACCAGGCGACGCCACTCATGGCGGGTCGCTTGCCACCTCCCCAAGGCGCCCTCAGCCGGCGGAAAGGAGACTGCCTTAGCCTACCCATGGATTTTCGCCTCGCGATGCCGTTCCAATATTGACGCGCATGAACCTCAGTCGTCAGCAGAACCAATGATGCGCGAGAGACGGCATCTACCGGATTTAATCTTCCCCTCACTGACGCTCCCCCCAAGCCAGTCAATCGACGCGCATCTATGGGGAAATAAATACAGTTAGGCGGTATAATTCGCCACTAGGCGATTGCCGGAGCCCATCCCCACCGATTATATTGCGGAGCCACACGCCTGACACGGGAGAATACTCATACCTGAAGTCAGGCGGCGATAACGCAATCAAAGAGCATGGAGCGACCAGATGGGGGGCAATACCAAAAAAGCCAAGAAGAAGCTGACAAAAGCGAGCCAAAGATCCAGAGAAAAACAGATGTGGAGAACAGAAATTCTCCAAGCCGCGCGCGCCGCCCTGGAGTACAGATTTGAAGACCTCAGGGAACTATCTGGCGTTAACGAGAAAGTTATCGCAAAGATCATGCGAGGCGACTACAACGCAACCTACAGAACGCTCGAGTCTGTAGTTACCTCGCTATACCTGGAGATGTTTGAGATCTTCGACCCGGAGGCGACAATCGCAGAAGTAATAAAAAATGTATACGACCGGGCCAAATTGAAGCGAGAGGTCAGGCAAATTAACGGCGCAGTGGTGGCGATCAAGCCAGACGACACAATGATTGTCATTTCCGGCAAGTTAGGACGCCACAGGGCAAGGAGCCATACTGTGTAATCGATAACGCCAAACATCACCGGCAAAGCCGCCAATCGGCCGTGCAGGGGCCCCATGAGGCCCAGAGATTCCGCACGAGTGATTGGCGGCTTTGTCATTTTCAATACAACTTATCAATGAGCGAAACAGCTTCAGAGAACTCTATCACTACACAACGAACAGAACCTAAGGGCAAGACAACCCCTATCAGCGAAGACGCACACTTCAGAACATGGGAGATTCAGCGCACCGAAAATCGCCGCGCCGCATCTGAAAGACAGGCCGACACTGCAGTCAACATTCTCAAATACGCCATGCGCCTCCGCGACTCCGGGTTGTCCACCATCCCCATCAGGGCGGACGGGTCGAAACAGCCCGCGCTATGCTCCTGGAAGGAGTACCAGCGACGGCTGCCAACAAGGGGCGAACTCGCAAACTGGTTCGGGAACGCAAGTCAGAGAGGCATCGCAGTGATAGGAGGGAAAGTCAGCGGCAACCTCGAGATCATCGACATCGACTGGCCCTCGCTCATACCCGAATGGCTACGGCTGATCGAAGGACAGGCCCCCGGACTACTAACCCAACTGCCACAAGTTAAGACGCCATCCGGAGGACTACATGTGTTTTATCGCTGCGCAAGAATAACCGGCAACACAAAGTTGGCGGAACGCCACTTCCAAGCGATAGCAGAGGCCGAAGGCGCCAGAGAGCGCGAAGGCGAATGGTCCACATTCAAGACGTCGATAGAGACGCGCGGCGAGGGGGGGTACGTCATCACTGCAGGCAGCGCGCCCTCCTGCCATCCCTCCGGCAAACCCTATGTGCTGATTAATGGCGATCTCGAGGCCATCCCGGAAATCCCGGTGAACGCGCGTGAACTTGCCCTCAACTGCGCACGCAAGTTCGACGAGAGACCACCGGAGGTCCCATCTCTGCAGGAAAGACAATCACATTACGGACCACATGGCCTCAGGCCGGGTGACGACTTCAACCACCGAGGTGACGCTCGATCAATACTCGAAAAGCACGGCTGGAGATACATGCGCAAGGGGCCGCGCGGGGAGCTGTGGCGTCGCCCCGGCGTCGACCACACAAGCGCGACACTCTTCCCTGACGGCTCACTATACGTCTTTAGTTCCAACGCCCACCCCTTCAATCACAACCGCCGATACGATAAGTTCTCAATTTTCGCGCTGCTTGAGCATGCCGGGGATTGGGAGGCGGCGGCAAGGGACCTGGCGAAACAAGGCTACGGTTGCAAGCGGCATTCCAGGTGATCCCCGAGCGACGGCGCAATTCCTCATTCTTCGGGAGTCAGTGTATTCTGCGGGCCGATGGCGCACGCTTTCGGCCATCCCCCGATCAAATAATCGGCCTGACATCCGTCATCTGCAGCGGCCAGAGCGGGCGCACTCCGGCGTCGGCGCCCCCTCGCCGCTACGAGAAGATCCTCGACATGGACGACGAGAACAGTTCGCACAAAACCCGCCAAAATATTGAGGTATCAATATCGCTCGCGACTGCTGAACGGACCATGTAATCAATTGAAAGCAGAGAGATTATGAGGCGAACGTCAATCGGTGGCGCAATTTCTTGAAAAACATTTTGCGGATTTTGCGCGAATAGTTCTTAATCCATTCTCCCCTTGCCCAGCGCGCTATATACGGCTATAGTCCCCAGGTAATACCGCCGCCAAGCGCGCTATATACGGCTATACTTCCCAGGTAAGGCCGCCGCCAAGCGCGCTATATACGGCTACAGTCCCAGGTAATACCGCCACCCGCCACACTGCGAAAAAAACTCGAAAAACAGGCAAGATTATCCCCCTTTTACGTCGCGCGCAAAATCCGAGGCTTTTCAGGGCGCAGTTATTACGCCCAGACCAACAGGTGTTACTCGAAGTGTTGACAGCCAAGTATTGCGAGAGTAGATTGTGCTCGATTTACATCTAGTCGTAATCAGGACTGGTGATGAGGTAACGTTTCCAATTACTCAAGGCCGGACAGGCTGTAACGCCTTTTTAGTCTCTTTGATATCAAACAGATTTTAGTGCCTGGTGAGTCATATATGCGCAGATTGCCCCGAAAACTAGAAGCTGTGCCCGTCTGAAGTGTCTGGCCCTGGATATAAAGTGGAGTGTGGCTCACGCTCAAATTTGCTTCACGTGGCTGCGAGAAGGGGACACCGTAACTCGAAATTTACGCCTAGCGCGATTTTCAATGGCGCAGTGCGCCGGCAGCGCTTTCAGCGCTCTCGCGGTGGCGTCATCTTCCGACCAAGAATTTCCCCACAACATCCAGCCACAGTTTCGAATCCCCCGCCGAAGGCTCCGCCCACTGCACGCGGAGCCTTCAATCCGAAGCGCGTTGTACGCGCCTCGCATGGAGAGGACGCCTACGGAACAATCAAAAGCAACCAAGAATAATCGAAGAATAATGAATTCGCTTGCAACGATTATCGCGATCGCGGGATGTTTTTTTTGGCAATATCCCGGACAGGCCTCGTTCGCACCATGGAAACAGTCTTCGCCCGACCTGGAGAAACGCGCTGTGGCCGAGACGCAGCGGATCCCCGCCCAGGAGCTTGACCCCGAACTACCCAGGTTGCCGTTCGCAACCTGGTTCAAACAGATCGTCGGACCTCAGGCCGGGATCATCTGGCAGCTCAGTGAATGCGGTGAACCTACCGGCGCCTCACCAAATCCGGACGGCGACATGCGGGCGTGCGTGGAGGCAAACTCGATCCTACCCGACGGACGCAAGGTGATCGTCATGATCGCGGTCGGGACATTTAAAAAAGGGATGACCAGCGCGCCTGCCTTTCATTTCTGCGTGGTGGCGCGAGAAGGTAATTTGCGCCCGGTCAGGCGGCTTCGAGATCTGTCCAGGGAGATATCCGCGCCGGGGAGCCTTGCGAATAAGCTTCCGGTCGAACTGCCGGACGTGCATTCCCCGAAGGTCGCGCCGATGTCGAACAATGCTCCGCCGGCCCTTCCATGGGGTCGGGGCGCCGGCGAACCCGGCCAAGACATAACCTCCGGAGACCCTCCCCCGCCCCCGGAGCCTCCGAGAGTTAAGCTGGCCTCAGCTGAGGATGTCTCGGAAGCCCCCCCCGAAGGACTAAAGATCCTAGGCGAAGTAGCATGGGGCGGCGTAATCAGCAAAGTACAACCGCGATATCCCATGGCTGCTAAAAAACTTAGGCTAAAAGGAAACATCGACGTGCGTGTGTCTATATCCGCAACAGGCCGTGTCACCGCCGCCAAGGCCACTAACGGTCCCGTCATACTGCGGGCGGCCGCGGAGGAGGCGGCCAGCCAGTGGGTCTTTAAACCTTCGACGCTAAAGGGCGTTCCGGTGGAGACGGAGATCGTGCTGACGTTTGAGTTCAAGTCGCCGGAATGACAAAACACGTAAAGCGAAAATTTTCCGCGGACGGATCCCCCCGTCCTTCTCGCCCTCCGCGATGGGCGGCCAACACTACGATTGCCTCGAACGCTTTGATTGTGATGCTGGGTCGAAGACGACCGCCCGGACGCTAAAACCGGTCGGGATGCGAACGCGTTAGTTGTGTCGCCGCCGTCTGAGGCGGCGGACACTTGAGTATTAACCACCACAACTTTAGATAACTACCCGAGACACCCAGGAGGGATAATGTTAACCAAGTATTTTAAGACCCTAACTCCAACTTTCCTATTGATCGCGCTGACCGCATCAATCGCCTATGCGCAGACGACCACCGGTCAGTTCCTAGGTTTTGTCACTGACGCGCAAGGGGCCGTGATCGCGGGGGCAAAAGTCACCGCGATAAATGAGCAAACCAATTTTAGGCGCTCAGTCGTAACCAACTCCTCCGGAGAATACTTGCTCCCGTTGCTGCCCATCGGCTGGTACACGCTGCAATTCGAGGCCAGTAACTTCAAGCAGCGGTCGGTCAAGGGCTTGGCGCTGGAGTTGAACCAGCAGTCCAAGGTCGATGCCAAGCTCGAAGTCGGCCAGATAACAGAAGTCGTCACGAGCGAAAACAACGAGAACACGCCGCTCGCCCGCACCGAGACGTCCGAAGTAGGCGAAGTGATAGAAAATAAGCGTATCGTCGACCTGCCGCTCAACGGCCGACTGTTTCTGCAGTTGACGCAATTGACGGCCGGCGTCGTCGAGAACCCCCGCGGCGATTTCGGCCAGCAGCTAAACATCACCTCCGGGGCGCGCGTCACGGTACTGGGCGCCCGCACAAGCGACAACCAGTTTACCGTCGACGGCGTCAGCATAACTGACCGTTTTTTTAACTCGCTCGCTTTGCCGATCTCCGTAGAGGCGCTCCAGGAGTTCAACGTACGTAGTAGTGGCTATGGCGCCGATTCCGGCACGCTCGGCGGCGCGCAGATCAATATCGCCATCAAGAGTGGAACGAACGACCTGCACGGCTCTGCCTACGGGTTCCTGCGCAACGACGAATTCGACGCGCGCAACTTCTTCGATACGGTGAAGCCCGAGTTCCGCCAAAGCCAGTTCGGCGGGACTGTGGGAGGCCCGGTGATTAAGGATAAAGCATTCTTCTTCGGCGCCTACGAAGGGTTGCGCCTGGCCAAGTCCCTGACGCGTACGTTCTTAGTGCCGACCGCCAGTTTGCGAAGCGGCCAGTTCACGACGCCCATTCGCGATCCGCAAAATTGTACCAACCCCAATGTACTGACGACGTGCGCATTTTTCACCGACAACACCATACCCGACGCGCGCATTTCCCCGCTGGCGAAGGCGCTGCTACAGTTCGTCCCGCTTCCAAACAGGGCGGGCGGGCCGAACAACTTCACTGACTCGCCGCGAGAGATCAATGACGGCGACCAATTCACCATCAAGACCAGTGTCCGACTCGGCGAGAAGGACGAGGGGTTCGTGCGTTACTCATTCTACAACGTGAACGCCAAACAGCCCTTCGGCTTCGTGGCCTTCGCCAGTAGCGCGATCTCTCTGCCCGGGTTCGGCATCATCATTCAGCAGCGTTCACAGAACGTGGCTATCAGCGATACGCACACATTCAGCCCGTCGCTCATCGGTGAATTCAAGGTCGGGTTTAACCGAGTCGCCGGCGGACAGGTGCAGCAAAACAACACTATTAATTTCGCCCAGCAATTCAACATCCAGGGCGCGAGCCTCGACCCGGGCGATCTAGGCTTGCCTCGCATCACCATCGCGCCGTTCAACGCGTTCGGCGACGTGGCCACGACCCTTTCGCGCCGCGACAATGACTACCAATTCGGCGGCAACATCTCATGGTTCCTTGGGAGAAACAGTCTGACCATCGGCAGCGTCTACAAGCGGCTCCAGTTCAACCCGCTGATCCCGTCGAACAAACGGGGCGCGTTCAACTTCAACGGAATGTTCACGGGCCAAGCCTTCGCCGATTTCCTGCTCGGCTTACCTTCGAACGCGAATGGCGGCGTGGGCAGCACGGCCGTCTATCTGCGCGGCAACGAGGCGCAGGCCTTCGTGCAGGATGACATAAAAGTGTCGAAGCGGCTGACGTTCAATCTCGGACTGCGGTACGAATACTCGTCGCCGTTGACCGAAGAAAACAACCGTTGGGCCACGTTGGACGTCAGGAACCGCCGCGTGATCATCGCGAGCGAAGGCGGCCAGACCTTCCCTCTGCAGATTCCCGGACTCGCGCAGCAGCTGGCGCCGCTGCCGATCGTCACGTCTGAAGACGCCGGCATAAATCGGGGGCTGGTCAACAGGGACCTGAACAACGTCGCGCCGCGCGTCGGCTTTGCATACGACCTGTTCGGCGCCCAGAGAACGGTGCTGCGCGGCGGGTACGGGATCTACTACAGCCCGTCCTCGTTCAACGCCGTATCACTGCAAAGCCAGGCCCCGCCGTTCTTCGCCAGGCTAGCCCCACGCAATACGCTGGCCGCGAATGCTACAATCCAAACCATTCTGACCCCGCAACTGGCCGCGCCGGCATTCCAGACCTACGACATCGACTACCGCACGCCCTACTACCAGCAGTACAACTTCAGCGTTCAGCAACTGCTCATGCGGAACCTGATCGTCGAGGCGCAATATGTCGGGTTGCAAGGAAGGAAACTGTTTACCAACGTCTGGTACAACACCCCTGACGCGTCACCACTGCCCAACCCCACGTCGAGGTCGCTTTTCCCGAACCTCGCCAACTTCGCGCTGCAGGCGAGCGCCGCCAGTTCGAGCTACAACGCCGGGATCCTACGCGTCGAGAAGCGACTGTCGTCCGGGCTGGCGGTGATGGGGAGCTACACCTACGCTAAGGCCATCGACAACGATTCGCTCGGCAACACGGTCATCTCGTCAGGCCTCGACCAGAGTAACATCAAGGCCAACGAACGGGCCCGGTCGAGCTTCGACATCCAGCACCGGCTGGTAGTCAGCTTCACATATGACCTGCCTGTGAAGTTCGGATCCAAATACCTCAACGCCGTACTCGGCAATTGGCAGGTTGGAGGCATCATCACCGAGCAATCGGGACTACCGTTCACGGCTAACCTCAGCACTGATCGCGCCAACAACGGCCTGGGTCTCATTGGCTACGGCAGACCGAATCTGGTCGGTGACCCGAACCTCCCAGACGATCAGCAGACGGTCGGACGATTTTTCAACACCGACGCCTTCGTACTGCAACCGTTCGGTACGCTCGGCACGGCGGGTCGCAACATCCTGGAAGGCCCAGGGACGAACAACGTGGACTTTTCTCTGCTGAAGAACATCACGCTCACTGAACGCCACAGATTGCAATTCCGGTCGGAGTTCTTCAATCTCTTCAACCGTACGAACTTCGACTTTCCGGAGCGGATCTGCACGGTCACGCAGACCTCGGCTGTTGCCGCCGGCGCGTCTTGCACGGGCGGGACGTTCGGAACCCTGAGCGCAGCTCGTGACCCACGCATTCTGCAGTTCGCGCTGAAGTATATTTTCTAAACACACCTCCGCAACCACTAGGGGCCAAGGGGTCCCAGTGGTTGTCATTGTCTCAGAACGTCAAATCATTTCTGAAGATCGGCAGTAAGGGACAATAACACCCCTTACTGCCGATCTTCATTCAAACTGATCGGAAAAGTATTTCATGAAACTGTGTCCGATCCGGAATCAGGCCGCATCTCCATGAAATACTTTTCCGACCTATACATTAGTTATTGGAGGGGGATTTGAGCAGGGACCGAAACGCCCGGTCTCAAAGCCACCCAACGCATACTTTGACCGCGGACTTAGGCCTCGAATTCGACCGTGGCTGGGTCCTCGCTTAAAGTTGATAACAGGCTCTAGAGCGGTTTGCAGTCACATGTACGGTAGGGGCAGACCTGTGTGTTTGCCCCGGTTTGGGTTTAAATGCGACCACCGGGGCAGTCTGCCCCTACGCTGATTTGCAAGCCGCTCTGGTGTTGAAACACTAGCCCTATTTCATAACCTCAAGAAGGAGAATCAAGGAGAATCGATGAAGAAACCTTTGTTTTTAGCCTCCCTGTTGGCTCTCTGTTTGCCGCTAGCGGCTTCAGCGCAGGAGGTGGTCCCTAAAGTAGAAATTTTCGGCGGCTACTCGTATCTGCGCGCCGATACCGGCGATACCGGTCTTGACGCCATAAACGCGCACGGATTCAACACGTCTCTAAATGGTAACATCACCAAACACGTCGGCATCGTCGGCGAATTCAGCCGGTTCACCACGTCGCAGTCGTTCACCGACCCGATCTTTGGCGGCATCACCGTCGATTCCAACTTGTTAACCTACTTATTCGGTCCGCGGATCACTCTTCATAGAGGCAAGGCGGAACCCTTTGTTCACGCCTTGCTTGGAGGGGTGCGCGAAAACGACAAGGCTTCGGGTGGACTTATTGTTGAAGTGTCGGATAACGCATTCGCGTTCGCGCTGGGAGGCGGACTCGATGTCAAGGTGAATGACAATTTCGCCATCCGCGTCGCTCAGGTTGATTACTTGGGGGACAAATTGGGAGGTCAAACGGGAAACAACTTCCGATACTCGGCCGGAATCGTTATCCGTCTGGGTAAGCGGTGATTCAAGAGGATCGAGGATCGCGTCATCTTTTTCCCACGATCCTCGATCTCCATCCTCAATCCTCATCTTCAAACTTTGACATTGTCGCGCGAGCGATCCCAGAAGGCCGGCTTCTTATTCTTCGCCGACAATATGATTATTTTTGCGATGAAATACTTGGTCAGCATCGTACTAGGCTTCTTCTCCGGGTTCCTGATAATGATGATGGTAATAGCGGTCGCCGCGGGGCTTAGCCGGTACGGGTACCGCTCGGCGGCGATAAATCCGACCTTCTTCGGCCTCTTCTTTATCGGCGGCTGGGCCGTGTCCACTTTGCTCCTGGTCAGACTCGCTGAGAACTCGGTAAGGGTAATCAAGCGAGGCAGTCTGCTGGGCGCTGGCGAATGGCTCCTGTTTTCCCTCGTCTGGGTTATCTTCGGCAGGCAGGCTCCGTCCAAGGGGCACTTATTTGACGACGACGGAATCAAGTCGATGATATTCGCCGGCGCCATGATTCTGGTATGTCTTGCGACTTACGCCTTGGCGCGCTTCATGTCTCCTGAGAGGTCTCCTGAGAGGGTGCCCGACCTGGTGATCCAGATGAACCAGCCCATTTTGAAGCAGTGCAGTCGCTGCGGCCAGTGGCAAGAGGGCTTTGCGCTCTTTTGCATTTCGTGCGGGACGCCATTCGTCGCCGGAGCGCTTAGAGAAACCAACATGTCCAGGGAATAGACTCTTCCGTTGTCTTCGGAAATCGACGCGCGCTATCGAAGTTGATGGCTATGATTTCCTCTCTCTTCTCCAATTCCAAACCAATCATCGGAATGATCCATGTCGCCGCCTTGCCCGGCGCGCGCGCAAACACGCTGCCCATGAGCGAAATCATCGCTAAGGCAATCCGCGAAGTGGCCACCTGCCGCGATTGCGGCGTTTACGGCGTCATAATCGAAAACATGCATACACGCCTTACCTGCGCCGCTCAGTCAGGCCGGAGATCGTCGCGGCTTTGGCCGTCATCGCCGCCGCCGTCAAAATCGAAAGCCGCTTGCCCACGGGCATTCAAATAGTGCCCGGCGCCAACATCGCTATGATGTCCGTCGCCCACGCCCCCGGTCTCGATTTCATCTGCGCGGAAGCTTACATTCAATCAGCAACCTTACAGAGAACGCTCTCGAAACTCCCGATCTTGCATGACCTTGCGCAGCGCGCCGCCGGCGCTCGAGCACCTACCTACAACTGCGGCTAATTGCCTAAATATTACCTTCCGTGTCCACTCTTTATGTTGGGGATACTCCTTTCTCCTACTCAGATAAAAAGGAAGCCGGAAGCAGTTCGCGCTCAACCGAAAGTGACGAAAGCAAGAACAATCATGAGCGCGGGAGCCTTCTTCGTCGGCAGCGGCATTGAGGCGCGTCGGGGTGACTTCAAGGTACTCAATTCCAATCACACATAACTTCAACGATGGAAGAATAAGGCCGGCGATCCTAACCGGAAGAGCAGCACGAGGTCACCGAAGGCGTCTTCGCATTCGAAATGCCCTCCTCATACTACATACAGAGCGCCGAGCCATTCGTCGCCGCCAGGGGCCGATACGCCTGGCTCAGTTGAGAATTCCCATGGGCGCTCTTCGACGCCGGCGAGGCGGAGGAGGGTTCTGAATAATGCATGTCATTGTTCGAACAGTCGATCACCGAAACCGTCATGGAAGTATTCCAAGACACGATCGCACAGCCGTTCTCATTGTCAGACTAGACCATACGCGCAAATGCAGTGGACGCCATCACCACTGAAACCGCGAACAGGCCTTGCGCCTTCAATCGAGGGCGCCCGACTTCAACGGAGGAAACGATATGGCAGAGGATTTACTGAAGGGCAAAAGCGGAGAGATTCGCGTGCTGGCGCGCTTCGCCCGCCGGGACAACGAGGAAAGCGATGCTCCTGAGTGGGGCGCGCCGCGCGAGGTCACGTTGGCCATCAAGCGGCGCGAAAAGTCGCTGCCGCGCGCGCGCCGGCGCGGCGAGTTCGCTGGCGACGTCCTGACCATGAACGTCCGGGAATTCGCGTGGGCTGAATACGGAGAACACCATCACGAACCGGGAGAATTCGTCAACGAGTGGTTATGCGAAAAATACCGCATGGAGATTTTGGAGATCCGAGAATGATTGAAGGCGCGAAGAAAATGTCCTGCGGCAATTGCGGCGATCAGCGTTTCGCCATCTATCAATTGCCCGACACTGACACCAGCTTGGACGGCTATGCAGGTCTGGCCGTCGAGTGCGTGAAATGTAAATCTGTGACGATCCTGGCGCCCTCGCAGCCAAAGATCACCGTCCAGTGGCATCGAGACGGCAACGACGGAACGCTCTGCGTGATGCCCGGCAAACCATAAGGAGACAATGACAATGGCAATAGACGATTCACCTTATACGCCTGGGAACGAAGGCGGCTGGGATCTTATCAAGCACACTCCCGGCGTGATCACTCCCAAAGAAGCCTTCGACATTAGAGGAGCCGATCAAAAACTGGTAGCGACTATTTATTCCACCAGTCGCTCGCAACACTCAAATAAAGCCAAAGCCAACGCCCGCCTTATCAAAGGCGCCTTGCCGCTGCTGAAAGCCTGCCGGCAATTGATCGCGGCCTATGAGTCCGCCGGGGGCTGCGGCGATCCAGAAATAACTACGGCTTATCTGCAAGCTGTCAAGGCGGTAAAGATAGTAGCCGACATGGATGCGCAGGAAGCGCTGCAGGCATTACGGGATGAGGGGCTAGTCGACGCGGAGCTGGACTTTGACGCCGAGACTCGGAGGACGAGCAGCGCCTCCACTGAGCTGAAAAATTCCGTGCTGAATCTACAATACGCACTGAGGGATTTACGCCCCCTCGCCGAGAATGGCGATGAGCGCGCGCAGATCGCGCTGGCCGGGGTAATCAACATCTGGAACAGATACGCTGAGCGCTATCCACGCGATTTCAACAAAATCAGCCAATAACATTCTCTCCACCTCATTTACTGCACGAGCAGACAAGAACAAAGCGGTAGACAGGACACGCTTTACGCGGCATAACATATGCCGGCGTGTGAGACACCCCCCACGGCGATGAATCAAGCATCGTCCTCTCAATCACAACAAGGAGGTCTGGACACATGTCAGAAACCAGAACCGAATTCGGCTATGAGCGCACGAAATGTGCGTGCAGTGAATGCACGAAATTCTGTTCGTCCTTCCCAGGGCCGCTTATACCAGCGGACCTGGTGGCAATCTCCACGCGCCTGGGATACGATGATCTTGTGCGCTTCGCCATCGAGAATCTTTCAGCCAGCAGAGGCGCAACCGCAATCATCAATGGGTCTGTGATCCAAATTCCGACTTTAACCCCGCAAAGAACGCCAGAAGGGGCATGCAAATTTCTACGGAACAATCTCTGCTCCATCCATGAGGTGGCACCCTTCGCGTGCGCGTTCTTCGATGCGCACCAGGACCCGAAAGAAGCGGACGCCAGGAGCCTGCGCGGTCATATGGAAATCAAGCATGAATGGGATACAGGCGGCGTCTACGCAATGTTATGGGTCCTCCTACATTCAATTGGGCTGGTGGCGCCCTCCGCTATTGAATCAAGAGCGCGCATGCGACGGGAGACTCAATCGAAGTAGAAGATGTCAACCACCTCAGCCACTCACCCCTGAAGGCGCAATGCCAGCAAAGACCGTGACGGTCATGCCGGCGATCTAATCTCCTGCGGCATTAAGGCGCCCCCAAACACTCCCGAAACATCGCCGGAGAAAATTTGGCGGCCTGCAAGTCCGTCAAGGAAGAGGACAGGCTTCTATGAATATCTATTTTTCCGGGATCGCCGGCGCGTCCGAGTACCAGATGCTGGTATCAGCCGAAGTCAAGCGTATGCTGGTCGATCCCTTTAAGCACAAACATATCCCGCCCGGGCGGGCGGGCGTGGCTCTCGATTCGGGGGCATACCACGCATTAAAGAATAATCTCAAGCTCGACCTCGATCGGTATCTCAGTTTCGTTCGTAATCACGGGCCTTTCGATTTCGCCGTCTCACTCGATGTGATCGGCGATTCACGAGCGAGCCGGGAGAACTGGGATCACCTGCGGCGACTCAGGTCAACTGACGACCCCGAGTTCGTACCCGTATTTCAGTGGGGTGGCGCGGATGACGATCTCAGGCGTTACCTCGACGAAGCGCCGGTGGTAGGAATCGGCGGGCTCGTCCACCTGATGAAGAAGAAGGATCGCCCCACGCTTGAGCAATTAGGCGCGCTTTGCGCCCTTCACCCGGGGAGATTTCATATCTTCAGCTGTGATTGGCTGCGCGCGATCATGGATCTTCACGGCCTCGTCAACAGTATGGACACATCGAAATGGCTCGACGGGGAAAGGTATGCCGACCCGGCCTCCGACAGCACAGGGTCGCAGGCTTTATCACAGGCTCTGGTTAATACGCCGGGCCTTAAGCTAGACCATGCGCGGCGGCGGATCCGGGCTGCGCGGATCATCGAAGACTACGTTTTGCGAAGAAACTTACAGGCACAGGAGGGAAGATGGTCAACCACAAAATCATAGCCGACGACGGCGAATGGAGAGTGCGGATCCATGACGCGCCGGCTTCGGGGTGGCGCCCTCTGTTTGTGGAAGACAGTGGAAAGCTCGGCTTGTATCCGGACCATGACCAGGCTCTGGCCAGTGTCATAAATTACGACAAAGCGGATAAAGAGGATCTCTTCAAAGCAGAGCTCGAGGTCTATGTCAAAAGCGCCACAACAGGAAAAGCCCTTGTCGACTGCGGCCTCTCAGGTCTCGTCCGCTTCGGTGACCACGACCCGTACTCATACGCCGCTTTCCTGCTGCCAGAAGATTTCCTGAGAAAATCGGACCTGAAAATATTCTGCCAACGAGATGGGGAAACAATCTACAGCGCAGGCTGGAAATAAGGGCTATTCGGATTTTGGGGTTGTTGACGCAGCTCAACAGCCGAATGCAAATTCGGATTCCGGGGTTGTTCACCCCGGAATTTAACAAACCACTCAACGGCTATGACACGAGAGGAATACTTAAAACAAATCAGCACAGAGGGCTGCGACACGTCTACCGTCGTCAAGCTAGGAAGGAGATACAGTAGCCATGAACGTAATCGAGTTCGACCCAGCGCAACACATCCAACTCGTCGCAGATTCACTAGAAAAGATCCGGCCACAGGATATCGAACGTCTTTTTGAGCAGGCCGAGAACGAGGATTGGGCGACACTTACGGCATACCTGAATCAGAGGCCTGAGCTACGAGAGGTAATCGCAGAGGCGCAGAAATTCATCACAGCTGATCGGCAAGAACTTAATATGGAGAGATTTTGAACGGGACATAAGAAAAGCAGGCGCCAGCAACATTAAAGGCGGTGTAGATAGGTTGTCCCAATAACGGGAAAAACAACCCCAAAATCCGAATACCCGAAATAAGGTACCACAACTCTACAGAGGCAATGCGGATCAATTCCACCTCAGGGGCATCGAACTTACAATCCCCTCACCATACCCACATACTCTCTCCCAGAGCCACAATATACCATGATAACTATATTATCTTATGGGATGGGCGTTGAAAGCTCAGCATTGATCCTAAAATGGATAGAAGACAAATCACTTCGCGATTTTGAGCTGAGCGAGCTAATTATCATAACTTCCCAAGTGGGTAACGAGTATCCAGACCAAAAAATACTAGTAGAACAACATATTCTGCCCCAACTGCGCGCCCACCGCATTCGTTACGTTCAGGTTGCGCGCGCAGGCCACCTCGAAGCCGACGGTATTCTCGTACTCGACGACACGCGTGAGCCTCGCAAAGTCCACTTAGAAGGAGCCTACAAGCTAAGCCAGGAATTGCGCTCCGCGGGTACCGTCCCACAGTTCGCCGGCGCGCATACATGCTCCTTGAAATTTAAAGTTTTCGCAGCCGAGCGATGGATCGAGGAGGAACTCGCTGGGCAAAGTTATCAGCACGCGTTCGGGTACAACGCTGAGGAATTGGATCGGGTTGAAAAGAGCGAAAAGGCTTTTGCCGAGCGCGAGCCTGTACGAGTCGCATTCGGCTTCAACGTCGATGAAGGCGACCGGGTTAATAAAGCTGAGAAGTACGACACGCCGCTGCGCAAAGGATTTTACCCACTGGTCGAGTGGGGAATGAGCAGAGATGACTGTTTAAAATACCTGAAGGAAGTTACTGGAGTAACCTGGAAAAAATCATGTTGTGTTTTCTGTCCGTTTCACCGAGTGAAGGAGGATAGCATTGCCAGGATGCGGCAATTCCCTGAGGAGGTCGCGGAGGCTCTCCTGCTTGAGCATCAAAGCCTCTCGCTCAACCCACGAGGCACACTCTATCGTAATCGCACGCTACTATCCGTTGTCATTGACAGCCAGCAATCTGAAGCCCTGAATTACTTCAGGACTCGCCTGGATTCAGCCGAGTACGCAGTTTACCGCGTACGTCGCATCTACAAAGGACCAGGCTTCGCAGATCGCGCAGTGGAGAAACTGGCAGTCGGATGCAATGCCGAGATGATCATCCGCTTCGAGCAGTTGGCGCCTCGCCTCGAGGTGCAGATCGAGCACGACATCACTTACGGCTATGTTCGCAAGCGCGAGCCAGGACATTACCCGACGGTCGAGGAATTTTTCGTGGTCGCGCCGGCGGTAGTCGAGTCAAAGACCCGTTACGGTTTTGATTGGTTCGAGGCCAAGTGGCGAGAAGCGCTGGGCGAATCCACACAGACAGGGCTGTTTGATTGAAAGGCTGATATATCCGGCTACAAGTTCACGTCGAAATGAGAAGGAGGTCACAGTGATTGCTCAGATGAGCCCGGAGGCCTTCAGGGCCTTCTATCGGATGAATTGCACGCCATACATGTGGGCAATGAAGAACCCGAACGGGAACGAACTGCTGGAACAAAAGCACACGGATTGCATCTCCGAGCACCACCAGGCCGCCACGGTGATGCTGGCGTACATCGGGGGCAGAGAGTACAACCCCATAACGCTTGTCTATTTCTATCCCGAGATGAAAAGCAGAATCGCAGGAGGTGATGAATTGTTCAAGATGGCCACTGGCGCATCCGGCGTCTTGTCAATGCCAAGGAGCGAATTCAAAGCGCTGGTCGAAACAATTGGGAAAGACGCCGTGTGGCTCTCAACCAATAGGCTTGAGAAGGCCGCCCGAGTCATCGAAGAGTTAAAGCAGCGCGGATATCAATGTCGGCTCAGTCCGGAGGCCTTAAACGCGGGGATGGACAAACAAAAATACTGCGCCCAGGGCCCGGATGACTATCTCGACTTCATCCTCGCCTTTCATAGTGCGCTCGCAAAAATGGAGTCGGAAGCCAGCCTCGCATCTCAGGACAGGACATGCGCCCCGTAACCGAGCTCGAGTGAACAAGGAGAACATCCATGACCGCCAGCCATCGCTGCAAAACCTGCAACGGCCTGGGCATCATCATCGACGGCCTCCAAGAATTATTTTACGACTTTTGGACAAAGCCTCCCGGCAAAAGGTATTGCCCCGCCTGCTCGATGAAAAACCACTGCCCCGTCTGTGGAGGGGAGATCTTAAGGGATTTGGAAGCCGGCAAATTCAGAGCCTGCGGCGCATGCGGTCACGACGTGGAGCGTGCGGGCGTAGTTACCACCGCCGCGGAATTCGAGAACGCGAGCGGAGCGCAAAAGCTGAGAAGCGCCGCGGGGCGGGCCGGAGGAATAATCCTGCGCTACCTCACGAGTGAAGGCCTCTTCGTCGAGTTCAAAGCCGTCCGCCCCGGGCTTCTATATCTCCGAAGTTACTGGCAGAGTCAGGCCCTCACTGAGGCAGCGCAGTCAATTGTCGAAGCCTTCGACGACGATCCGCACGACCGGCTGTCACCCTTGCTGCCGGAGAAACTCTTCGAAGACATGCGAGCGTCCGTCGACGACCTCGGCAAGCTAAAGCCGGCGGCGGCGGCCGTCGTGCGGGCTTACGAAGCGATGCCGTTAGACCACCCATTCGGCCGCGGCCTTACTTGTAACCATTTCGACAGGCTCAGAGACGCCTTGCTGCCGGACGTATCTGGCGCAGCCGTCAAAAAACTAAATTGATGCGGCCCCGGGAGGTCAATGCAATGCCTGAGAATAATTGGGAACAGGTTGCAACGCCGGAAGGAGTTTATCGCTACAGAATTCGTTCTACTGGCGACTCTTCCCGCAAGTATGGTAATTGCGAGATCTGCGATCAACACGCGTCAGAAATGTTTATCCAGGTAGAGGAACGGCAATATTTCAACTTGGGGAAAAGCGAACAGGGATGGACGCAATATAAGTGCAAAACGAGTTTTGGTCATTATGACTGCCTCGTGAATGGAAGACGAAAGGGGGACGCCCCGGCCACAATTGGCGACCTGTCTGGAGGAAACAACGCAAATGAATATCAATGACATCATCTACGAGTTCACATCGGGGTATCGCGGGGAATCTGACTACAGTCTGCGGAGGCTGGGGTCAAAAGAGTCCGAGCATGTCAGCTTGCTGCTTGCCGTCCCCGATTACTTAAGTCCCACAGGAAAACCATACTACAACTTTGACCATGATCAATATAAACGCGAGATTGTGGCGAAGCACGGCCTAGCAATCGTTAACAATTCACAGCGCATCCTGAGAAAAGATGAGCTGTCAAAGCTCAGAGACTACATCAACAAGGACTATAAAAACGAAGGCGGCTTTGAAGCGCACTTCAAGCTCACGCTTCGTCGAGGGTACTACAACCCCCCAACCCGGAGCTTCGCACGAATTATCGACGGCCCCGACGGCGCTGAAACTCACGAGTATTACGACGCGAACACCGACTCATGGACGCGATTCATTCCCGACAGGAACCCAGGACGCTTGACCGCCGACCCCAACTCGTAGGGACTACACGCCGCCCGCCTTAACGACTTATTCACCGCGGTCGAAGACCACGAAAGTTCTCATCAACACAATGAAGCCACTTCAGCATGCTCTCATCACTGCTCACCGCTACGGGGGCAGATGGCAAGACTGGATCGCAATACACGATTGGATCGACCGGAGCAAGGCGCTCTACCCCTCGATGCAACACCGCATGTTCTTGCATTCGGACTTCGGAGAGTGGCTAACGGTCAGGATTCGCGGCGAGTCGATCAAGGCCGAGGGCGGGACTATAATCCCGACTCATACACTATTCCAAGATCATCAGCTGGAAGACGTGGGGCGGCTAATCACATTATCGGAATGGCTCCGCGAGGCCAACACCAGTTACTGGACACAGCGCCGTAAACCGCCACAACGACTCGAGCCAGTCAGAGAGGATCCGGCAAATGGACTGGCGGCGTTATGGGGAGGCGTTCCCGAGGACTATCTCGAACTGATCAGCTTCTTTGACAAGCCCCGTTATTTCGCTCCGGACAAGCCCGAGGCGGCTGAGATGATCACACACAACAGCTTCGGAATCTTCCTCGCAGAAGAACTACTGGGGACTACCATGATTCTCACCCCAACAAAAGGGTCAAATAGTCTCCCGCAGATCATCTCCACCAGGTCGCCGGCGGAAGACCTCGTACATGCGCGCATCGGATCAATCCCTCCGGCAGGCAATCTGGCGGCACACACAAGGCTCAGACTCTGGATGTGCGGAAATGACGTCAGATCAGCCCTGAAAGCGCGGTTACAAAATGAGCGGAAAGCGGCGATGAGTCTATGAACACTCATATTTATCAGGCCGTTCCGTAAACCACATCAGTCGGCCGAATGCCGCAGCAAAATCTAAACTCCCCTTCCCTACCCGGATGACATTATTACTCTCGAAAACTATCGGGAAGCAGACCTCCCTGCGCGGCTTACCCCACGCTCCGGGGCAATCCTGGGCTTTATTGACTTTGTCGCGACTCCCGACCGGGCATAAGACAGGCAGTAAAACAGATGGGCTGAGCAAGCTCGAACAAGCAGGAGGGGGCAGTGGACTTCACCAACCTGAAAGACAGGCGGCGCAGAGCGAGGCTTGATTACGCCCAGGCAGAATCGCTGATGCGCTTTGTCGACTTTCAGCGCAAGCGCAAGGGCGACCAGCCAATCGGAATTGAGAAATTCCGCACGAACTGCAGCCGTCAGTTCTGCGAACATCTCTCCGAATTTTACTCAGGAGTAACATTCAAGCACGCCGGACATGTGATTATCTCCACAGTAAAGAACCGCGTAGCCGGCTCACTGGTCGAAAGGATCGGTTTCGTCGACAGCCAAATCCCTCATCTCAGAGCGGCCGTCGGCTACGGCTACAACAGCATGCCCGTTATCTTTCGCGCCGACGGGATCGGCCTCGTCAAGGACGATAGCTATTACGACTTCTTTGAGCACCAATTGAATCTGGATAATGTCGAGCGCGAGCGCAAGGGCGATGAAGAGTCAATCAACGGCTTCCTCCAAGACCACTTCCTCGAAGGGATCAACTCTCGACTCAAAGATCCTTTCTTCAACCGGGGCAGTGAGGAGGAAGACTGCGAACTGCACTTCGAGACCGGATCGCGCACGGAGCTCGGCCGGCTGATAAAACTCTTCATCTTAACTGAGCCAGAGATAGAAGCCTACAAAGACAAAGAGGTCCGCATCAACGCTGCGGCTGATGGGGACAATCCATATCTGGAGGAGGACGACTCCAACTTTTATTACTACTCTGAGCGGCTCGAAAATCTGACCGACATCGCGCTTTCAGAGAACCGGCCCGTCGGCTGGATGTTGAAATACCGCGACGGACAGGCAGTCAACCGGCGGAGCGGATACTACGAATCTCCCAAATCCCTTTGCTGGAACGTAGGCGAAATTATTGATTTGGCACCGCCTCGCGAGAGGATGGCGGCGCGCCGCGAAGTTCGGAAATGGCTGCAAGAGCGCGCCCGCGGCCCCGCACAATATGAAGCGCCGGCGGAAAACTAACGAATCCAGGAACCAAAGAACCCTCCACTCCACCTAACCGCAAAACCACCCTCGAAAACATGAGCGGAGAGCAGTGGGGTGTGTTCAACCGATCATATCAATCCACCGAAGTCATCAGACCGCAGCACGAGGAGCCAGCCCAATGATAAACACGACGTCATGCACACCGTCAGAGGCGATCTCCGTAATCAAAACACTATGGCCATTGAAGATCTCCGTCATGCTTTGGGGCAGGCCTGGCATAGGTAAATCAAGGCTCGTCGAGCAACTCGCCAATGAGGAAAAAGCCGAACTGCGCGACGTGCGATTATCACAGAAGACGGCTTCGGACATCGGCGGACTGCCTGCCCTAGATCACACAAATAAGCGAACCACCTTTTACCTCCCCGACTTTCTGCCGCGTGAAGACAAGCCTGGCATCCTCTTTCTCGACGAACTCCCCGGCGCGGACGAACAGACTCGTATCGCGGCCTACGGACTGATCCTGGAAAGACGGGTTTCAAAACTGAAATTAGGCGACCAATGGCTGATTATCGCAGCGGGCAACCGCCCGGAAGATGGCGCAATCTCCTGCGACCTGGGTTCCGCCATGAATGACCGGCTTGTACATTTAGTGATCGAGCCGACCGCACAGGATTGGCTGGCATGGGCCATGGAGAACGGCATCGCAACCGAAGTAATGGCCTTCATCCAAGTACGCTCCGACCTGCTGACGGGCACGGCAGAGATGCAACGCGCCGATAACGCGATCATGCCCAGCCCTCGTTCCTGGGAGCGGGTCTCGGACGTGTGGAAGATACAACCCGGAAAGCGCGAACGCGAAATCATCATCTGCGGTCTGGTCGGCGACTCGACCGCGCACGAGTTTCTGACCGTCGCCGAGGAACTCAAGCACATGGCCTCGGTCGAGAAGATCATCACGACGCCACGCCCGAAGCTGCACAAGGTCATTCCGACGACGATCAACGGCCTCTACGGAATGGGCTATGCGCTGGCTGCGTCAGTGAGGGCGGAGAACCTGAGTAATATATTGATCGTCGTGGATGCGCTCGATGAATTGGGCGGGTCCTCACACAACGGGCTCCCGATGGCGGAGGTCCAGGTCCTGGCAGGCAGCCTCGTTTGCGAACGCGCGCTCAAGCTGGGGCTCGACTGCAGTGACGATCCAGCTTTTATTCGATTCGATGAGAAGCGGCGCGGCGGTCAGCGCGCCCTCAGCCACGGAATTTGAGCCGAGAGGAGGCGACATGGACTTAACAAACCTTGAAGATCAGACGCGCGAGGCGGTTCTTTTCTATTACGATGCGGAGTCGATACTAGGCTTCCATAAGTTCAACCATGACATGGGAGACAAGCCCGCGCTCGACGAAGACTCTACCCCCTCTCGGTCGTATCTCGACAAGAAGTGCGAAGAGCTCTCAAAAATCTACACCGACGTAATTTTCAGCGTTATCGATCACCGCATCGTCGCTAAAGTCAAAGAAGGGGTCGAGGGCTCACTGGTCGAGCAGATCGGATTCGTCAGCCGACAAATCCCGCAGCTGGCGACAACTTTGAGAGTTGTTGATGACTCCATCCCTATCATCTTTCGCGCCGACGGAGTCGTCATCCTGAAGGAGGGGTCGGAATACGAGTTCTTCAGGCATGACATCGTCTTAGAAGAAGTCATTCGTGACTGCGAGGGTGATAAAGACGCGATCGAGGATCACCTGCAGAATTACTTCGACGAACATATCTTGTCGGAGATGAAAGACCCCTTCTTCGACCCATCAGACGGCTGTCCGCTATATTTTGAAACAGGATCAGGGGAGGAGCTCAGGCGGCTGATGACGCTCTTCATCTTGACCGAACCGGGCATCGAGGCGCATGAAGACGAGGACGTCCTCCTCTATGCGGCGAACGGCGAGGACGGGCCGTATCTGGAGGAAGAAACCTACTATTACTCGAAGCGGCTGGAAAAGTTGACCGAAATCGCGGTTTCGGAAAACAGACCGGTGGGCTGGATCTATGAATACAATGACGGGGTGGGCAATCGGCGGAGCGGGTACGACGAATCTCCCGAGAGCATAATCTACCGCATCAGCGAGATCATAGAAGACACTCCGGCCCGTGTGAAAATGGCTGCGCGTCGCCACCTTCGGATATGGCTGCAAGAGCGCGGTCACGATCTGACAAAAATTGATGAGCTAGGGGGGCCGGCCAAGGACGAATCAGGAGAGGATATATTGGATGAACACGGATCAGCGGTCGGAACACCCTCGTTAGATACATCCACAGGCGCCAATGATCTCAATGACAAGGACCAACAACTCACCGGGTCAATCCGCGGTAATAGCGGGATCGCGGTCGAAGGAGAGGGGGCCCTATGAACCGCCTGGGCACGGTCACCACAAGAATGGGGCCGGATTTGAGGGACGCCATCGAAGCCATGCCCGGCCTCGGAGGCATTGCCCTCTGGGTAAAGTTCCTCGACTCTGACAACCCGACCGTGATCGCGCGCACGGACGGCGTCCGCGTCGAGGCCGGACCGCTTTACGAAAAATACAGTGGCGCCGAGCGGCAATTCATCATATTGCACGAGCTGCTGCACGTAGCCCTGGCCCACGCCGCGCGCGGCCGTGAAATGAAACGGAAAACAGAGGGCTTCGACGCGAAGCTTTACAACTTCTCCTGCGACGCCATCATCAACACAGCCCTCGAAGGCGTGCGAGGCCTCAGAGCCCCTGATGGTGTGATCACACTAAAGCGTCTGTTGACTGCCATCGGACAGTGGCAGAAAGACGACCACCCGGACGAGGTCATTCGGAAATGGTCATCCGAGGCTCTCTATCACCTGCTGGCGAAAAATCGCAGCAAGCTCAATCATCTCGATTCGGACGGAAAATTCAGCGGCAGAGACCTTATGGACGACCTGACGGCGGCAGGCGGATTACGGCCGGAGGCCGACGGCTCGACCGAGGATGAGATTCGCACCTGGGGTTCACGTCTGAAAACGGCCCGCGGCTCACTCGCCGGAATACTCAATCGTCTTGTGGCCGATCTTCCGCGAGTAAAAACACCTTGGGAAAGAATTCTCAGGAGCCTCCTATATCGCCACGCGCGGCGCAAGCGCAGACCAGATCCTTCACGTCCCACTCGCCGCTGGCTCGCTCTGGAATGGGACCTCAGAGAACGCGAGGGCGTCGATCTGCCGTTCGAGCGCGCGACGAGCGCAGGGCGCACGGGTCGCATTGCGCTTGCCGTAGACACCTCAGGCTCGATTGACGGGCCACTACTCAGGCGCTTCGCCGGCGAGGTCGCAGCCGTGCTTGAACAGACTGAGCCGGCGCTACGGTTGATCGTTTGCGACGCCGATGTTCACCAGATCTATGACTTCTCGGGACGCGATGGGGCAAAGTTGCTGCGTGGGTTCAAGTTCAAGGGGGGAGGAGGAACAGATTTCAGACCGGCGATAGCCGCGGCGGATGCTTGGAAGCCGGATTTGCTAATCTATCTGACCGACCTGCAAGGCACGGCCGGTGATGAACCGTCATTCCCAGTTCTATGGGCCCTGCCGGAAGGCAGGGCGGAAGCTCCATGGGGCAAAATTATTGAACTGAGTTGACGTATCAAGGCTCCCTCATAGTGGAGCGCAAACCCCAAAGGGCGAAAACATAGCTGTGGCTCACAGACGCCAACAACCAATATTCCCAAATATGATTTCTCTTTTATACCCACAGAGCGCTCTCGACCCTCACAAGCCCGACGAGATGTTTTGTGAAGAAGCGCAGGCGATGGCGGCCGCCGGATGCGCCATACATCTAATCAACACCGAGGCCCTGGATTCAACGACAGCCCGCATCCGACCGACACTCAAGCTTGGCGCCTACGTTGTCTATCGAGGCTGGATGGTCACGCAAGGGGAATACCTAAACCTCACAAAGTCTATCGTACTGGCCGGCGGCTCTTGCCTAACCTCACCCGAGGAGTACGTCAGCGCACACTACTTGCCCAACTGGTATCCCTTCGTTAAAGACCACACGCCCGAGACAATCTTACTCGACGTCGGCGCAGACCTGGTGGGCGAGTTACGTAGACTCAAGTGGGGGCAGTTCTTTGTGAAAGATCACGTCAAAGCGCTGAAGACCTCCGTCGGCTCCATCATTGAAGACCCGGAAAAAATTAAGGTTGTGGTGTCGGAGATGGAGAAGTACCGTGGGTTCATCGAAGGTGGCCTGTGCGTCAGGCGCGTCGAGGACTTTATAACCGGATCCGAGCGGCGTTACTTCGTTCTATATGGAACGCCATATGCGGCTGACCCGACCGAGACAATCCCAGAACCAGTAATATTTTGCGCGGGCGTGATTCCAAGCCCGTTCTTCAGCGTCGATGTGGCGCGCCGGGCGGACGACGTCAACCGCATCGTCGAGATAGGTGACGGACAAGTATCCGATCTGGTCGGGTGGTCCACTAAGCGTTTTGCTGATATCTGGGTCCAGGGCGACGACAAGTCGCTATCTTAAGTTCGGCGGCGAAAACTGAAAGCGCTTAACATGAATAACGAAGAGTTGGAGTTGCTAATCTCGGCCTCCTATCTGGTAATAGACGGGTGCATGATCGGCAACGCGCCGCCGAAGCTCCAGGCGCGAAACACGCGGCTGCGCAATCCACAACCCGGCGATTGGGTAATTGAGATGTCAAAAACCCCGCACCACTGGCCAAACCGCCACAGCGTCGGACGGCTGATTATGGTCCGGGAAGAGCCGTATCACGACTGGGGCGACGATGCAGACGAACCGGCGCCGACGGAGAAATATTGGTATATCGAAGACATCGACGGCGCCCTGCAAAAGTGGTACGACTGCCAATTTTACATGCTCTACACTGTCGAGGATCTGGCCGAAGATCATCAGCACGCGGCTACGTGGTGGGCAGAAAGGCAAAGACCGACCCCCCTTGAAGAATCACGCGCTATTTGGGCGCGTGACGCAGCGTTTCGCCACGGGTTATTGAGCTGAACGCCGGCAGGCTAAGAACCGGAAGATAGGCAAAAATAACCGACACTGAAATCCCGGCGCCATCGATCAGTGACCTAAACCAATGGGCTTTGGGGGTTTATCACTGAAAAATCAGTCTGACGTCGCCACAGCAGCCAGGGCGACCGAGACCGGACCTATCGAGAATCCCAAAGAACCCACACCTCTCCTGGCCCCCCTCTCTTCTTGCCGCCTCCGAAATACCCGAAATAGATGACCCTGGTCCAGCGCGCGCGCCAGCGTCAAGACCTTCCCACAACATTCCCTGAAGGCGAAATTTCTTCGACGTAAGCCTGTAAAAGCCGTTAGACGTGCGCCCCAGTAATTAGGCCGCATCCCCATGAAATGCTTTTTCGCATTTCATCATCATTAATTGGGGGAGTAGATTTTAAGCATGGTTTCTGGACGCGTCACAAACTTTACCTAGACGACCTGACCGGCCGGGAATAGGAGTACATCAACCCCTTAATTCCCGACACGAAGCCCGTCGGCATAGAGCACAAACCAGCTAACCGTCAGGGCGCCGAGTCTCGCGTCGTCGCGATGTAGGTGACTCTACGTAATGTCAAGAGACTCAGACTATTTGGAGAAAGTGACCCCGCCGACTCTAAAAGGAGGAATGTGTTTGCGCCACAGGCCACTGTAGCCCCACCCACAAACTGACTCGTAAGGGATTCCAACCTGCTGTCAGAGGTAAGAGGCGAGTGAGACAACCCCCCATAACATGAGGAAAAGGGCATGGCATTTCCAAACGTCAGACAACCTCTTTACCGCCATCTCCTTGGTGAGTTGTCGATTAAAGAAAACCATCAGTTCGAAGAAAGACCGTTCCCCAGCGACGACTACGGCAAGATGGTACGAGAAGCCGAGGCGGAGTTGATCGCTGCCTATGTTTCCGGTGACCTCACCCTGGATAAGCGCAAGAGTTTCGAGAATCATTTCCTGCGCACAGAAGAGCGGCTCGAGAAGCTCCGACTGGCGACGTTTCTGTATGAGTGCGTCACTCATGGCGCGCTCAGGGTTACCGACCTAAGCGGAAGCTTGCATCGCTACTTGCTCGGCAATCTGTCGGAGGAAGAAAGACTTCAGGTTGAGGGAGAGCTGGCCGCCGGCGGCGATCACAAGCAGCGTTTGGAAATCACCGAGCACGAGTTGATCGTGGCTTATACCATCAAAATATTGTCCGAAGACGAGCTCGAGACGGTCGGGCAGTATTTCTTCAGTTCAGAAGAAAAGACAGAAAGACTGAGGTTCGCCGAAGAACTCTACGAGTACTACGAATCCGCCTGGTCAGCCGAAGCCCGGGAAGGCGAAAGCTCGAGATTACTGAGCAAATTCCGGCAATGGCTGACAAAGCCTGTCCACATCTCGGTAGGACATCGGAATCTCTCACGGCCTGTCTGGCAACCCCTGGCGGCCGCCTCGATCATCGGCCTCAGCGCTCTCATTTGGACATTGCCCTTCTACGAGTCTCCAATCACCAGAGGATTGCGCGCACTCTCTACGGCTTACGCGCAGGAACGCCCGTTTGAGGCGCGACTCACAGGCTTCGGCTATGCGACGCATCGAGCCGGCCAAAACGGAAGCATGATCGCGCCTGATCGCCGCAAGCGAGATGAGGCGTTCAACCTCATCAGCAGGGCGAACCAAGATGGCACACCTTCGGCATACCACGCCCTCGGGAAAATTTACCTGACGGAAATGAACTTCAGCGATGCCATCAGGCGCTTCGAGACAGCCCTACAGGGCAGCCAGGCTGACGCAAAACTACATAGCGACCTGGCCGTCGCGCTGATGGAAAGAGGGAAGGCAAAAAATCCGGGCCAATCCGCCGGCGAGGACATGGCTTCAGCTTTGGAACACCTGCATCGCGCGCTCGAGCTGGACGGCTCACTACTAGAGGCCCGCTTCAACCTCGCCCTTTGCCACCAATATCAGTCGCTGTGGCGGACCGCGGAGGACGATTGGAAGAGCTACCTCGAAAAAGATTCCCAATCACCCTGGGCTGGGGAGGCGAGGAGCAACCTGATGAAGGTTGCGGAGAAACGCAAACAAGCCGGCGGGAATCGAGAGCGCATCCATCAGGATTTCCTGAATGCTTACCGAGCGCGCGACGTAGATCAGGCATGGGCCGTATATAAACAGAGCAGGGTGGTCGCCGGGAGCTTCATCACCGACGGGCTGATCGAATGCTATCTGTCTCTGGCCCTTTCGGGCAAATCGGCCGAGGCCGAGGATAAGCTGGCGGTGCTGCAGTTCATCGGAAACATCGAGCTGGAGAGGGTCGGTGACCGGTTCACATACGACCTGGCGCAATTCTACAACGGCGCGTCGCAGCGACAACTGCGCACACTCTCCGACGCGCGCGGCCTGGTCACGTCGGCCACTGAGAGCCTGAGGGCGGCGCAAGTGGGGGAGGCCATAAAAAGTTACCGGCGGGCCGTAGAACTCTTCGATCAGGCGGGCGACGTTTGTGAATCCTTGGAGGCGCGTCGCTGGCTCGGGCATTGCTACTTCCGACAGGCGAGCGCCGCGCTCGGCTTGCCCGCTCTTACGCAAGGCCGCCAGGAATGCGAGTCCCGCAGTTATCTAAAGTTGTTAGGTCTATACCTTAATGACCTGGCGAACGTTAACGCGTCACTGGGGATGTACTCGAAGGCGCTGGACTACGGCCTGAGCCAAGTGGGATACGGCAAACGGATCGAGGATGATTACGGCGTCGTGCTCGCCATACTCAGAGTGGCTGAAGCATATACACTGTTGGGCAGACACCCAGACACTCTGCCGATGGTCCAAGAAGGGCTGTCGATCGCCAGCGCGACTAACATAGCGCCGGAGCAACTCGTGGCGCTTTACTTCTTCGCCTACAAATCTCACTCGGCTTCGGGCAAGTTCGCGGCGGCCCTGGATTACGCGAAAGAGGCTTTTAAATTAAGCCTCGAAACAAATACCCCCTGGCTGGTCTCACGCCAGCACGTCCATCTGGGGCTGGCTTACCATAAAATCAATAATGATTCCGAGGCCGTCAGGCTCATCCAGGAGAGCGGAGAAATTGGGAAGCGGCTGGGAGATGAGAAAATGGGCAGAGAGATCATGGCCTTTTCTCAATTACACCTGGGGGAGATTTATCGAGAAACCGGCGACCTTGATAAGGCCGCGAGGGCTTATGGGGAAGCCTTACGGCTTTACGGCGAGGGCGATATAAACATCCAATGGCCGCGCTTTGAAGCTAAAAAGGGGATGCTCCTAACTCACCTCAAAAGCGGAGATGACGCCGCCGTCGAGGAGGAGCTGAAGGAGGTTTTGGACCTCTACGAACAGCATCGCAACAACATTGAGGACGAGAACAGCCGGAATAACTTCTTCGACAAAGAACAGGGAATTTACGACATAGCGATAGAGTACGCCTACTTCAAGCGGCGAGACCCGCGCCGCGCCTTCGATCTCTCCGAAATGAGCCGAGCGCGCTCGCTGCTCGACGCCGTCGATTTGGCGTCCGGAAAACTACTCGACGAAAAATTGCCCACAATACGCCTCCCGCGCTCGACTCGACCGCTCGATCTCAGCCAGCTTCAAGGACGGCTTCCCGGAAAGACCCAGTTGTTACAGTACTCACTGCTAGACAAGCATCTGGTCATCTGGGTAATATCCGGCTCCGATTTCAAGTGCCAGTCTGTCGAAGTCGGCGGTGAAGAACTCGACAACAAAGTTAGCGACTATCTACAGTCACTACAGAAGGACGACTACAAGACGAGGTCTTCGGAGTTATACAGCCTATTGATCAAGCCCGTCGAGGGCCTGCTGGATAAAGACGCGGAGATTTGCATCGTCCCCGACAAGGCCCTCAACCGGCTGCCGTTCGCCTCTCTGATTTCGCCCGACGACGGAAAATACCTGATCGAGAAGCACACGATTCTCACGGCGCCGAGCGCGAACATGTTCCTTGTCTCCACCGACAAGGCCAGACAAAAAGAGAATGTTCAAGACGAGAGGCTGCTGAGCGTCGGCAACCCTCAGTTCGACAGGGCCACATTCGGAAACCTCAAAGACCTCCCGTGGGCGGCCGCTCAGGCTTCGGAGATATCGGCCTTTTATAAAGGCTCGACAGTCCTGCTCGAAAAAAACGCCAGGGAGTCGGACGTCAGGAGGGAGATCGAAAGGTCAGACGTCGCGCACTTCGCAACGCACTATATCGCGGATGAACGGTCTCCCATGCTTTCGTTATTGCCACTGGCGGGCGAGAAGGGGCCGGCGTCAAAAGAAAATGACGGCATGCTAAAGACTTATGAGCTCTACGGCCTGAAACTTTCGCGGCTGCGTCTGATAGTCTTTTCAACCTGTCAGACCGGCATCGAGCGGTACTACAATGGCGAGGGGACCATAGGTCTGGCTCGCCCGTTCCAGTCGGCGGGAATTCCTCTTGTGGTCGGCAGCCTGTGGCCAGTAGAATCTTACCCGACTAAAGAATTGATGATCGCCTTCCACAAACACCGCAAGGTCGAAAGGATATCGACAGCGAAGGCGTTGCGCCAGGCGCAACTTGACATGATAAGGAACGGTTCCCCAGAGCTCCGCAAACCGTACCATTGGGCCGCGTATACGGTTATCGGCGGACATGCCAATTTCTAATTTCTAAGTAGCGATATTTACAGCCACGGAGGAATATCAATGGAGATGTCTTTTCTCTATGACAATCTCTCTGGCAGTGGCGTCTCCAGTGGCAATACCAGAGAGGTAGAGACCATGCCTGTTCCACAGAATCCCACCATCAGACTATATTTCACCGGCTTGCTGGCTTTTTGCTTCGACAAACAGCGGAAACAATGTCAGATCGGCATACACAGCAAAACCGATGATCATGAACTGAGACTGCGCCTCGCCAAAAAGGGCCCGGGGCCGGAGAACGAATCAGAACAGACGCTGACCATTAGCCACGAGTCAATTCGCCAGACTCCGAACCTGTGGCTGGACGTGGAGGGCGAACTTTCCCCGAAACAATGCGCAGCGGAACCTTTTATCGCTGGCAGGCCGGGCGCCCCGCCGACCGATCCGCATGACTTCCGGCGAGTTGTAGACCTGGAAGGAGAGCATTTTTACAACCGCCAGCTGAAAATGAGGGGCGGCGTTCTAAAGCCTATTCTGCTCGTCACGCAAGGCCTGTTCTACACAGCGTCGCTGACCTCAAATCCATACCGGACGGTTCCAGTCGCCCCTAACGGATCAACCGCGGCGACTGCGGCAGGCCGCAATCTAGGACAGATCGCCGAATATGTCGGCGCCAACATATCCCTCAGCCCTTCGGACCAGGCGCTCGTCCTGAGGGCCGGCCGGAACGGCGCGGAGTTATTGAGGCTGAAAAAGGAAGAGGGGATAACATACGAAATCACGGTTGAAAACGGCGACACGCCGCAATCCCCTGCCGGCAGCGACTTCTACTATTACTATGACGCGTTCGAGTTGAACCCCGGCGAACCCAGGATACTCATTGAGCCCTACGGACTTCCCACCTTTGGAGGGATAATGACTACTTGTGGGCCAATAAGGTTCGGCAGGAGCGGCAGTTTTGCAGGCGATTAAGGAGTCGAGTAAGATATCACCATCACCCGCTCCGGCGGGCTTCCACACGGTTCGCGCGTCCCCCGCGCTCCGGACGACCAGGGGGAGATCTGGCTCATGCCGCCGCGAGTAGCAAGTAATTACCAGTATCGATCAGCCCCCTTCTCACGGGCGGCGATTTTTACGGAGCAATTATTCCTCCCGGCCTCGGTCTTAATATCTCTGAGCAAAGCGTATACCTGCTCATCGAGGTCCTCTTCACCCACATGTGAGAAGACAAGCTCGTACTCGTTTTCACCGGCCCTCTTCATTTGATGCAGACTCAAATGTGACTTTTCGACGGCCATGCGCGCGCGATTTTCTTCGCGTGTAAGACGATCGGCGCTCTCGATAATCAGCAAGAGTATGACCACAGTCTTATTCGCAGGAGCCCTCACCTGCCTTGTCGGCCGCCTCCCCTTCACTTGCTCCACGCGCCAGGCGGCCGGCAACTCTCTTGGGAGATCGACACTGTCATTAATCAGATGGTCTACATAGACCCCGGCGAGTTCGGCGTAAGCCATCAGCGTCTCCAGGTCCGGCTCGCGCACATCCCTCTCGAAATCCGATACCTCACTGCGATTTACAAGGCCGACAAGATCAAGACGTTCAATCAACTCCGTCTGCGAGAGACCGAAGCCACTACGTATCCATAGCAACTTCTCCCCCATACGCTTTGGCCTCCGGCGCACGCCCCTTCCCATTAGACGACACCTCCGGTCGAAGGGCTAAGGCAAGAGTTCTTCATCTGCGGCAAAATAGACTCCATAAGTTACACAAGGGAGATTCCCCAATTCAGCTGGTTCACGAATTTCGCATCGCGCAGAGCTCGACCACAGCGCGCGCCTCTTGAAATCCCAAGTTAGTCGATTGCGTTCACCCCTTCAGATCAGTCACCATCACAATCCGGAGCGCCCATCGCCTTGGACCGCCTGACACACGACGCAAAGTTAGCGGCCAACTTCCCCTTGCCTTGCGTCGTATATAGGACTATATTCCCCCACGGACACGCTCCATGGGGGCTTTAGTCTTCCCCTGATCCCCCTCCCCCATGCCACATATCTATTACTAAACCCCGCGCCTGGTGGAGGAGCAGACCCCCTCCACGATCGACTAGCGCAAAGCGACAAGGGAAAGCGAAAATGCAACTCCCAATACGCTGCAATTATCCGAACAAAGATGTTGCAAGAGATCTAATGGTTTCTTTCACTACCGGGCATGCCTCTCCCCAGGAGGAGCGTGAATTTGAAGACCATTGCCTCTCTTGCCAGGAGTGTACGTCTACGCTGGCGGTCATTCTGCGCCTGCTACTCCTCCCTGTTGATGATGAAGAGTTAAGCCTACTTTATACAATCGGTAGGAAAGCCGCAAGAATCTCCCGCCAATCGTATCGAAGAAAAGCCTGTAGAAATCATAGGGCCGGAGGAACGGGAACAGAGTCCCGGCGCCTTGGTGGGGGACTTCGCCGTCCTAATCGCCATTGACGGCGGGGGTGAGGGAGGGCGGACGAGCCGAGGGGCGTCAGAATTCAGGCAACGTCAATATTCGGCGAAAGCAGAAATATGAACAGTATCACGAAACACTGCTCAAAATTAATAATGGTTTACTGCCTGCTTCCTCTCGCCTGGGTAGCGATAAGCCTCATCGGCCAATCACTGGAAATTCTGAGACCCTCGATTGGGACGGCCATTTTTCCGAAGGGTTGGCTTGACTATGCGCTCAGATCGCTGATCAGCGCTTTACTGGGGGAAGCAATTTACCACGTGCAATCACTCTAGAGGAGCCAGCGCCACCGGGTTGGTTGAATGCTGATTACCAGCCATGATTGCGGGGCTTACTCCTAGTAGCAAGAACAACAAAGGCTTCACACGCAACATCATGAGGAAGAACGAGAGATCCGAGAGACCAGACAACAGCCAATCACGCAAACAAATCAAGGCGGCGCTGAAGCAAGCGACAATCAAAGAGCTACTTGATGAGGCCTTCCGGCGGGGACTGTCTTTAGAGCCACTACAGGGGGCAGCGCCAAGCCTGAGCGAAATAATGACAGTGGACGAAGTGCCGAGCCAGCATGGATCAGCAGAGATAAGAGAGTCACGAGAGACAGGTCGCCGCTTTCCAGGAGAACGAGATGGTGATGGCGTCAATGAGGCTATCGCCGCCCTCAGGGCGAACTCAGACGCGCACCACGAATACGTCGGCCAACTCTTCGGGCTGATGCTCCGAAACCGGGCTGAGAAAATGCGGGGTCTAGGTGTCCGCCGCACAAACACAACACTCGAGTTCGCCAACGTAGGGCTAATCCTGACGAAGATGATTTTCGATCACCTGGTAGTTGCCAACCGGGACGCGCTAGATACGGGAGCCTTCGCCAGTGAATCGCTATGGGAGAGTTTCATGGAGGACGCCGGCTATAGGTTCGCGTCAGACATGGTTAAAGGGAACAGCGGAGCCCCTCCCAAGTTGGCGGTAAGTTTCATTTACTCAGTGATAGAGGCGGCCGCCCTATCCTTCCTGGAGATAGTCGAAGAAGATGACGCCATTTTTGGAGAGTTCGGAAACGAGCCATGAAGGTCCGACATGACCCAATGTGAGCGATGCGGAGACAATTGCAAACGGCGCAAGCTGTGTTACCACTGTGGTCATTTGGTCTGCGTTTGTTGCTGGCGTCGCGAATGCCGCTGCGAGCCCGGCCACAAGCCGGAGAATTGCTTTCACTTCAACCTGATGAAAGGGCGCGGACGGGCATGGTACGTGGCCAAGGTTGTAGCGAGGAGCAGAGCATTAGCTGGCCTGTCACGGTACCCGTATTCTTAAAATGCCAATTTATTGACACACTATCCGACGATTGTGGATTTCTGACGAGGGTGTGGATTGGTTTATTGCGGAGCCATTTATTAACGGGACGGCTCGTAACTTTCAATTGCCTCTCGAACATTGGCCGGCATGTTCTTGCCGTAGTATTCTTGAAGAACGGAGATCACCGTGGCCTCTGCCCTGATCTCCCGCCCCCGCACAATGTCGAATGGTGTGGCCCCCAGATCGGCCACTATCCCTTTATACTCTCTCATATCAAACCAGTCCCAGCCGTACCACTTGAACCCGGCCTCGCTCTTGCGGAGTAACATATTCTGACGTTGGTAGACTTCTCCCCCAACTATCCGAGCTAGTTCAACATGCCCGAACTCATGGCTCAGGAAAGCAATAGCTCTCACATTTCCATTGATGTTATGACCATCACCAGCGAGAGCGCTTAAGACAGGGTAGGCTGCCGCGTTGAGTGGGGCGCGCACGGCGAACGCAGATCCAAGCTCTATGGTCACTTCTCTCAAAGCGCCGGTGTCATCAAAGGGAAAGTCCTTTGTCTCAGCGCCTGCTTCAGCTCGCGATCCAGCGGAGGCCATCGTGATATGCACCATCAGACTTACGTCAGCCCACTTGCTCCAGAGAGCTTTGCAAGCCTGGTTCCCAACAAGCAGTCGTTTCCAGTGCTGGTACTTCTGGTGATCTCGCAGACTTGAATCTTCGATAGGTGAGAACTCGGCGAAACGCGCTTCAGATTTTGGCTGTCCTAACAAGACTATGAATAGGCTGAGCACACTTACTACAAGTCTGTTTCTCATTTCTTTCCTCATTATTCTTTCTCGTGTGATTGCGCGGTAGTCGAGGTCGGGCGCTGGATTGATCACCGATGTGCAGAGCAATGAAGGGGGCGGAGCCCAAAGAGAATCACGCCCCCGACATTTCGTTCAATAGACGCCTGTCGGACCACAGACAAGGCTGGGTGATAATCTCACCACAGAAACTTCAAGCCGAATTGAATCTGGCGTGAGCTGGTGGCGGTTCGCGTCACTTGCCCGAAAGTTGGATTAAGAACGGGATTGCCGTTTGCATCCACCCCCGTGTAGATAGCTCGGTTGGCGGCTTCCGGCGGAGCGAAGTTTGCGCGGTTAAACAGATTGAAGGCCTCAACTCTGAACTCGCTGTGGAGGCGCTCGGTGATCGCCGTATGCTTGGTGAGCGCCATGTCGACGTTGTAGAGCTTCGCCCCAATCAGAGCGTTTCTTGGGGCGTCCCCATAGAACCCTGCCGGCTGGAGTTGAAAGAAGGCGGGATTCACGAACGAGTCCGGATTGCCGGTGATTGCATCCGACAGATTTACTCCAGGCGTGATATTTGGACGTAGATATTCGATCGAGTCAGAGCCGTTGCCAACTCTGTCAAAGCCGAGCGATATATTGAACGGGAACCCGCTCCTTAGAGAAACGATACCGCTGGTGGACCAGCCTCCGATGACCTTGGCGGTTACGCCTGAGAGGTTTCCGCCAATTGCGCGCCCTTTTCCGAAGGGGAGATCATAGAGGAAGTTGGCTACGAAGTTATGGCGGGTGTCGAAATCCGACAGCGAACGTGCGGCGCGTGAATCGAATGGGTCTTGCCGAAAGCCTCCAGAGGTCCCATTCACGAATACCCCTTCATTTGATGAGGCGGTGTCTAAGGACTTAGAGTACGTGTAGGCAGCCTGTAATTGGAGTCCGCCTGAGAAACGCTTTGCGAGGCTTGTCTGCAAAGCATGGAAGTAGGAGTCCACGCTGAAATCAGATAAAAATATTGATGCGAAGTTGGGGTTGAACCTCTCGCCACCATCGACTGGGAAGAACTTCTTACCATTAGCTATCTGGAAATCCGTCCGTACATTGATCGAGTTTCTCCCTACTAAGTTCACGCCGTGCGATCCCACATACGCCGCGCTGAGGACCAGGTCTCGACCAAGTTCCCTCTGAACATTGAGGTTCCACTGATATACCGTCGGCTGCTCAGCGTCGAACTCTATCGAGGTAACTACACCACCTGGGATTCTCAAGATTGGGGATGTGAACGCGTTGGGGAACGGACCTACATAGGCCGACAGCTCAGAGAACGGCGGCTGGTTCGACAGCTCGTATCGGTAGAGCATGGGGGTGATTGTCACATAAAACACGCCTGCCCCACCGCGGAGCGATGTCCGGCCGTTACCAAATAGATCCAGCGCGAATCCGATTCTTGGGGCCACGTTGCTGTAAGAAGGGTTTTTGATAAATGGCCCTCCCACCGTCGGGGCGCTATCTGTGGCGACATTGCGAAGGTTAGCTACTTTCCCATTAACCTCCGTTGGCGTACTTATAGGCTCATACCGAAGGCCCAGGTTCAGCGTCAGGCGCCGCGTCGCTCTCCAATCGTCCTGCGCGTATAAACCGAAGAGTGATTGGCGAATTCCGCGATACTGATCAGTCCCCGGTGTAGGGGCATACAGTATATCGGGAGCCCCAGCCAGGAACTGCGCGAACGGGGAGGGAAAGCTGGGATTTAGGTAGAAAAAAGCTCCGTCTAAGAGAACCGCTGAATCACCATTAAGCTGATAGCGGCGGATCGATCCTCCTACTTTGACGGAGTGCGCCCCCAGACTATAGATGAGCTGGTCATTCACCTCGAATTGATTAAGCGCGAGCCGACGACCTGCAAAATCAAACCCCCGCAGCGCAGCCACACCAGAGAGGAAAAAGACTCCCATCTGTCTTCCTGGGATGAACGCAAGATCCGGATCGACTGGAATGGAAAAGGGCAGGTCACTTCGGAAAATTGAGCGGTTGTAGGTAGCCCTGATAGTGTTAACTCCGTGCGCGCCGATGATCGCCTGCTCTTCGAGCGCGACATACTGGTTTCGACTGTTTAATACAAGGCTTTGAATCAAGGATTTCTGGAACAGTCCACCCAGGGTGATCGAGCCGGAATCATTGATAGTGTAGCGCCCGGCTATGCTGTGGTTTCCCGTCAATTTGTAGTCGGCTCTGGCAGTGAGGAAGTCTTCGTCGGTTCTCTCCTTGAAATTGCGGACAAAGATACCGGTGTCACCCATGACCGGTCCATTTGGATCCGGATAGAGAGCTAAGTAGGGTAGGACTGATGGCGCAACAGGTACCTGTCCAGTGGTCAGATTTCCCTGTTTAGCGGCCTGCGTCGGCACATTAAAGATCCCTTGCGCGCCTGCACGCCTGCGCAGCCCCTCGTAATTACCGAAGAGAAAAGCGCGATCCTTGATGACCGGCCCAGCGAGGCTCCCTCCAAACTGGTTCCGCTGGAACGGGAGCTGCTTGGGGTTTCTGTCGAAGAAGTCCCTGGCGTCGAGCGCGCTGTTGCGCAGAAATTCGAAAGCGCCGCCGTGAATCTGGTTGGTTCCTGATTTTGTGACCGCGTTGATGACCCCACCACTGGCGGCGCCGAACTCGGCCGAGTAATTTGATGTCAGAACCTGGAATTCTCTGAGCGCGTCAACGCCAAGGAAGCCACCGCCCAGGCCGCCGGGTGAGAACCCAAAACTGTCTTTGGTTTCGATTCCGTCCAAATAGTAGGCGTTAAAGTCAAGTCTCCCCCCGTTGATGATCAGCCTGGTAGTTCCCGGACCGTTATCGGATTGATCAAATGTAATTGAGCCAGTACTGATGACGCCAGGGATGAGTGTCGCCAACTGCAAAGCGTCTCTGCCGTTGAGCGGAAGTTGCTCGATCTGTCTGGTGTTGACCAAGTATCCCACCGCACCGTGGGTTGTATCGACCGACGGCGCATCCCACTTGATGAATATCTTATCCTGGACGCTGCCGATGTCGAGCGTGAAGTCGACGAGCGCTTCGCGCCCGACTGACAGTTCAATTCCGCGATTAATCTTCGAATGAAAGCCCGGCGCTTCCACCGATACCTCATACTGGCCCGGCGCTAATTCTGGAATGCGATAACGACCTGCGCCGTCTGATGTAGTTTTCCGAGTGATATTAGTGTCGAGGCTCCTGGCGATGATTTGGGCGTTAGCGACCGCCACCCCTTTCTCATCATTGACCGTTCCTGAAATCGTGGCTTTGGTGGTTTGAGCCGTTACCACGTAAACAGAATTGCTCGCGACGATCGCCAGGATGGCGGCCATTACGAGTAACGCACAAGTTAGACACTTATTAAAGATGGACATGAATGGTTCCTCTATTTGGGGTTGTCATTATTTTCTGCCCCCCCGGTCCCCCCACGCCTTCTCAACTAAAATGGGGCTATGTTGGGAGTGGCGCCAGCGTCGCACTGGCCCTTCAGGGCGGGAACTATGTGGTGAATATAGTCCTAAATACGACTAGAGGCAAGAAAATTATTAAGTAACCCCCTGCGTTGAGTCGTCTCCCTCATGTCTTTTAGTCAAAAGGCAGTCATAAGGACGCTTCGGGCTCTGCTGGCAAGAGGGCGTCTCTGAGTCTGTCGAAATGACTACAAGTGGGGCCGCGGCCGAACGGGTGGTCGAGCGGCATCGCTTTGTAAGCCCGCACGACAGCCGCCGCCGGCTTTAGCTTGCCGAGGTCGTCGACGGACGCTCACATGTCTTCGAAGAGTTTCTCCGGCAGCGAGGGTGACAGCCGGTCGTCCGGATCGTCGTCGAAGGCTTGGACTGTTGACTGCGCGGCCTCAGTGAGGGCCTGACTCTGCCAGTAACTTCGAAGATATAGAAGCCCGTGGCGGACGGCTCTGACCTCAACGAAGAGTCCTTCACTTATCTTTGCCATGGGGCAACTTTACCCGCGAAAAGAGAAGCTATGAATAATTAGCCTGTCAGTCACTAATTCGACATTAACAAAATGTCGTCCTCAAGCGACCCGTTCCCCGAACAATTAGGATTCCACGTCGTTTCCAATTACAATATCCGCCCATGCTTCGGGTCTCAGAGGCACATTCCCGTCACCTGATGCCCAAAGCCAAACCAACAATATTTATTGGAGTATTGAGCAATGGCTATGACTACAACCAAGAGAGCAACTCCATCGGAGCTACTTCGCCTCGCCATCATCGGGATCGACGAACAAATCACTGAGCTTAGCGACGCGCGCGAGCGACTAGCGGCGATGATCAATCATGCGCCGACGGTGTCGGATGTGAGAGCGCCGGCTACAAAAAAGCGGCGCAAAATCACTCGCGCGGCGAGGAAAAAAATGCGCGAGGCGGCGAAGGCACGGTGGGCGAAAGTAAGAGAAGCTGAAGCTAAAGCAAAAGCCCAAACACCAAAGGTAGCAACCAAAAAGACGCAACCGACGATTAAACCCGCAAAGACCACACGCGCAAAGACAAAGATCACTAAATCAGAGAAACCCAAAGAAACCAAAGCGAGGAAGGCAACCTGATAAGGCGACCATAGTAGGCGGATCTTCTTTACATCCTCCCCACCTAAGCGCCTCGCGTTATATGTGGAGATTCCTACGCCGAGTGTCCAACGGCCGAAGATCATCTGGCGTAGCTTTTTGATCGATGTATTCTTCCGCTGGAGGAGTTCCACCAGGGTCAGGACTGTTCGTAACAATCGTTCTATTTTCTCTTTGGCTCCTGGCTCCAGATTCGTTCTCCGAATCTGCTCGATCAGATTCTCGATTTCGGCGGGGTTGGCGCGAGGAGTCTCGTCCTCTTTGGCCATTGTCGGGTGCTCACCTCTTCATCTGGAATGACAAATACTTCGGCCAACCATTACCACTAATTGCGATTGAGAGGGAAGATTCTTCATCCGTGCGCCCTTTTTTCTCAAATGCGCCGGCTCATCGAAGGGACACGTTTATATGATCAATCCCATTCAAGGTTTGAGGGCGCTTGCTGATCCCCGGAACTGGCTATGGATATCGGCGGAGTTGGCGAAGGCAACTCCGATCCTGATCCCCGCTTATGCCTACTTCCTCGACCGGATCATCGCCCTTCACCAGACCGCCAATCCCAAGGCTGCTGTCCTTCATCAGCTAGTGGCCCTGGACCTCACCCTGATGGTGTTCTGCTGCTATCAGTTAGTGAAGCCCTACCTGCCCGATAAGACTTCGTGACGAGAAAGGGGGGCGTAAGTCAGCTCATTTGAGCCTCAGCCGACTGTGTGTTGTTGTACTGCTCTGCCTGCGCCTCCCCCTCCACCCCCCAATCAGTTACAAAGAGCGGCTTCTTCAGACTTGCAATTTCTTCCGCCAGGATTTCAAAAACCAATCCTTTGTTGTATACAGTGGCCACAGGAGAAGAAGGAACCTACGCCAGCCCCAAAAAAATGCCTAGTGAGCGACTCCACTGGAAGAGAGGAGCATCTCCTTGGCCACGTTGAAAGGACACCGTATGCGCATTGCCTCAATCATTCTCACCCTTCTCCTTATCTTTTCGTCGGTACAGGCGCAAGAACCTCAACAACAAAAGACTCAACAAAGGACCTCCACACGGCGGCGCTCTCTGACCCCTAGTGAAATTGCTAAGAAGGCTTTGCCGTCCGTGGTCGAAATTGTCTCTAAAGATACTGATGGAAGTCCCATCGCTTCGGGGAGCGGTTTCTTGGTTCGAGCGGATTTGATCGCTACGAATTATCATGTCGTCAAAGACGCGGCATCAATAGCTGTGCGCATCGTTGGGGATAAGGGCTATGATCGCTGGGAAGTAGGCTGGATCGACGATAGAAATGACCTGGCGTTGCTCCAGCCAGGTGGCGATATTGTCACCATAACCCTCCTTCCTTTGCCTCTCGGAAACATTGACAACGTAAAAGTGGGAGATGAAGTTTTTGCCGTCGGGAATCCTCAAGGCTATGAGGGCACATTCTCCCAGGGCATAGTCAGCGGGCTGAGGGAAGGAGGCTACGTGCAAATCACCGCCCCGATTTCACAGGGGAGCAGCGGAGGGCCTATTTTGAACAGGCGAGGTGAGGTCATCGGCGTGGCGACGCTGATTGATAAGGAGGGGCAGAATCTGAACTTCGCAGTATCCGTCTCTCATCTGGCGGCCTTGATAAAATGGGCCAGAGAACGCGAGGCGGCCCTGGAGAGGTCGAGGGCGCTATGGGATAAGGGCCACAAGGTTTTTTATTATGACTCTAAGGGCAAGTTTATAGGCAATACACAAGAGACCGCCGCCGCCGCGAGACCTTACTTCGAGGAGGCCCTGAAGATAGATCCAGACTATGACCTGGCCTGGAAATGCCTGGGGGATTGCTTTTTTACTCTGGGGAGATACCTGGAGGCGTCGGAGAAGTACGCTCAGGCCATTCGCCTTGATCCTGACAACCCCGATTGGCTTGTAGACCTGGGACTCGCATATGCGCATCACGCAGGCTACCTGAGTAAAAAAGCACTCCCATTTGCCATTATTTTTGACAATAAGGCAATAGAGTCTCTTGAGAAGGCGGCTTCGATCAAGCCCGCTGATCCGAAAGACCTCATGTATTGGGGATCGAGGCTCAAGGAGTCGGGGAGACTCCCTGTTATCGATTGGGCTTTATCGAAGGCAAGGCGGATGGCGGCTGGCAAGCCGGAAATCCTTTCTGATCTGGCGGACAGGTATTCCTGGAATAACATGTATCAAGATGAGATCGACGTTTTGATCGAATACCTTCGGATCAAGACGAATGATGATAGAGGTTATCAACGTTTGGGTACGGCGTACATAAAACTGGGATGTTCTCTCATTCGTAATAGATCGGCCAACGACGCCGCTTCGAAACTTTGCTTTCAGGAAGCCAGGGAGAACTTCAAAAAAGCTATCCGGCTGTCCTCCCCCTCTTCAGACCCGGAAGAGGCCATCCGCGGATACGAACCGTTCATAATTTATGAGCTTGGAGTCACGTATCTGGAAATGGGGGATAAAAACTCCGCGATTGAAGAGTACAAGAAACTGAAAGACTTTAAGTCGAAAGAATCTTCTTGGCTTGCGGAACAACTCTCTAAGGAGATTTACAAGTAAGAAGGGAAGCCCCCTCAAGGAGTAGATATGAAACCAGAAGAATCGAACGAGCCAGACAATCATCCGAACACAAGGTGTGGGCTTGGTGGCCTCGCCTCCCCCTGCGGACCCCCGTCAGCCACTAGGGAGTGAACGTATCCTGGGTCACGGGATTTCAAAGTCTTCCAGTAAAACCCAGCCTTGCCCCTGATCACATTTTGGTTTGGTTTTCGTGCAGACCTCGAACATCGTGACCGGATGAACTTCCCAGTTGGTTGACCTGACGATTGGATGGCCAATATGGGCCGTATCCAGCATCAGCCATCCCGAGACCCGAACGTAATACTTTTCCTCGCCGAGGAAATTCAGCTTGTCAAAATCCCATCCGGCTCTCCGCAGGCGCGGTGCGATCTCGGCGGTCACCGCCGTGGCTTTCGGGGCGTTTATGGATGAAATAAGGTCTAAGTGGAAATCGTTGTTTTGCTCGCCTGACAATCTGCAATTGGTGGTTTCTCTCCCGGAAACCCGCGCATCGCGCAAGAATGCTTTGATGATGACTGCCTTGTTCTCACGGAAGGCAAGCGATGAGCGTTCCTTTCCTCTCGGCCAGGAACCTGGCTCACTAAAGGCCCGGATTCGGGAAAGCGTCATCACCGTGACCGTTTCTGGAGCCTCCGTCCGATTCTTCTGTTTATTGAGTTCAGGATCACCGGCGCCGCACCCTTCCTTGGGGCAGTCGGCGAGTGAAGTGGCGCACGGCTGTTGCTGGGTCACGGCTCCAGAATGACCGAGTGGTAGGAGCACAGCTATGACCGCAACGCTGAGTAGACTGAGTTTCATAGGGCTCTCCTTCAAAGAAAGGTGTTACGATTTAGGGCGGCTTTGTTTCTTGGTCCGCTCTGGAAAGTCGATTTCGGATTCAACATCCCCTTGTTGGTTGTGGATGATGACTTTACTGGGTCTGTTTGCTCGCGCCAACTCTCTAGCGGCATTGGTGGCTACCCGTTGATCCCATACCTTATACCCCATTCGTTTGCCGCCGTATTGCACTTCCCACCGTGGATATGGCTTTAGCGTATAGCGGACATGATACTCGGTGACTGGATTGTCGCTCTGACTAGCCACAGTTCATCGCTGCCAAGACTACTGGCTGCCCAAGACAAAAAGATTGCTGCAAATGACTGAAGTCGGGATATGGAATAAGACGTGGCAAGTATACTCTCTTGATCGAGCAGCACAAAATGGAAGATGGGCCGTGAGCATTCGGAATGCTGGTAGGGGTTATGGTTTAAGCAAGTGTACCGGTTTACCGAAGGTTAACGAACAAGCATTCATTTCCATACCCGGCCACTTCCCCGCCCTCCGATAACCCGCCGTTAGATTTGCCCAAACCCATTGCACAGCCGTCCGGCCCCGGCTCAACACTCTCAACCTCATCTCAAACAGATCGCAGCGGTTCTTCCTACAAAACCACTGCGCCAAACCTCAGAGAGAAAAATAGAAGCAGGCCACAATTCTCGTGAGCAGCGGCGAGATGTCCTCGCGCGGCCACCGCGCCATCAATTTGCGCCAAGGAGGATCTTTGATGACCGCCCACCAGGACTTTCAGTTCGAGCCGACGGACGACCTTGCCGATCTCGGCGCCTCAGCCTCACGTTTCAACCATAACGTAGCCGCAATCAAGCTGCTCAAATCACTGGAAGCGGAGGGACGTGATTTCGGCAATTTGACTCCGGACGAGCGGAGGACTCTCACACGCTATTCGGGCTGGGGTGACACCGAAGCGCTCAACCGCCTCTTTCCGAATCACGGATATCCGAGAGCCGCAATTCACCCGGACCTCGCCGGAATCCTGACGGACGAGGAGCGCAAAAAGATCGAAGCGAGCGCCCTCAACGCCCACTACACGCCGATCCCGATCATCCGCGCAATCTACGACGCCCTGCTGCACCTGGGCGTCGGGTCTTTACACACGATTCGCGTACTCGAACCGGCCGTAGGCGTCGGCCATTTCCTCGGCGCGATGCCGGCGGAACTCGCGGCCAAGTCCGAGCGTGTGGCCGTGGAACTCGATTCAATCACCGCGCGGATTCTGAGCTACCTCTACCCGAATACAAGGGTCTTCAGCAAAGGGTTTGAAGAAATCGCGCTTCCGAGCGACTACTTCGATCTAGTGGTTGGGAATGTGCCGTTCGGCAACATTCCCATTCACGATCCGCAGACCAAAGACCGCCATCTCAAAGCCGCCGTCCACGACTATTTCGTAGCGCGGAGCTTAAACCTCGCGAAGCCTGGCGGGGTCATCGCGCTCATCACGTCCCGCTATACGCTTGATAAAGTAAATTCGGCGGTGCGGCGCCACATCGCCAAACATGCAGAACTGCTCGCAGTGGCGCGCTTGCCAGAAAACGCCTTCCGCAAGAACGCCGGAACTGAAGTCGTAGCCGACGTGATAATTCTGCGGAAGAAGATCAAGCCTGGGTCCGTTGATGGAAATCTCAACTGGATCGATACTCTGAACTTCCCTAACTACAGGGGCCATAAGGTTCCCGTAAACAAGCTCTACATCGAACGGCCTCAGCTAATGCTCGGCGTACCGGAATGCTCGCGTGGGATGTACACCGAATACGAGTTCACTCTGAAACCGGACGGCAGATCACTCCCTGAAGCCCTGCGAGACTCGCTGATCTCACAATTGCCGGCTCGATCAATAGCGCCGACGTCGGCAAGCCAGCCGTCATTACCGGCCGGCGACACGGAGGAGAAGGCGAAGGCCTCCGCGACTAACCTGGACCGTCTCTCCGGGACCGCGCGCCAGAGGGCGGTTTTATTACTCGACATCTACACGGCGGCCAAACATGTCATCAAACTTCAGATCAACGACGCGGACGACGGCATGATCTCCGAGGCCCAGACGGAGCTAAATAATCTCTACATGCGCTTCGTCTCCCTCTTCGGCTACATCAACGCGAAAGACAACCTGAAGGGCCTCGACAGCCGAAGCCCCGTCGTTCCGTTCCTCAGGGCGCTCGAGGAAGCGACCCGCGCCGGCGGGTGGAAACGCGCCGCGATCTTCAACAAACGCACGATCCGCCCGATCAAAAAAACATCTCATATCTCTTCGGCCAAAGATGCGCTGTACTACACCCTGAACGAATGCGGCAAGGTCGACATCGATCGGATAGCGGCGCTGACGGGCCAGAGGAAGGATGTCGCGGCGGCCGCCTTGCTCGGGCTGATTTACGAAACACCTTCGGGACATTGGGTGACCGCCGACGAGTACCTGTCAGGCAATGTGATCAAGAAGCTTAAAGAGGCCCAGTCGGCCGCGGCGATCAATCAGCGCTTTCAAGAAAACGTCGATGCGCTGAAGGCTGTCCAGCCCGCGCCGCTGGGACCCGAGGAGATCGCGGCGAGGCTCGGGGCAGGGTGGATCCCGCCCGAAATGGTTCAGGACTTCATTCAGGCGATCATTCCGCAGTTCAAGGGGCAGGCGCACTACGTCGAGAGCCTGGGGCTCTGGAAAGTAGAGGGCTCCAACTACTGGGCGCGAAGCTCAATCGAGGCGACGCAGACCTGGGGCACGGGGCGGATGGACGCGATGGAACTGATCGAGGACGGGCTCAATCTGCGAACGCCGAAAATCTACGACGAGGTCAAAGTCGGCGGCGTAACGAAGCGGGTGCTCAATGAGACCGAGACGATCGCCGCACAAGCGAAACTGGCCGAGATCAAACTTAAATTCGTCTCCTGGCTCTGGGGCGACGAGTCGAGGGCGAGCAAACTCTGCGACATCTACAACGACCGGTACAACTGCCTGCGCGAGCGGCGTTATGACGGCAGCCATTTGCAGCTGCCGGGGATGAATTCAAGCATTAACCTCCGGCCCCACCAGTCTGACGGGATCGCCCGAATGATACAAAGCAGAGCGGCGCTATTCGGCCACTGTGTAGGGGCGGGAAAAACCTTCCTGACGATCGCAGGGGCGATGGAGCTGAAGCGATTGGGCATTTGCCATAAGGCGATAGCCGTCGTTCCGAATCACCTCCCCGCGCAGTGGGAAGCCGAGGCGCTGAACCTCTACCCGGACATTAACGTTCTCGCTCCGAGAAAAGAGGATCTGAGCGCGCCACAGCGGCGTGAGCTGATGTCCCGCATCGCCACCGGAAATTACGACCTGATCATCGTACCCCAATCCGCGTTCAAGCTCCTCCCGACGGCCCCTGAGACCACTGCGCATTACATCCAGAGGGAACTTGACAGACTCAAGGATTACCTTGAAGGCATTTCGGACGAAGAGCAACAAAGCCAGCAGAAGACACTCAAAGAGATACAGAGGGCGATCAAGAAACTCGAGGTGAGGCTGAAGAATTGCGAGAGCGCGATCAAGCGCGACTCGAGACACACGATCACGTGGGAGGAGCTGGGCGTCGACCTGCTTATCTTTGATGAAGCGCAGGCGCTCAAAAATCTCTACTCCCCTACAAAGACGCAGAATGTCGCCGGGATCGCCAAGTCGGAATCGCAGCGGGCCTTCGACGCCTTCATCAAAGTCAGGCATCTGCTCGACGGCGACGGGCGCGTTGTCTTCGCGACGGCGACCCCGGTCAGCAACACGCTGTGCGAGATCTTCGTGATGATGAAGTTCCTACAGCTCGACCTTCTCGAAGAGCTGGGCATTGGGCACGTCGACGCCTGGATACAGCTGTACGCCGAGACGAGTCAGACACTGGAGATGAGGCCGGACGGCGCGGGATTCCAGATGCGCACGCGCCTCAACAAGTTCACGAATTTACCCGAGCTGTCCAGGCTCTGGCGACAGGTGTTAGACGTAAAGAACGCCGATCAACTAAGCCTGCCGAGTCCTCGGGTCGCCGGCGGCGCGCCACGAGTCATCACCGTTCCGGCGAGCGACGATCTTAAAAATTTCGTCAACAGCCTGGCGCGGCGGGCCGAGGCGATCAAGAAGCGCCTCGTCGAGCCCAAAAAAGACAACATGCTCAAGCTTACGACCGAAGGCAGAAAGGCCGCCCTCGATATTCGACTCGTGAATCCGGATGCGGCTCGCCCCGCGAACTCCAAGGTCGGCGCGCTCGCCGACGAGATTGTCAATTTCTACAAGCAATCACAGGGCATGCTCGGCGCTCAGGCCGTTTTCTCAGACCTCGGCGTCCCGAGAAGAAAATAAAGAACTGACTCCAGATCCACAGGTGAAGGCGCCATGAAGAACGACTTCGATCCGGCAGAGTTGAATAACGAGTCGATTGACTTCGATCCAGAAGAGTTGGATGACGAGCCACAGGAAGAGGCCCCTGAAACCGCCGAGGAACTCTCCGCCCGCGACAGCGTCTACGGCGAGATCAGGGAGGCGCTCATCGCCAGGGGCATCCCCTCGAAAGAGATCGCATTCATCCATGATCACCCGACGCCCGTAATGAAGTCGAAGCTCTTCGCGGATGTGAATGCCGGAAAGATTCGAGTGCTGATCGGGTCGACGGAAAAAATGGGGACGGGAGCCAATTTTCAGGAACGCCTTATTGCGCTACACCACCTCACCCCATGCTACCGGCCCGCCGACATCCAGCAGCGTAACGGCAGAATATTACGCCAGGGGAATATTTTCCCTGAAGTTCACATCCTCGTTTACGTCACCGAGCCTTCATTCGACGCTTTTATGTGGGGGCTGGTCGAAACCAAGGCGCGATTCATCAACCAAATCATGGCCGGCGAGGTGACGGCCCGCACCGCCGAAGACGTGGACGAGGTGGTGCTGAACTACGCGCAGATCAAGGCCCTCGCCAGCGGCAACCCGCGGATCCTCGAAAGAGTTGCCACGGAGATTGAGTTGACTAAGCTCGAACGGCTCTACAGCGCCTGGGTCGCAAGCCGCCAGCGCCTGAAGCATCAGATGGATGCCTTGCCGTCACAGTTGAATTCGGTGACGTCCGAGATCTCCGGGCATCAAAGGGCTATTACGGCGAGAGATCAAAATGAACGTGACGGTTTCAATATCGAGTTGAGAAAAGAGGCCTCGTCGACAGAAGGCGTCATCCTGAACAACCGAAGCCAGGCCGGGTCGCACCTTAGGCGCCTCAGCTCCACCCTAAGCCGGGATGCGATCACTAAAGGCACAATGATCTACAGGGTATTGGGGCGCTACCGCGGATTCGAGATTGTCGCCCGGGCATGGGGAAGGCGTGACTACTTCCACGAGGCAGACCACTATCTACAAGCCGACAGGGAGGGGCCGCTCTACGAATTTAACCTCGGAGAAAGCGACGCCGGCGTCACTCAATCCATGGACTCGCAACTACGCGGGATCGAGGGAAAACTAGAGAGGGCGTTGGCGGGAAAATCAGAACTCGAGCACCGCGGTCAGAAAATCACAGCCGAATTAAGCAAGGGTTGGGAGCATACGGCAAGGTATGAGGAACTAAGAACGCGCCTCAGCGAGCTCAATCTAGAACTCACGAAAGCAGGCGTGGAGGTCGAGGAACCCCCAGAATTATCAAAGCTCGACGAAGACGCATTTCGCCCCTGCGAGCCTCAGGTCAACTTCCACCAACTCTCCAGTATTACGGCGGAGGCCGGAGAAACTCGAAAAGAGAACCAGAACCCACCGGATGTCGAGACGAGAACCGCCGCAGAATCCCATAACCCCGAGCCTGCGACTACAGCCGGAGCCGACACGGGACCGCCGCCGAGCGGAGGGGAGGCCGAACAGATTCGCGCAAGAGAAGAAGCGGAGGACATGCCAGGCAACGACACGCTCGCTCAACCAAAAGAAGCTCAGGATCAAAGGGCGGCCGCGGCGGCCGGCGGGGGAACCCAGAATCACTCCGTCACGAAGGGGCCGGCGAGGCAGATGGCCTTCGATTGGTCCTGACTTCAGCGCAGGGGAGGCAATGCGAAAGGAGGTGAGCGGAAAAGGCGGCCAGGCAAGCCTCAGGAGCCGGCCGCCATGGAGAAAGGCCGAGAAAGCATGGATAACGAAAACTTGCCTGTGTCCGATCTCTTCCGCCTGATCAACGGGAAAATCGCAGATTGGAAGAGAAGAGTTCGGGTGGAATTCAAAAAGAAATACCCGCAATCAGACAAAAGCGATTTCGAGCGGGCATGGCCCGAGACACTCAAGCATCTACTCTTAATCGAAACCTCACTCACGACGCAGCTGATCCGCCACCGTTCGGAAAACTGGGAGAAAGAAAATTGACGGCGGCGGTCGACCGGAAAATGCAGGGGCAAAAAGCAATCTCCCCGTCGTGACGACGCATCCTTACGAACCTTCAGCAGGCGCGGCCGATTTTCAACCGGCGACCGCGGCGCCGAACAGACAAAAGATAGAAGCGGCAGGAAAATAAGCGAAAGGACAATCACTATGCCGACACCACTTGATCTCACATCCGTCAAACCGTCCCTCGACAAGCTGCAAGCCATCGAACGCGAATTGACGGCGTCAATGATCGAGCGCGAGGAGGTCATTCGCGCTTCACTGATCGCCCTGCTCATAAAACAACACCTGGTCATTCTCGGCCCCCCCGGCACGGCGAAGTCGGCGCTAGTCACCGAGCTCTCGCGGCGCATCAGCCCGCAGAACGGCGGAGGGCTGCGGAACTTCTCGTACCTGATGACCCGCTTCACGACCCCGGAGGAGCTGTTCGGCCCCGTGTCGGTCAGCGGACTCAAGCGCGACGAGTACAGGCGCATCACTACGGGCAAACTGGTCGAAGCCGAGCTGGTGTTCCTCGACGAGGTGTTCAAGTCAAGCAGCGCGATTCTAAACACGATGCTGAAGGTCACCAACGAACGAGTCTTTCACAACGGCGGGCAGGAGATACAAGTCCCACTGATTTCACTCTTCGGCGCAAGCAACGAAATGCCCCAGGGCAACGAAACACAGGCCATCTGGGACAGGTTCCTGCTACGCATCCAGGTAAATTACGTGACCGACACCGGCTTCGCCACCTTCATCCGCGCCGCCGCCGCACGCCAGAACGGCCATGGGCCGGGCGGGGGCCGGGCAGGGACGCTGCCGCAATCAGAGCTTAGCCTGCTGCAGCAATGCGCGGAACAAGTCGCCGTCACGGACGCGACGACCGACATGATCGGGCAGTTGCGCAAGACCCTCGCGAGCAAAGGGGTCGTCATCAGCGACCGGCGGTGGGGGCAGACACTGGACGTAATGCGGGCGCATGCCCTCATGGAGGGACGCGACGCGGTGACAGAAGACGACCTGAGCTTCCTCAAGCATGCCCTGTGGCAATCGCCAGAACAGGCGCCCGAGATCGGCAAGGCCCTGGCCCGCATCGGCAACCCGCTCAACTCCAAAGCCGCAGAATATGAGGACCAGGCTGCGTCGGTGCATCGTGAGTGGGCGGACGCTCATCAGGCCGCGGAGACCGATGAGCAGAAGACTCAAACCGTCCTCGACGCCAACCAGAAGCTCAAGAAGATCAGCGCGAGTCTGCAGGAACTGCGCGAACAAGCCGTCCAGCAAGGCAAGAAGACGAGCCGAATCGACAAGGTAATCGAAGCGGTAGCGGCGATGAGGCACGAAATCACATCAAAAATTCTGTAATGACGCCCATGGACGAGCCAATCAACACAATCATCGAAGAAACCCCGGGCACCGACCCCCTCGCCGAGATCGCGGGCCCGAAGGTCATCGCCGGCGCGATCGCGGACGGCAGTCAGGCGGTCGCGCACGACGGCTACGACGTACAAATCTTCGAGCAGGCGGCGGAAGACTACGTTCGTTTAACGAAAACGGCGGAAGAGGCGGCCGGCAGGATCCGCACCGGCCAGGCGCTCGTGCGAGACATGTTCTGGAGTTTCCACAAGCGCGTGCCACGAGTAGCTCCGGTCACGCCACTCTCTCTGCCCTACGAAATCAATCGACGCATCATGGAGGACCTGGTCTCCACACTGGAGTGGCGCATGATGCGGGAAAGCGGGACGGTAGAAGACCCGCTGTCGAGCGCGATCGCGACGATCGGGTGCGCGACTTCCGCCGTCGCGGCGCTCGAGGAAGAGACAATCCGGCAAATCAACTGGCTGCACGAGCTTTCCGGCGAGGTCGAGCGATTGTTCGCGAACGCGGAAGCCCTCGACGAACTGGCGGCCGAGACGACTGATGAGAACCGGTCGAAGTGGTTCAAGAGAGAGGCGGCCAAGGCCAGGACTAAGGCCGGCAATAAACAGAAGGAGGCGGAGACTCCAAGCCAAGAACTGCGAGAGTCGGCCGAAGATCTCATGCAGAAGGTGCGGCAAGCCTTGCGGCGGGGGTTGGCCGAAGCGATGGCCGAGGTCGAACGGGCGAATGAAGCAATCGACGCTTTCGGCGGCGGTAATGGCCCCGGCTTCGGGACGGAGAACGGTTCCGGGGGGCGAAACGCGCTCACTACAAAAGAGAAAATCGCCCTCGCGCGGCGCGTGGGAAAATCACCGAAGCTTCAACAGATCGCGGCGGTCTGCGGGCGATTCACACGCATCGCGCTCCAGCAGCAGAAGACTCGAGTCAAACATCCGCCCGACGAGATCACGTCCATCACCGCCGGGGCGACAATTGAGCGCCTGTTGCCCAGCGAAATGGCGCTGTTGGCCACGCCCGAACTCGAAGACCTCTTCTACCTCAAATTCGCCGAAAAGAGTTTGATGGAGTACGACCTGATCGGCCACGAGCCGGAGGGCCAGGGGCCGATAATCCTCTCTATTGACGAGTCCGGGTCAATGAGGACGAACTACGGCGGGCTGTCGGGTGAGGTCTGGAGCAAGGCCGTAATGCTGGCGCTACTTTCAATCGCGCGGCTGCAGAAGCGTGACCTGGCCGTCATCCATTTCTCCGGAGTTAACGCATCCACCGGCGCAAACGACCTGAGGCTGGACCTGTTTCAGAAGGGCGACGCCTCGCCCGCCGAGGTGATCACATGCGCCGAGTTCTTCTTCAACGGCGGGACGGTCTTCGAGCCATGGATGGCGAAAGCACTTGAACTAGTGGACGGCTCACAGTTCCAGAAAGCCGACGTGATTTGTGTCAGCGACGGAATCGCCGACGTATCAGAGCAAATGCGCGGCGAATGGACGAAGAGAAGAACAGAACGCGGCATGCGCGTCTATAGCGTACTGATCGGGTCCGATGATGGCGAAGACTTACTCGGCGAAATCAGCGACGCGGTATTTCGCCTGGACGACCTCCGGGGGGACCTACCTGCGCTCGAAGTAATCTTCTCCGCAGTCTAGGCGGGCATACTCGGCCAAAGCTCAGATTTGATCGCCCACGACATGACGAACACGGCGCGGGCTCCGGCCCGGGAAGAAACCAGGCGGAGGGCGCCAGGCGAAAGCGAGGCGGCGACTCTCCAACCACGAAGGAGTCAGCCGCATGCGCGGCGGAGGGCCAGGTCCCTCTATCCACAAAGAGTCCACACCCCTCCACCCGACCAGGACCGGTTATGGGTGGAGCGCAAAATAAACGAGGTTTTAGATGAGTAATATTCGTGACCTGAAGAGCGTGGAAGACTCAACATCACTATTGCCGCTCCTCGGCTTTACAGTAATCTGGAGGCTGGCCGGGATCCGGGTCAGCCATCCGGACCTGGAGCAAGCTCTGCGAGCTGCGGGGTTCGACAAATATCTTCCGGACCTCCCGACGCCGCGCGTGGCCTTGCGCCGCGCCCTGGCGGAATGGATTCGGGCAAAACAGCGAGCCTCGAGAAATTCAGCGCCGGAGCGGGACGACGAAGAGGACGAGGAGACAGGCCAAAACCAAAGGCGAACGCTGATACGCGTCATCAACCGTGCCCGGAGCGAGCACCTCATCTACGCGCTCGTGGCCGAAGACATCGATTTCAGCGCCCTCGGACTGTCTTACGGAACGACATTGCGCATTCTGCTGCACAAGAAGAGCGGCGAGATGATCTGCACGACAGAGGCCGAAGGCGTGATCGACGCGCGGCGAGAAAGCCAGCAGGTCGCGGACGAGCTCGCGCCATATTGGAGGGAATACCGCAAACTGTTCATCTCACGCGATCTGTCCGAAATGATACGAGAGATCATTCAGGGTATGAGCGCCGTCTCGCTTCGCCAGGCCGGCGGCGTCTATTTCGTGCCTGCGAGCGAGCAGGATCAACTCGGCCGCCTGCGACACCTGATCACCCAGCTCCCACAGGTCACGGAAGGGGCTTTCGTCTGCGCCCTCGGCGTGCCTGACGCCGACGAAGCCAGACGCACCCTGTCCAAAGCCGTTCATGCAGGGCTGCTCGATGAGATAGGTTCGCTTCGAGGAGATCTCGCGCGCCTGTGCGAATCCGGCAACCGTCATCGGGATAAGACGATCATGCAGCGCATGGTCATCTACAAACAGCTCAAAGAGAAGGCCGCAATGTATCACGAGCTGCTCGGGATACGGCAGGACCAGGTGAGAGCCGGCATCGAGCAGCTGGAGAATGAGGCGCGCAACCTGCTCACGGGGGACGCAAGTCCCTCGTCAACCACACACGAGGCGCCTTTGAGATTTGACGCCCACACGCCACAACCCATCGCCGCAATATAGCGCCGGGCCGGGGCAGCCGCCTGTGAGTCCCTGAGCCGCTCGCAGGCGGCTATTCATGCCGCCAAAACAGATTTGCCTCCTCAAAGCAGAGAATCAACACCCATGCAAGAAGATGCGGAATACGATAGGGCGCGCGGCGCCGCAATACAGGCATGCCACGACGCGACGAAGGCCGACACCCTCTGGACGGCAGAGTTAGTAAAGGTATTCGGCGCCGCCGCCTGCGATGCCCGCTACGACCCGAGAGGCGGATCCACTCCGGAACTGGCGCGCCTGAGCGCTAACAAATACGCAGCCGATACCCATCTGCACAAAACATGGGACGATCTCCGTCAGGCGCGGATATGGCCGTGAATCTGCGGTCCCGCCGGCGGAGCCCGAATCAAAGCGGCGCCAAGGGCCGGGCGCTCCGAGACGCGGCCGATTCAAGCTTTACGCGAAACGGGTCCTGGGAACCTCCGTGATCTAAACAAGCCGCCGGCGGCGAGACCTGGTAGCCGCCAACCAAAGAGACAGGAGACAGTGATGCATATCAGGGTAGATCGCAGTCAGATCTGGACTGAACTAAACTACCTGCAGGGCGTAGCTCCGACAAAGCAGAACCCCACCGCGCTCTCACATGTGCTGATCGAAGCCATGTTCGGCAAAATCAGGCTGCGCGCCACAGACCTGGATCTAACAATCACCGCCGAATGCCAGGCAGACATACTCAAACACGGATCCATCTGCGTTCCCGTCCGCAAATTGACAGACCTCATCAGATCTTTGCCCAAAGCCGAGATCGATATCAAAACGGATGACAAGTTCCAAGCGGCGATCACCTGCAATTCTTCACGCTTCAGGTTAAACGGCATGAACCCGAGTGACTTCCCTGAGCCGGAGACATACTCCGGGCCATTTGCCGAAATTCCCGCCGAAGTCTTCTCATACTTCATCCACCATGTCATTCAGGCCGCAGGCCGCCAAGAATCGCGCTACGCCCTCAACTGCGCAAAACTCGAAATCTCCAAAGGGCGCATGAGGATGGTGGCCACTGACGGCCACAGGCTGGCCATGATCGAGCGCGAAGGGGAATTCAACGAGCAAATTGATGCTCTCATTCCCCGGAAGACGCTAACAGAAATGGCAAAATTATGCGCCTCAAGTGATGAAGCCCTGCGAATTGGGAAGACCGACAACAAGATCCACTTCAAGCTCGGCGCCCGCGAGGTGGCGTCACACCTGGTGGCCGGCGTCTACCCGGACTACACGAGGGTGCTCCCGAAGGAGAATCACAAGCGCTTTACAGTCGAGCGCATCCCAACCCTCGCTGCGATCAGACGGGTGGCGCTGGCAGCCGACGAACAACTGCCCGTCATCAAGCTCGAGATCCGAAACGGTGAGATGCGCATCTCCACAAATTCACGGGAGATGTGGGAGGCCGGCGAAACCATCCCGATCGATTACTCAGACGAGGCTATCATCACCGGCGTCAACGCAACCTACCTGAGTGACTTCTTCAGCGCGACAGACAAAAACGAACTCTCATTCGAATTCAAAGACGGCACCACACCCGTGCAATTGAGGTGTAAGCCGTCCAGTCAGGATGACTGGATCGGCGTAGTGATGCCGATACGTGTCTCTGACCGATAATTTATGGCAATTCCTAATGCGATTAAACGGAACTTCCGTACTTTGGGGAAGGCCTTCGACGCGGGAGATATAGTTCTACTCGAATGCCGGGACCGTGACAACGGCGAACCGGTATACGTACTCTGCGCAGTCAACGTCCCAAGACGAACCGATCACCAACAGGAGTTTGTGATGGTCCCGCTCGGACTGATGTTCCACAACAACCCCTACGAGTCATTGATTCCCGCCGGCGATCCCGAATTCGATCAATCCGATCGAAAAATTCATAAACTGAAGGCGCCAGGAGCCGACCCGGGCGGCGCCGAAGTCAAGAACCGCCGGCGCAGAAGCCTCACGCAGAAAAAGGGGTGAAAGCTGGAGGCGGCGGGCGGAGGCGGGAGAGACCAAACAGGTAATCGCCGACTCCCACTCCACTTTAAACAACCCATTCACTCAATCGAAGCCACAGGAGATCAATATGAGCTCTTCAGGTCCAGGGATACAGGATCTTATCAATCCCATGCGTCTGCGACTCGGCGTGAAACGAGCCTTCACCGGAGACGTTGCGGAAGCTCTAGGGGAAGCGTTCCAGAATTCAGCGCGAGCCGGCGCGCGAAACGCGCAAATCACCACTGACGACGAAGGGTTCACCTACGAGGACGACGGGCGCGGCCTGCGCAACGAGTCTGACTTTGAAACCCTGATCAAACTCGGCGAATCAGGATGGGACCCACGAATCGAGGAAGAACAGCAGCCCCATGGGATTGGCGTGCACTGTCTATTGGCACATGAAGAGGTCGAGACAGTGACCTTCTCCTCTAACATGCTATCGCTGACGCTCGACGCCAAACGATGGTGGATAGACGAACAATACGTCGTGCAGTGGCGAAACGATCTGACACTGACCATGTCTCCCGTTGTCGGTCTGAATATTCGGGTCACTTGCTCCAAGGATCTAACCGAAAGAATCCTCAATATCCTATCCGCCGGCCCGAGATCCGGGCTCTCTCCCGCAGAGGGCTATCACGACCTGCTCGACATCACACTCAACGGCGAGCCCGTCAACACGCAAGTGCCCGCCGCCGCCCTGCCACAGGTCCAGATGATAGAGACCAAGTATCACAATAACAGGCTGGTGATCGGGCTTCACGGCAGGGATTGTTACCCGACGGACAGAGGCCTCTGGATCAATTGGTACGGCCAAATGATCATGTTTCCTCTAGGCGGCCACTTCAAAGCCTATCTAGAAGTCAGGAGCGGCCGGCCCGTCAACCCAATGTCTCCATCGAGGCGCGGCGTCATCAAGGACCAGGCGCTGCAAGACCTACTCGACTTCATCCGGGAGGCTTTAGCGGAATATTTCACCAAAGCCGTTCCAGCCTCAATCAACGCGTTGGCGCTCCAGAGATTTTATGACGACTACCGTGAACGGGCACAAACACTTCCCATCTTCGTGGCCGCCCGGCGCGATCAGTATGAAGCTCCAGACAGCTTTACCGAAATAGCAAAGTCGCGCCCGCCTGAGGTGTTCAGTTATGACCGCCAGCCTCTGCTGCTCGCGGACGATGTGCGATTGGTAGATGAAGATGGCAAGGTCCACCCTGAAACCTACGGCTTGCACAGCTTTCTTGAACTCACCGGCCAGGCTTACAAACCGGTGGCGGCCGACGAATCAAAACTCAAAGTCTGCCATCTCTGGTGGAAGCCGGGCGCGCAAATCTCGCTACCACCCGGCTGCTCTCCGATCTTTCACGAGCCAGGGCAATGGGGCCTCGGAACAGAGGACGAGCCACCTACAGAATGGAATGAAGTCGGCGACTACACCGTCTTCACCTTCAATGATCCCGACAACTGGGACGTCAATGGAGTCGACTTCACGGTGGGCGGCGCGCAGCCCCGGGAGTTCTACGGATCGGAGGCCTGGGGCGGCTTCGATCCATACAATGACGAGCGGAGCTATGAAGAGATGTCCGAAAGCTACGGCGAATCGTGTGACCGCCATATCAGGAGAATCATCGGCAACGCGGTACCGGACGACTTCCGCTGGGAAGATCTCATAAGGTTTGTTCCAGATGGCGTCCAGATCACAGCCATCACCCCGGAATACAAAAGCCCTCGCAGTCGTAATCCTACTAAAGTAACTCTCACCTTGGGCAATGGCGAGAAAATCACGCTCCGACTCGTGTGAACCATGAGGCCAGAGCCTCCCAACTAACATAATCACCAGGCGCTGAGCGGAAATCCAGTTACTCAGAACCGTCGTATATAGAAACGCGGTTAGAAATATAAATTGATAAACACATTCATAAATAGACTTCGATAGAGCGTCAGAATTCACCAAAGTGTGATTGAAGGTGGGTCTGACTACCGCGCATTCAGATCCACTCAGGAGGAGGCGGATACCGCCTCCTCCTCTAACTACGCACACGCAATATATACAAGGCCGGGGGTCGCTGTGAGCTCCGGCTTTCATTTTATGGGCGCGCAGTAACAGAACTCCGAGAAAAGCCCCAGCGTCGAAGAACCCTCCATCAATTCCCTTCTCCATTTCCCAGTTCACCTCCATCGGATGAGAGACACAGGCGTTTCTTTACCCGCCTCCGACCCACAACCCGATCACCACGCCGCCGATCGCAAACGAGCTGAGCGCAATCTACGACATTCTCGTGGCGAGGAAACGCCCGAAATTCAAATTCGTATTTCTCGCGCCGGTCAGTCCACCCACCGGTGGACTGACTAAGTAATTTTCACTGCCGCCGGGGAGCCCCAGTAAGATAGGATTGCAGTCGAAACGAAAGGGCAAGGAACGATGGCTAAACGCGACCGAATTGACCGAGAGATTTACAGCTATTCAAGGCGCGTGGACGTGTGCTTTGAAGGCGGCTGGTGGGCGGCGTATTTCGGGCTGAAGAAAAATGACCCCAACGACGACGCGTTTACGGGGTGGGTCGATGATTCGGACGAGCTGCTCAGGGGACTTTTCGATGTGCTGCCATTCCGAGTTTACAAGGCTGTAGAACGCACAGTCTTCGAAATTGAGGACGTCGGGCATAACTGAGACGGGGCAGTGGGGCCGGCGAACCGCCCGACGCCCGCGGTGATAAAAACATGCCTTACACTAAAGGAGATTTCTAAGTGAGCATAAAGCAAATCGCAAAGGAGGTTATTCGCGCATGAATCTGGACCAGCTGAAAGAGAAGCATCCTGAAAAGGTAGCAATGGCGCTGCCGTTGAACTTTTCGCACCTGATGCCGGGAAAAGCCGGAGACGACGAGAAGTACGAACAGGCCTGCAAAGAGGCTCGAGCCTTAGCCGCGCAGCGGGCCACCGCGCTGAATCTCGGCGCCTTGTATTACAACTCCCACAACCTTGGAGTCGGCACAAAGAAAGGGTCATTCGAGACGGCCAAAAAGATCGCCGCAGGGATAGGGATTGACGTAAAACACGCGCGTCCCGCCGAATCTCATGACAGCGTCATCTCATGGAAGCGCCTGGACGATAATTTCGTCGCAGGCCTTATTGGCAGCGACGACCAATCACGCCCCGACTCTCATTACGTCGCAGTGGCCTACGCCCCCGAGGACGTGATGATCGCCTTCTTCGGGAAGGACTCCGCGGGGGGGCTACTCTGAGCGCCATGACAACCCCGGACAGACACAATCGCCTGCTGGCGCTGATCCGAGAGGTCAAGCGCCAGCCCTCACAAGAGCCCGAAGGCCTCCAGGTCAAACTGGGGCGCAGTCGCTCCCAGTTTTTCGAAGACTGGAATTATCTGCAGCGGATCGGGTTTGATTTTAAGTACGACCGCAACCGCGGCCGGTATGTGATTACGCGCGACCCGCACAGGCCGGGATCGATACTCACGCCGGCGGAAACATACGCGCTGCTGATCGCCAGCGGCGCCAGCGCGCCGGCGCTCCGGGCCGCGCGGAAACTTTTAAAGGTGAAGAAATAACTACTCTTTCTGCCAGAGCAAGGCGGCTGAACTATGTTCTATTGAAAGCGGACCGCCCGTGCTCAATCCTCATCCCCACGAAAGGCCGACCGCGCCGGCGACATCGCACTCAGTCGCTGCTCCAACCAACAGTAGAGAGCGTCAATTCGACCCTCTCCTCCAGGTCAAAAATAGAGTTGGCGGCATCACCCGCAACCGTAAATCCGGGGACATTATCAGCCCGACGGGCGTCCACTAACGCCAAAACACGGCATGGTAACAGAGGGATTCGGCGCGTTATCGCTAGCTGTGAGGAAAACATCAGCGATTCGGCGCAAGTAAAATCCACAACCAAAGCGACTATGAGCAAAGAAGCCAGCGAGCTACCGCCTGACGGCGAAAATGCGCCGCATGAAGAGCCCTACGAATGGGATAAATGCACCATCCATATCTCAATCATGATTCTCCCTCGTGACGGTAAGGAAGGCGGCCGACCAGTCATCGTAGGCTGCGCCACACATCGGGATCCGCCCATACTCGAATCCACCCGCAGAGAGGGCTTCAAAGGTCTGGTTCCGGATGTGACAGGCCTGCTGGAGAGATTGAGGCTGCGTCTTCCAGAACAGGCCAGAATAGCGGAGTCTAGACGACTAGCCGAACAAGAAGCGGCAAGGATGGCCGCAGAGAGATTCCAACTCCGGCGACTGCAGAGAAAGGATCGGCAACAGCAGACGAAGGGAAAGATAGAGGCGCCCCGGAGCGGAACTCCCGCGAAAGAAAGCCCCCCGTCGCCGGCGGCGGGCCCTGTCACGACCGGCGAGGATGAAGCGAAGCAATCGACACTATTTTAGTGAAAAGAAACGCCCGCGAACGCGGCATTCACGTCGAAGAAGGATAAAGGAGAAGTTACTATGGCCCTCATCAGAATCACGTCCGACGGCGTCGAGTTCGAGATTCCGGACGAGATCGCGGAAGTTGACCGGCTCATACGAGAGGCGCTGGCCCCGTACTACGCCGACATGGCTAACGCCGACATCAAGCGCACTGATAAAAATGGGCGGGCCATTACTGATGAAAATGGGCGGACCGTTATCGAGGTGACCAAGAGGGCGGGGACTAAGGGCGCTAAGGGAAACATTTTCGAGGTCATCGACGCGCTCCTGGCGGCGCCGGAAGAAATAAACCCGGCGTTGGTTGTACATTTCGAGCTAATGGAGGCCGAAAAAAAAGGAAAACTCTCCCTGCGGAGATATCTGGGGTCACAGGGAGACATCCGGAGGGCTGCGGCGGAAGGAAAGGAGCAACTAGAAGCTAACAAGAATTCGCTCGATCTACTTAGGGGCGCGATCCCCGTGCCCGCTGAAACAACCCCGGCCGGGTTTTAACAGCGTATGAATGTCGCCCAGGCTATTGAGTCTCTAAGCCATCATTCCATCACTCCGGAGCAAGCCGTCAATAAATTGAGCTACCTCGCCGAGGTGACGGAGGCGCTCAAAATCTACCGCCACTTTTTCCCAAAAGAGTTCGCCGCCTGCAATCTCAACTTCAGGCCGATCACAGGAACGGAGCGCCTACAGGCCACAGTGGAAAAATGCCTGCGGCTGGTCAACGAGAAGCTGTTCGTAATTCCGGACTGGTATTTCGACGAGAGGGCCTATGAGGAGTTCCCGTTAGGCCACATTCCGATAGACCCTATGTTCGACGAATGGTGGAACACATTCTTCGAAGATTTGACCCCACTCTGGCAAGTTTTGCTGATCCTGTTGGGTGAGGTGAAGCCTGACTGCGCCGACTACCCCGAAGGCGAAATGATAAAAGACGCCATCACCGCCCGGCAGCTATGGGAAGGGCACAGAATTGATTGGGATAAACTGGCTCATCTCTGCCGACGACAACGGCGCCCACTACGTCACCTCCATCTGGCGCTAACCGCCCTCTACTTCGACACAGGCAATCCATGGATGGACGCCACTTACGAGGCTCCTATCACACATTTTGAGTGGTCGGTGCGGAATGTGCGCTACTTGAAGAAAAGCTGGCAGGAAGCATTGCAAGCCAACGATCAGATCTGGAGTCTCGACAAGTGGCTCTGCGAAGAGGCCCCGCGCATCCACCAACTGCTCGACCTGTGGTCGAGGGCGCTGGTGATCAAATCGAATTGAGACTTTCTGTCCAAGCCTGACGGCCGAGGGACGCCGGCGCTTCACGGAACCGACGCCCTCGCCATTATCTATTTAGTGAGCCGCCGATCTCACTTCCGGATGACGCGGGCAGTTCCCTTTCACAACCATTATGGAGAGCAAAGCAGACTGCGCATACCAGCCGCCGGCCGCCGCCGCGGGCGCGGAGGCCGCGCTCTATTTTGTCGACGGGCAGTACCTGTTCCATGAGCGCAATCGTAATAAGGATGAGAGCGAGACGATCAAGTACTTATCGCCGTCGCTGGTCAAGCAGGCGTTCATGCTCCAGCCGATCGACAGCGGATGGCTGTCACCGGAAACGCTGCGCTATGGGACCTGCAAGAGGGGCGATTATGTCATCAGTTTTCATCGGCCCGCTCGGCGCCGGCTGCTGATTCAGGAAGGGGAGGAACAGATCATGACCATGACCACCCTCACTGCTCCACTGCCGGGGTTAATATTCAGTGGGCTGAATGACAAATGGTACGTCTGGGCCGTGCGATCCAGGCGCTTCGCTCCCGATCTGGAGCTGTTCCATGCGCCACTTCCAAATGTCAATGAACATGGCCTGATCTGTTTTGGACAGAATCGGCGCCCAAGAGTCCGCAGGGACGGCGAGCAAGCGGCATGGGAGGTGTTTATCTCCTCCGCATTCAATTCTCACCACGCCAACGGCAAGAGCCGCGAATACCCCGAAAACATTATCCCACGTCTCTCACTCCTGGATCGGCGGAAAGCGTCCCGCTATCCGCTGAGAGATCTAATCAGTCTAGGCTGCACAATTGACGAAGCCGTGGAAAGACTAATTGACAGGTAATGCTACCCATTAATCTCGTTCATCACATCCTTGCGACGACATCGGATCCGCCTCCGATTACGGCCCTGCTTTACGAATACATCCTGGCGGGCAACGGCGTCTTCAAACGAGCCCGCCGTGACGTAATGAGCGCCACAATTCCCATTTCTGTGTGCAGGGTCAGCGGACTGGCATCGATCGAGCCAGAATTCACCACCAGCTTCGGCAAAGTGCCGGAGGCCATGGTGAAGCGCATTATCAGCGTTGCGGAAGACGCCGCCGTACAGGGATTGGAGTCGCTTTTCTACCTAAGCCTTCATGACGGCGCTTGGATGCTGGAGATTCCTCCGCAGATTCAAACTTACACCTCCGTTGAGCCATGCGAGAAGGGCGCAGGATCACCCTACGAGAGAGCTGTGATCGAGATTCATTCGCATCGTCTCCACCGGCCGGAGTTCTCTCCCGACGATGACAAGGACGAAACGGGGTTCCGCATTTATGGCGTGATAGGGAAACTCAATCCGGCGAGTGGCTGGTGGCCGGCCATCAACTTTCGACTAGGAGTTTACGGCGATTGGTGGCCGTTACCGGCCGACAGGATACTCGAGATGCCGCTGAAGCTGCGTGATCACAACTTTAGGGAAGAGTGACATATGCGGCAAAAGAAGTCATCAAGAGATAACAAGACTACGAGCGCCTTAACGCCGGACCTCTCATTCGTCAAGTCAGCCAGAGTCATCACGGCCACGCACAGTGAGGTCGATCTGTTGATGGTCGGCTGCGGCGGGACCGGGAGCCATATGGCAGGGGCGGTGGCTCGTCTCATGCGCGCCATCAAGGAGGGCGGTAAAAACGTCTCAGCCCTGTTCATCGACCCGGATTTCGTCGAGGAAAAGAACATCGGGAGGCAAAATTTTTGTGACGCCGAGGTTGGGTATCCGAAGGCGCAAACACTGGCCGCGCGCTACAGCCTTGCCCTGGGCCTCGACATAAAGGCCATCACCAGCCCTTTCTCCACAGACATGTGCGACATGAGGATGAAATGGAACACGCTCACAGTGATGGTCGGTTGCGTAGATAACGCCGCCGCCCGCCAGGAAATAGCCAGAACGCTCCAGAAGAAGGGAGGGAAAACCCCGCCACACCTCTGGTGGCTGGATTGCGGTAATAACAGAGCCTCGGGGCAAGCGCTGGTCGGTTCAACAAATGATCCGCAAGCCTTGAAACAGGCTTTTGTATTCGGGTCTCGTTGCCAGCATCTACCGAGCCCAGCCTGGCAGTGTCCCAACCTCCTCGAGCCGCAGCCCGAGGAGGTTGACAATCACAAATTATCCTGCGCTGAACTGGCGCTCGCTAACGCCCAGGGGCTGAACGTGAATCAACGGGTCGCAGTCGAAGCGGCTGACCTGCTGACTCGACTCTTGCTAACTCAAGATCTTCGGCGCTTCGCCACCTACTTCGACCTTAACAGCGGTGGCGTTAAGAACCACTACATTACCGAGGAAAATATCAACGCATTCGTGGCTCCAACGACGACCTGAAGCAAGCCATGAAGCGTGTTAAACAAAGCCCAACGCATCCAACAACAAAGGAGAGCCAATGAAGGTAACGGACATCAATATTCCCATCGACGCTTCCATAAGCGATACGCGGCAGATGTTGGAAACGCTCGCATTGGAATTGGCGCGCGAATGGTTCGCGTCGCAGTGCAATAACACGTTCGCATATTATTACTTGTATTATCGCCAATCAGGCATTGGGGTCCCGGGCCAATTGGTCGTTGATACAGAAGCTCCGGACGGGTTTCAGATGGCCGACACTGAGCGGTTATCGCCTGCCTGGACCGTCGAAAAAGCAAAATCGGTCATTTATCAGGCAATATACACATTGCCGATTTTGCCGAGGTGAAGTCAGCGTAGATGGCAAAATATCTTTCCTGACAAACAAAGTTCTTCGCAGTCGCCAGCCAGCCATCCACTATGCTGGAGATGGAGACTGGCCGGAATCCCCCGCGCTCGATATAACCGACCTGGCCTCGTCTTACCCCGCGCAAGAAACCTCATAAAGCCCGTATCGAAGACCTCCACCCCGCAAGGCGTCCCGGCGGCGACTCGCCCTCTCGCGCCGAACACCTCCGCCGTCCGCCAGCCGGCGTCGGCCGCTTCCCTCCCCTTCACGCCCCGCCGCGCCGTCGCGGGCCGCGCCCCGTCGGTAGCGGCCCCCGTCGCCGGCGGTCCCGACCGGTAGAAATTTACCAGTATTTTTTTACCGATCATCGGTATTTTTTTACTTGCAACATGGCGCGCGCCTGATTACACTACGGCCTCACCCAAACACTGGTCTCCAATTCAGAACCCTCCCGGCTACCGGCGCCGGGGCGAGGGGTGTGAAATCGACGGAGACAGTCCTTTCCTCGCACAAGCGGCTTGGGGCCGAATAGCGACCTGGCCCCAATCCGCTCCCGCCAAACAAATCGAGCGGGACGCAGCGAGCGACAGGAGTCCCGGAATGAGCGCCATGCCACGGACAAAAAAAGCGAAAAGCGACGCCGCCGAAATACGATCGCGTCGAAAGAACAAAGGCTGGTTCACCAGCGAAACCGGCCGCAGAGCGCGGAGACGGGTCTCCCCCGAGTCGTGCGCGGAAAACGGGAGGTTGGGGGCCATAGCCACGATCAACAAGCATGGGTGGGGCGCTTTCTTCAGAGGCTGGCGCAGGTGGAAGCTGGAGAATCCATCCAAACCGGAACGATTGATGATCGGCATTCTAGCCACTCTGAAGGTTAGTTATGAACGTGAGTGGCAGATCGGCAAGTCCCGGTTCTCACTAGACTTCTACCTAAAACGCGTGAACGGGGCAAAGCTAGGTATGAAGCTGGCGATTGAAGTTCATGGGAACATCCACAAGACCCTGGATGCCGAAAAAAAGGCGGAGAACGACGTCATAAAGCGCGATCTGTCAAAGGAACTCGGCATTGAGGTGTTATGGATCGAGGAGGACGATTTCAAGGATCTCGACAGGCTCATTGTCAGAGTACGCAAGTTTATCGCGCGCGCAGAGAAGAGACATTGATGATCCGCGCAAAGGATAAAGACGCCATCACGGCGTCCAGAATTTACTCACACGGCCGAAGCCGCTCGCCGAAAGGCGGGTCATTTAACAACCAGTAAGTAACCAAGGAGATTTATTTTATGTATGGTGATAAAGAAGGCTACGATAAGCTCGAACTACCTGTAGAAGACCTGCACCTCAAGCCGGAGCAGCTCTCCCCCGGAGAGAAACAGTCAGCCGAGGGCTTAACAAAGAAACGAGGGCCGAGGCAAGCGAAGCCGAAAGGCGCCGCGAAGCCGAAAGGCGCCCCGGAGTCGAATGGCGCCGCGGAACAGCGCTACCTCCTCCTCAACAAAAAGGATATGACCTATTCGCCCCTCTCCGAGGAGGAACTTGACACAGCCGGCGCCAAGGTCTTCACCGACGAAAATTTCGAAATAATCAAGGGCTTTTCCATGGTCCCCCAGATCGTCTTCGGGAAGCACTAAAGCCTCTCAATCAATCGAAAGCGGCGAGGGCCGGGATCTTCACCACCCGGCCGTCGAGCGCCGGCGCCCAATCATGAAACTGAAAACCATCGACTCACTTAAGAGAACAATCAACCTCCAATTCGCGGAGCAGATAATCATGGCCCTGCTCCACCCGGATGGCTTTCCGATGGTGGACTGGCTCGAAGATGAGTTTTCCAGATACCCAAACTACAAACAGGACCCGTTCGACTGGCTGAGCCGATTTATACAGGACGCGACCGGCGGTCATGCAGAAATCACATACGACCCTGACAGGAAGCAAGCTCAGATCAGGGTGGGCATGGGGGATGATGACGAACCATCGGTCATATACCTGGACGTCACCGGCCCGGTCGGAGCCTTGATCAAGCTCGACGACCGCAACCCGGGAAGGATCAATGCGACTGGAATGATGGCGCTTATTCAAAATCAGGCAGAGGCGGAACTGAGACAACCTCATTTCCTCCAGTAGCCCAAAGCATCGATCGAAGCCTGAAGAAAAGCCGAGGCTGGAAGAATCCGAACGAAAAAGCAATAGGAGCGGAACAGCAATGCGGCGGCCACACAGCCGTGATTCCAGCACGAGAAGGAGGGAGACAATGTCGAATTCAACAGACAGGGAGTCATCTTCGATTACTACGGTAATGTCCAAGGGCTGCGACAGAAAGTGAGCAACTAACCGATCAAGCGCGACCGGGCGAAAGAGGCCGTGAGCGGGTGATAAAAGACCATCACTTAGGACCAAGCGAGGTGATCACCGCCGTGCAATTTAACGACCAATCCGAACCATGGCGCATAGCCATTATGAATTATGGGGCAGACATGCTGGCGCGCTTTCGCCAAATGGACTTCGATCAGCGCCAGAAGGTTTTAGACGAGGCCGTGGAAATCTCTATGCGCGAGCCGCTGCATTTCTGTCATGAGCCCCAATTCACTGTCCCGTCATGGGGGAACCAGAAATTGAGTGGCGGGCAGGTAGCCGCGCTTATGGTTTTTGGGCTCTGGGTTCAATGCGGCGAGGACGAGAAGGCGGCCTCAGGGCTGATCATAGATTGGGGGCCTGAGATCAAACAAGCATGCGCCGTCGCCGCTCTGAGAGAACAAAACACAGGAGAACGGGGGGAGGGAAAATGACTTCTAGAGAGGGCGCGCAAGATCACATAAGTGAAGCGACCAGATGCATCGAGAAAGTCGGGGACATTACGGAATGGGGAGAGGGAAAAGAACATTCCTGGCGTCGCTTCCACTTTGACCCCATCACTCCAATCGAGCAGGCCATCAATGCGACTCTCGAAGAGAAGCGAACGATCGCGATCACGAAGCGAGGCAACGGCTTTGACGCCAGATTGAAAGACAACCCTGACAGAAGGGGCTATGGCCCTACAGTGATGGCCGCCATTGGGAATTTAGTCTTCTTTCACATGCGGCAATTCGGAATCAGGATCGAAATGCCCAATGAGCTTTATGAGCAAATGAAACAGGGGGGCGGATTTTAGGGTTGCTGATTCAAGCGCCCCCCACTTTCTAAAATCGGATTCCTGGGTTGCCGGCGCCGGGATTCTTGATAATTCAATCCAATTATAAGGAGGAGTATGGCGCAACAACCGAGACCGACTCCGGAGCCAAAGCCGGAGCCGGAGCCGAAACCAACAGAAGCAGACATCCAAACAACAGTGCGCGCGGCGCTGCGCAAGCGCAAACGCCCTTGACAATCTGTTCCTTCGACAGAGGAAAACCCTGCGTCTGATAACGAATAACAAAAAGCCTGCTCCGGAGCACAACTTCCGCAACAACACCAAAGCAACACCAAGGCCACACGAGAAATCCGCAAGCAAGATGGCAAAGGAAAACAAGATCATGTCAATGACGGAATCATGGATGACAGAACGAGAACGCGAGCTAAGGGAAACCTTCGAAAATGTTATTAAGGATCTGATCAACGGGATTGAAGGCCAGGCCGAGGCCCACGCCGCCGCACGGATGAGCGAATTGCCGGCGAGCGACATAGAGCAAATCATCTACGTCTGCGAGAAGGTGATTGAGATCGGCCGGGAAACTCTCGGCCCCAACCACGGGGTAAACTCTTCCGAGCGCGGGCATTCGGTCATCAAATTGAACGCCGAAGAAACCGATCAGTTAGTCGGCAATCTCGAATATCCGCCCGATCCGGAAAACATCACCGTCAGAAACAAGACGATTCTTTACAATGATCGGGCGCGGCAGAATGCTTTAGCATTCGTCGGCGTTTGCCGCGATGACGATCAGCGCAAGCCATTCCTCGCCGTCACCATTCAATGTGCTATCAGATTTGAGACGCCCGAAGGCGCTGCCCGGTGGTACGCGCAGGAAGTCGGGCTCGATGTCGATCAGGTGACAGCCACCGTGGTTGCCGCCGATAAGGAGAATAAATCACGTCAATGACGAACAAAATGATGTTGCGCGACGCAACGCGATTGTCCTAGCGAATGATCATTCCCTATCCGGGCCGAAACACCCGGTACAGCTCAAGCAAAAAACCAGTACCGGACCATGGCAATCACGACAGAAGCAAGCAAAAAATACATCGACGAACTCGCTAGTCACCTGGGCCACACGATCGAGCTGGCTACATACAAAGGCGACGACGGCCGCATATATCTCGAATGCATGGACTGCAACGTGGTCCTTCTACAAATTAACGAACCAGGCAAATCAGAAGAAGGCCCGGGAGCTACCCCAGAGACGGCGTCCGACGGGCCTCAGTCAGCGTCGCCCTCGAACATGATCAGACAGGAATTCCTGGCCCGATTCTCAACCCCAATAGCCAAGCCGACTCCAACCTCCTCCGATCCGGATAGGTTCCACACCATATACGAAATCAGGATTTTCGCCGACGGGGTGGGGGGAGAATATCAAACTCTTTTCAAAAGCGTCACATACAAGGGAGTCTATTTCGACGGAGGACGGCTCGAAGGTGCAGAAGCCCAACGCCAAATATCTGAGATCCGCGATCTGATCCGGCGCAATCTCGAGGTCGGGAGTTCGACTGAGGACACTCTGTACATTCGCTTCTTCGATCCGGATTACCCGACGGCGGATCTCCCCGACGTCGTCTACGGCGGCAAGACATGGATGCCTTGCGAAGGTCTGCGATTCCGTTGGGGGGGTGAGAATGATCGCGGGTATAACGTCAGATACCACCCCGAGGGCTCCACAGAGCTATCAAGACTCAGTAGTCCCAAAATTGGCCAGGGTGGCCTGTAAGGTTTGAAATAAAATGGCTTGTTCGATTCCTTGTGAATTTCACAGGAAAGGAGGAACAAGCCATGTATACGAATAATGATAAGCCTACGAATAATGATAAGCCTAAACTCAACGATGAAAAAGTCCTGTGCCAGGCGAAGAAAACCCTGGAAATATTTCTGCCGCTGGAAGCCGATGGGTATTGCGTCACAAGCGATACGCTCTATGACATCTTGAT